>Ga0256841_1000798_pt1 | contig 30002 bp, 24 predicted proteins | sample 356308metaG_FD_185971 | JGI IMG/M metagenome (GOLD analysis project Ga0256841, IMG submission 185971) | Hydrothermal vent microbial communities from Mid Atlantic Ridge, Atlantic Ocean - 356-308 | ecosystem: Environmental > Aquatic > Marine > Hydrothermal vents | place: Atlantic Ocean: Mid... | reverse complement strand
AATTTGCATTGTATCCGAGTTATTTTCCGGATTTAGTAACACATAAGATGTTTTATCAGATGATAATTTTACGGGAGCATCAAAAATTCTTCCGGGCGGTAAAGTATATTTTTTTTCAGTAAAACTGCGAAGATTTACCATATCGTTTAATTCAAATTCAAATGGGTTGCCGTTATTATCAATCACGGTTTTCAATCCCGCCAAATTTTCCGCTTCAAAATAAACTTGATATGATGTATTCAGCTGAACTTTCTCAAGCGGAATATAACCGAAATGTGTAGTGTGCACCGTTCCGGTATTCATACTGAATTGATCGAGATAAACAAAATCGTATGAACCGTTTCCCTTTGGTCTGAAAAACATCTTTACTTTTGTTTGCTCTTTCGAGTAAATTGAGCCCATAACCGTTATGTTTTTTCCGATTAAAGCGGTTCCGCCGTTTACAAAATATGCTTCCGGAGCAGTTCTGTCAACATAAAAGTTAATACGTTCTTCCTGATTATTTTCATTTGTCATATTGACGATCAATCTTAATGTGTAAACCGTATCGGGAAATTCCGAAATATCGAGACTTGCTACATTCTCATCAAAGATTTGCTTTCTTCCGTCAACGTTTATCGCTTGCCATTTATCCGGATTATAACCAACGCCGTATTGCAGTTCAAACGAACGGAAATATGGCGAAATGACGGTCAAGTTAATTTGAAGACTATCGGAGGAAGTGGCAAAATCCTGCGCCGGGGAATTAATTTTAATTATTCCGGGGGTTAAAGTTGAAACCGCTTTAAATAGATTAAGTCTTCCAGCGCCGGCATTCAAATCCCACCCTGTTGAATTTATATCTGTTGCTGTGGATTTCAGAATTTGTTTTATTTCCTCGATTTCAAAATTTTTTATACCCAATAGAACAGTAGCCGAACCGCTTACAAACGGTGCTGCAGCGGATGTACCGCTTACAATTCCATACGAACCGTCTTTGGTAGTTGTTAAAATACTTACTCCGGGAGCAACTAAATCGATTGTTGAACCGGAATTTGAAAAACTTGCCACATAATCATTTTCATCAGAAGCGCCGACACTGATTACTTCCGGAAAGCTTGAAGGATAATGCGGTCTATCGGATGCGGAATTACCGGAACTTGCAACCAAAACCACACCGTTATCGTAAGCAAATTTGATTGCATCACGTAAAAGATAGGAAAATTTATCATCGCCGAAACTCATATTAATTATTTTTGCACCGGCTTGAACAGCGTAAATTATTGCGGAAGCTACATCATCGTCTTCCCCGTTACCCGTGGCATCAAAAGCCCTAAGATTCAAAATTTTGATATTCGGAGCAAGTCCAGCTATACCTATCTTATTGTTAGATTGAGCGGCGATTATTCCTGCTATGTTTGTTCCATGTCCATGCTCATCCGATGGCAAATTATCCCAATCCGTGTAGTCGTTATCCGAATTGTAATTAATTTGAACACTTTTATCAACAAAATCGAATCCTTTAAAATCGTCTACATAGCCATTATTATCGTCATCTATACCGTTAAATTTTTTATCATTTCCTTGATTATCAATGCCGGTTTCCCCGGTATTTATATAAATGTTAGCATACAAATCGGGATGGTCGTCATCTATTCCGGTATCGATAATTGCCACCAGGATATCACTTAATTCAATCCCAGTATCTTCAATTAATTCAAGGGATTTGAGTGCTCCGATTTTTTTAATACCCCATTGTTCTTTAAACAAACTGTCATTGGGAGCACTGTCAATTTTGTAATTAACGGGTTCTTGTACGTACTCTACCGATGAATTAGATAAAATTTTTGTCAGAAATCCGGATTTTTCTTCATCATTTTTAAAATTGAAGCGGTAAATCCGTTTTAATCCTATATTATCATTTAACTTACTAAGCTTATCTTGTTGAAATAAATAGTGATATTCAATTTTATTTAAAACATTACTTTGCATTAAAGTGCTGTTAATAACAGATTCTATTGTTTCTCCGTTACCGGCAGGTTTAAATTTTACAATCAAAGAAGATTGACCGGAAATTAGTGTGCTAATAGAGAATATGGTGGCAAGATAAATAAGAATTTTACGGTTCATATTCTTCCTTTACCGTGTTAAAATCCACTTCGGTAGGATATTTTCCGGAAAAACAAGCTGTACAAAAATGCTCCGGTTTATGATCCACCATTGCTTCCAACATTTCCTCGATTGTTAAATATTCCAGCGAATCAACACCGAGGTAATTTTGAATTTCTTCAATATTTCCATCAAATTTATTTGCTATCAGTTCATTTTTTGAAGGAAAATCCATACCATAGAAGCACGGATTTAATATTGGCGGTGAGGAAATCCTTAAATGCACGGATTTCGGATTGGCTTCACGAATTAATTTTACCAATTGCCTTGAAGTTGTACCTCTGACGATTGAATCATCAATCAAAATTACCGTGCGACCTTCCAATACACCTTTAACCGTATTAAATTTAACCCGTACACCGACTTCCCTTTTGGTTTGCTCCGGTAAAATAAACGTTCGACCGATATAATGACTTCTAATTAATCCGATTTCAAGTTTGGAGTTGATTCCCATTTTTTCCAACTGATTTTGATAACCGATAGCGGCTGTGTTTGAACTGTCGGGTACGCTTATAACAATTACTTTCTCCCCTTCCGGATCTTCAACGGGATGATAATTGGCCAAAACCTTGCCAAGTTTCCTGCGTATTTTATCTACGTTTGTTCCGAAGATTTTACTGTCCGGTCTAGAAAAATATATGAATTCGAATACACAATGTTTAATGTCCGTTTTATCAGAAATTCTGTATGAAACAATATCATTTTCCGATTTGGTATGCTCCCCAATTTCAATCATTTCGCCAGGCTGTACATCTCTTACAAATTCCGCTCCGTTAACATCAAAAGCACAAGTTTCAGAAGCGACAATAAATGAACCGTTAAGTTTTCCTATTGAAAGCGGACGAAAACCGTACGGATCACGGGCGGCAAATAATTTTTCATCCGTTAGCAAGACCAAGCTGTATGCTCCCTCGATTTGACTTAAAGCGTCGAGTATTTGATCCTCTTGTCTTTCCTTTTTGCTCCGGGCAATCAGATGCAGAATTACTTCAGTATCACTTGTGGTTTGAAAAATTGCACCGTCTTCAACAAGTTTTTTTCTTAAGAATTTTGCATTCGTCAAATTTCCGTTGTGGGCAACCGCCAGGTTTCCCATTCTGTAATTAACAACAAACGGTTGAATATTTTTTCTCGATTCCGAAGCACCGGTAGTTGAATAGCGGTTGTGACCTATTGCAGCTTTGCCGGTAAGTTCTTTATCCAAAATTTCCGGTTTGTTAAAGACATCGGCAACAAGTCCAATTCCCTTGTGTATATTGAAAACAGATTTGCCGTTAAATAGCTCTGCACTAACTATGCCTGCCGCCTCTTGTCCCCTGTGTTGAAGTGCATGTAGTCCGTAGTAAGTATAAATAGCCGGTTTTTCGATTCCGTGAATGCCAAAAACTCCGCAATGGCATTTGGGTTTATCAGAATTCAAAACATTTCCACTTATTAACTGTAAAGTTTACCTCTCAATAATACTTGAGAATAACGGTAATTAAAATATTGAAAGGAAAGAAAATTTGTCGGAACGGCGGGATTTGAACCCGCGACCACTTGACCCCCAGTCAAGTACGCTAACCGGACTGCGCCACGTTCCGAACAACTTTATAATTTAGAACGTAAATTTACTAAAAAATCTCGTATTTCCTCAAGGTCTCTTTTAAGTGACCGGATTTGATTTTTTTGTAATGCAGATTTGGATTTGGAAGATGATTTTTTCGATGATTTTATTCCACCGTTTTGAGGATCGGATAATATTTTCTTTGCTCCTTCAATTGTGTACTTTTCTTCCCGGAGAAGCTTTTTTATCAACAGAATCAATTTTATATCCGCATTTGTGTAAATTCTGTTGCCCGCTCTGTTCTTGGAAGGTTTTAACTGATCGAATTCCGTTTCCCAATAGCGAAGAATATATTGTTCCAAACCTGTTAGTTTGCTTACTTCACTAATTGAGTAATATAATTTTTTTAATCCGAAGTCTTTCATAACTACTCTTATTATTTACTTTAACGAAATTAACTAATTCATTGTAAAATATCAAGTTCTGCAAATCCGTTAAAAATTTTTATCAATACAAGGATGAATAATTATTTATACTCCAATATATTTATTCTTAAAACAAATAATGTGATGTTTATCAACCGGAGTGATAAGATGGGCTATTTACTTTGAAGTTTTCGGATTAGATAAACGGCAGCGAGGTAACCAAATTCTTTAAATCCGGATATATAACCGGTGCAAGCGGTTGCAGTTAGCGAATTTCTTCTAAATTCTTCCCGCTTTGCCAAATTTGATAAGTGTACTTCTATTTTAGGTAAATCAACCAATTCCAATGCATCTCTTATTGCCACTGAAGTATGTGAATAACCGCCAGGATTTATAACCAACCCTACAAATCCGGAATTCCGCGCATTCTGAATTTTCTCGATTATCTCCCCTTCAAGATTACTTTGGAAAAATTCAAAATCAATTCCGGGGAACTCTTCCGTTAATTTATCATGAATCTCTGATAAAGTGACATTTCCGTATTGGGTTTCATCCCTTTCACCAAGCAGATTTAAATTAGGTCCATTAATTATTAAAATTTTCATATTTACATTTCCGACATTTCTTCAATTACTTCCCTAAGCTTCGGGGTTAAATAAACATCCTCAACACCGAGTTCTTTTAATGCTTGCGATAGTATTATCACTTTCCTCTGTAATGTAGCCAATTTATTAATAACAATTACTTTGTTTTCCTTAACAAGACAATAACCACCTTTAAAATCCCCTCTTTCAAATCTTACCTTTGCTCCCATCTGCGTGGCAACGGATCTCAAATCGTTCAAAATCGTTTCGAATTCTTTTTCCTTAATTTTCATTAAATTACAGTGCTATTTTGAATTACACATTTAATTTTTGCAAATATATAAAGAAATACGGAATAAAACAGAATGCCGGACGTAGAAAAAATAGCTTCCATCGACATCGGATCGAATACCGTTTTGCTGCTTATTGCCGAAGTAAATTTATCAACCCGGAGAATTAAAACATTGGCAAATTTTTATGAGATGCCGCGAATTAGCAAAAATTTGAAGAAAACCGGTTTTATAACTACCGGTCGAAAAGAAAAATTATTTGAGGTTTTGGAGAAGTATAAACAGATAATCGATGCGAACCGTTGTGATAAAATTTTGGTTTCTGCTACCAATGCATTCCGCATAGCAAAAAATGCGGAGGAAATTTCGGATGAAATTGATAAGATATTCGGTTTTCAAGTGAAAATACTCTCCGGCGAAGAAGAAGCAAAGTTATCCTTTTTGGGAGCCACATACGATTTAAATTTCGACAATGAGGCGCTAGTTGTTGATATCGGTGGCGGGAGCACGGAAATAATTTTCGGGAGCAAAACTAATATCCGGTTTAATCACAGTTTCGGATTCGGTGTAGTAAGTTTAACCGAAACTTTTATAACAAATTATCCGGTAAATGAAAGCGAAATTTCAGAATTGAAAACGTTTGTTAAAAGCAATTTTAACGAATATAAAAAGTATATTCCCGAATCACCCTTAGCTGTGGCGGTTGCGGGCACACCCACCACCCTTTCATGTATAAATCAAAATCTACAAACTTATGATGAAGAAAAAATAGAAAATTCTGTTCTTTCCATGAATAATTTAAGAATTATAATTTCAAAACTTGAATCAATGACACCTGGAGAAATTAAAAATGTTTATGGTCAGGTTGTTTCCGGTCGCGAAGATGTATTATTATCCGGAGCTCTGATTTTAACAGTTTTGGCTGATGTTCTGAAGATAGGAAAATACTATGTATCGGGTAAAGGAATACGGTACGGAGCCGTAGTCGATTACTTACACAATTTCACAAACTCCCAAAATTCTTCGTGAAATTAATATTTTTTTTATCGATATTACGAAATTAATATTTCGTTGTTAGTATCATCTTTACATATCCGTTCAATCTCGCATTAAGCAGGGAGAATATATGGCAAAAGTTGCACGTGAACAATGGAGTTCAAAATTAGGCTTCATTCTTGCTGCTGCTGGTTCGGCGGTCGGTTTGGGAAACATTTGGAAGTTCCCTTATGTGGCCGGTGAAAACGGCGGCGCCGCTTTTATTCTGTTATACCTATTGTGTATAGCGATAATCGCCATGCCGGTTTTAGTGGCGGAAATTTTAATAGGAAGAACAACGCAACGGAATCCCGTTGGTGCATTCAAGCAATTAAGCGGGAAGCCATTCTGGGTTGCAGTTGGCGGTATGGGAATTTTAGCCGGATTTATGATTTTGTCCTTTTATGCGGTTGTTTCCGGTTGGTCTTTAGGATACATTGTTGAAGCTATAGCCGGAAAGTTTTATGATTTTAACGAAATCGGTTCTTCCGGTGCACATTTTACCAATTTAACCCAAAGCGTTGTGTGGAACGTTGGTTATTTTGCGGCTTTTATGGCGCTTACAATGCTGATTGTTTATTACGGTGTTCAGAATGGAATTGAGCGCGGAAGCAAAATTATGATGCCGTTATTATTTATATTGTTAATAATTTTAATGATTCGAGGTTTAACTTTAGACGGTGCGGAAAGAGGAATAGATTTTTTATTCAACCCTGACTGGTCTGTTATTACCGGTAAAACCGTACTTGTTGCTTTGGGTCAAGCTTTCTTTACACTCAGTTTGGGTATGGGTGCAATGCTGACTTACGGAAGTTATATGTCGAAAAAAGATAATATTCCAATTTCAGCTTTGGATATAATTATTCTTGACACTTTGGTTGCATTAATTTCCGGAGTGGTGATTTTTACGGCGGTATTTGCCACCGGTGAAAATCCGAATGTCGGTCCGGGTTTAATTTTTCATACTTTACCTATCGTGTTCACCAAAATGCCCGGCGGAATTTTCTTTGCCGTATTGTTTTTCATTCTTTTATCTATCGCTGCGTTAACCTCTGCTATTTCCTTACTGGAAGTTGTAGTAGCATATTTCGTTGATGACAAAAATTGGTCACGCCACAAAGCTGTAATCGTATTCGGATTTTTTACTTTTCTGCTCGGAATTCCCAGTGCCCTTTCGTTTAACGTGTTAGCCGATTTTAAAATTTTCGGATTAACTTTTTTCGGTTTGATGGATTATATATCATCGAACATATTGTTACCTTTGGGCGGATTGTTCATTTCAATTTTTGTAGGATGGGTTTGGGGATTCAACAAAGCGGTTCCAAATTTAAAACAAGGTGCCGAAAAATTATTCGACAATTATCCTTGGATGCTTACTTTGTGGAAAATATTCATCAGATATTTTGCACCGGTATTAATTTTCTTGGTGCTTCTTAACGCACTTGGCTTAATTTAATTTTATTTCTAACAAAACCGAAATTGACTATGTCCAGAAAATCTCTTGCATTATTGATTTTAGTAATTATTGGAATCATTCTTTCCATTTGGGGGGTCTCCTTTTTCGAAGCGATATGGAGTTTTCCGGGAAATTTCGACGCATTTAAAAATTTCCCAAGCAAGGAAACACCAATCGGCTCAATACCTTTAATGGTTGTAGCTCTTGTTGGTACGGGTATCTATGTTACTTTCAAACTCGGTTTCCCACAAATAAAATACTTGTGGCACGGAATTAAAGTAACGGCCGGGGTTTACGACAACCCGGAAGATGAAGGTGACCTGAATCATTTCAGAGCCTTATCCACCGCCCTTTCGGCAACCGTTGGAATTGGGAATATTGCGGGAGTGGCTACCGCGCTGTATTACGGTGGACCGGGCGCACTATTTTGGATGTGGATTACCGCTTTCTTCGGTACTACTTTAAAATATGCCGAAAGTACACTGGCATTAAAGTACAGGGATTTCGATCCGGACGGTCATACTGCGGGCGGACCAATGTACACCATCGAAAAAGGTTTGGGACAAAAATGGCGATGGCTGGCCGTTTCTTTTGCCATTTTTGCGGTTATTTGTTCTTTCGCTACAGGTAACGCAATTCAATCGTTTACGGTATCCGACCAAATTTATTCCGAAGTTGCACAAATCGTTGGAACAAATCATTTCCTTACAATTAAACACAATGTTTTTACCGGATTCAGTGTATCGATTGAGCAAGTTATTAACGGTTTAATCCTATCTTTTATAGTCGGACTCGTAATTATCGGTGGCATTAAACGAATCGGGAAAGTAACCGGTTTCCTTGCTCCGTTTATGGCAATCATTTATGTCTTTTCCACAATGTTAATTCTCTTAGGTAATTTCGATAAACTTGGAGAAAGCTTCGGATTGATTTTTAACATGGCATTCAATCCACCTTCACAAATAGCCGGAGTTGGAGGCGGCACCTTTTTAATAATGTTGAATACTATGCTGTGGGGAGTGAAACGCGGGCTTTATTCAAATGAAGCGGGACAAGGAAGTGCAGCAATTGCGCATTCAACTGCCAAAACAAAATATGCAGTGCGCGAAGGTTCCGTGGCTATGCTCGGTCCTTTTATTGATACTATCATCATTTGCTCGCTTACAGGTTTGGTTATTATCTCCACGGGATCGTGGCATCATACGGAGTTTTATACCAAATATATAGACCCCAATTTCACCGGTCAATTAATGAACAGCAGTCTTTTAACTTCCTTTGCATTTAAAAAAGGGTTAAACTGGTTATTTGCCTACGGCGATAAAATCGTTACGGTCTCTGTTTTATTGTTTGCAATATCCACTGCAATCAGTTGGTCTTTTTACGGCGACCGTGCAACCGATTATTTGTTCGGTCCGAAAGCAATTCTACCATACAAATGGATCTTTCTACTCTTTGTTTTTATCGGCGCTATTGCCCAATTGGAAGACGTTTGGAGTTTCGGTGATGCGGCGTTGGGTTTTATGACGTTTCCAAACCTTATTGCCATAATTATGCTTTCTACTAAATTGAAAAAAATGACGAAAGAATATTTCTCAATAGATCATCCTGTATATCGAAAAAAATAATTTGGTATTTTTGTATAGCTAATTTATTTATTGTTAACAATCCAGAACATGTGAGGTACCGAAATGGCAAACATCAATAAAATTAAAGGTGTAATTGGAATATTAACCGGAGGTGGCGACGTTCCGGGCTTAAATCCGGCAATTCGTGCTATAACAATTAGAGCTTTGCGCGAAGGCTTCAAGGTTATAGGAATCAGACGCGGCTGGGGTGGAATGATTGATATCGTTCGCGATAAAAAATATGATAACAGCAATAATTTTATCTGGCTCTCCGAAGAAATAGTAAACAGGGCAGGAAGAACGGGAGGCACTTTTCTTCATTCTTCAAGAACGAGACCAAGTCACGTTCCAAAGCCCAATGTTCCTGAACACCTAAAAGATGTTTATACCGATGAAATCAACGATTTGACGCCGGAAGTTATTAAAAACTTGGAATTTTTAGGTATTGATCATTTAATTCCAATCGGTGGAGACGATACTTTGAGCTATGCAGTGCGTTTGCACAACGAAGGAATTAATGTAGTTGCCATCCCAAAAACAATGGACAATGATGTTCCCGGAACCGATTACTGCATTGGATTCAGCACTTGTGTTACCAGAACAATTGAACTTACGCATAGTTTGAGAACAACAGCCGGTTCGCACGAAAGATTTTTGGTTATAGAAGTCTTCGGACGTTATGCCGGATTTACCGCATTGTTACCTACAATGGCGGGTGCTGCAAACCGTTGCGTAATTCCCGAATACCAATTCGATATGGAGAGATTAACGGAATTGCTTGTTGCCGACCGCTACACCAATCCGAGCAAATATTCAGTTGTCCTCGTTTCCGAAGGCGCTATGTTCGAAGGGGCACAAATGATTTTCGAAAATGAAGAAAAAGATATGTTCGGTCATAAAAAACTCGGTGGCATAGGCGATCTGGTTTCCAGAAAGTTAAAAGAACTTTCACCGAAATACAATAACGGACGCAGAATAAATGTTATCAACCAACGCTTGGGTTATTTGGTAAGATGCGGTAACCCCGATGCTATAGATTCAATCGTACCCATGGCATTCGGGAATTTGGCTCTTGACTTAATCCTCGAAAACTCTCACGGTCGTTTGGTAACTTTGAAAAACGGTAGATACGATAATCAACAGATAGAAATTGTTACCAGTTTTAAAAAGAAAGTTGATGTCGATAAATATTATAACACGGAAAGATTACGTCCGTTCTACAAAAGTTTCGAATCGAAACCTTTGTTTATTATGGCAAGTGATTAATTTTTTGAAGTCCGGCTTTTTACAAGCCGGGCTTCCCTTTTTTGAATCAATAGTTTGTCTTGTAATTACTTTAAAAGTATTATTTCCCTCACCCAACTTTTTCCGGCAAAACACATAATATAAAAATAAATTCCGCTTGTAAGCCGCATTCCACACCGTTAATTTTTGTCTAAACCAAATTTTATTCAAAATTAATTTGATAAACGGGAGCATACGAATAACTTCTGTAGATTTCACCAAAGCTTTCCGCCAATTCATAATTATATCAAATATTTTCATTCGTCACGACGTTTGATTTTATTAAAAAATATTCTTGTTGATTTCCAAAACAGTATTCCTTTCAAGCTCCTTTGCACCAATCCATTTTTAGGTGTTACCCGGATTATCCGTCCATTTTGTAACTTGATATTCCCAATAATCGCCGGAATGCAAAGGATAGTATTTCAACGCTTCACCTAGACTATTTTGAGCAAATAAGGATATGCAAACGAGAAACATAATTTTGTTTTTACTTATAATATAGTTTTTTGTTTTTTCTTTATTTATATTATTATAATTTGAATATTAAAAATCTATTGCTAATCATCAAATATTTGTGCTAAGGGGGAATGCTGTCATTCTAAGGTAAACGGAAGCAAACTTGAAAGTTTAATTTTATGTTGAATGCCGGGAAATAAAAAATTTATTCGTGGTAAACGATATTTGCACCAACCCAAGTTTTGTTTTTATTGTAATCGACGCCTATCATTTTACCTTTGCTTACACGCAATAAATTATTGACCAATTCCGGTTTTTCTTTGTCCCATAAAAACATCATGCGAATTTCAGCTTTGGCATATTCGCCGGGAGTTTTAATTACCGGTTCATACTTCACTTTTTTTTGCAGAATAAAGTTCTCTTTATCTTCTATTATATCCAAATCCTTTCCGGTTACATCCAATTTGATACCGGAACCGGCAAAAGAAAAGAGCGGTTTCAAAACGTAATTTTCCAAATCGTCAGGATATTCTTTCAATTCATCCAAATAAAAAGACGGTGGGGCATATTTACTTTTAATCAACGGTAAAATATTTTTACTAATTTTGAAAAACCAGTTAGGATGACTTAACCATTTAACATTTAAATTTTGATAAAAATTAAAACTAGGTTTAACGTTGCTTCTTTCCAACTCATCGAAAATCACACGGTTATAAATTTTCTCGATTTTCACTTCACTTCCGTTATCCATGTAAAACAAATCATCCCCTTTTTGAATTACATCGCTTACACACACGGCTTTTATTCCAAGTTGTTTTTCAGCTATAAAAAAATCGATCCATGTTTTTTGATTGTAGGGGTCAATTTCCAAAAGAATCACATTTTCCGGTGCCGTATTTCCAAGCATGGCGGATTTCAATCTTTCGATATAATCATTATAATTTAAATTATGAAAGTAAGAATTTAAATTCTCCGGTATTTTATAATGCTTTCTAAGTTTAACATCCAGAAATGCTTGAAAATTGTAAAGCGACGGAAATCCTTGAAGTTCAATCAGCTGCGGCAAAACCTCGCCGTTCGAATCTTTGGTTACGGCAAAATCAATTTGCAAAAAAAGCGGATGGTCGTCCTCACCGGGCACAAAATATTTATCCGGAATTAATTTCCTGCTTGTATTGTTAAAATCGATTTCCGTTATTTTACCGGCAACTTCATATGCCGCATCGATGAAAATACCGGCAAGTTTTTTATCGAGGAATAACGGAGTCTCACAAATTCTGAAGTCGAGTTTTCTGTTTATTGTATTTTGAATATCATTTAAAAGTCCAAAATATTTTTCTTCGGAGAACTGGGAATTAAACTTTTCCCGGTATTTTTTTACCATAGTAACAAAATTTCCTAAATATTTATTCCTTTATAAGTTTCGTCAATAATAAAATCAACAACTTTGCGCAAATCTTTCGTTTGATTCCAAACGCGCAATTGTCTGTCGGCTCCGGTACCGTGTTCCAATATTTTATGAACGTAATCCAATTCTTCCCTGCTGCCCAAATCGTCAACAACATCGTCCACAAATTCCAATAATTCATCAATTAAAACCGGGGTATCCACCTCGGCTTGTTTTCCAAAGTCGATAAGTTTTGCATCAATTCCGTACCTGCTTGCACGCCATTTATTTTCATTTATATAAAGACGTCTGTAAAGCCTGAATCCCAAATTTTGTTTTATCAATTTATAAAGTTTAGCCACAATGGCTTGCATTAGTGCAGCCAGTGCAATGGTTTCATCAACCCGCAGTTGAACGTCGCACACTCTGAATTCAAGTGTGGGATATTTGGGATGCGGACGTATATCCCACCAAATTTTACTTGCATCTTCTATGCAATTGGTTTTTACCAATAGCTCTACGTACCTTTTGAATTCGTCGTGACTGTTAAAATAATCGGGTATTCCGGTACGTGGAAATCTGTCGAAAATTTTTGCCCGGTACGATTTAAATCCGGTGTTTCTTCCCTTCCAGAACGGTGAATTAGTCGATAGCGCATAAATGTGAGGCAGAAAATATCTTGCGGCATTCATAATGTGAATTGCCATTTCTTTATCGGCTATTCCAACATGCACATGCAGACCGAAGATCAAATTTGCGCGGGCTACTTGCTGCATATCGTGAACAACTTCTTGATAACGGGGTTGATTGGTAATTGCCTGATCTTCCCAACGTGAGAAAGGATGAGTTCCCGCAGATGCAATTTTAAGTCCGTGCAAATCCGCCACTTTGGCAATGTTGGAACGCAGTTTAATTACTTCTTCCCTTGCTTCTTGAATGTTTGCACAGATTGTTGAACCGGCTTCAACCACCGATTGATGCATTTCGGCTTTAATTTGTTCTTTGAGAACCATTTTGCCGTCTTCCAAAAGTTGTTGAACGTGGGATTTTAATTCACGCGTTTTAGGGTCAACAATTTGGAACTCTTCCTCGATTCCGAGTGAAAACAATTGTTCGGTCATAATTTATTTTGCTTTTGTTTTATTTGGTACCAAAACTTGATTATTGGCAAATGCAGTAATAAAATTTCCCCAAGTTAAATTATTCATTTTCGGCTTATGATTCCGTGCGCGTCGTATTGCCATATTGGCTGCGGCTTCAACAACCCATTCGAAGTTTTCTTCTCCAACCGAATACAAATCGGCATCGGGTGCGGGATTACCGAAATCGATTGCGTATGGAATACCGTCTCTTACCGCCAGTTCAACGGTATTAAAATCATAGCCCAATGCATTATTGATTTTCAGAACATCCTCTTCCATTCTCTTTAAGAGTTTAGATTCGACCGGTTTCGGATTTCTTACATATCTTAGATGATGCGGTTGATTCGGATCGTATTGCATAATTCTTACATCCCGCCTGTCCAAACAATAGCACCGGAAGTAATCGGTAAACTCGATCGCTTCTTGCAACATCATAACCAAAGTACCGGTTGAGTTATAGATTCTGAAAAACTCATCACGGTCGTGAATTTTATAAACATTTTTCCAACCGCCGCCTGCAAAGGGTTTGAAGAAAGCCGGAAATCCTACGTATTCGAAAATTCCTTCCCAATCAAGCGGATATTCCAAATTTCTCATCGACATTTCATTTGTATCGGGCGGATGTTGGTTTGACGGCAACAAAACTGTTTTGGGAACTTGCACACCTATTTTGGTTGCAAGTGCATTATTGAAAAACTTTTCATCGGCACTCCACCAAAACGGATTATTAATAACCGCCGTTCCTGTTAGCGCCGCATTTTTTAAGTAACTGCGGTAAAACGGAATATCTTGTGATATTCTGTCAATTATTACATCGTATTCAACCGGTTCACCTTGAATTACTTTGTTGATTTTAACGAACCCTGCTTTAATTCCATCAACTTTTTTTGAGTTTACCCTTTCAACAAATGCTTGAGGAAATGTATTTTCTTGACCGAACAAGATTCCGATTTTTTTCATTTGACGTTTACCCTTGCATTAATTCGTAATTGGAGGAAGGTTGCAAAATAAATTAGCGGTAATATAAAAAAGTTATAATTTAATTTCATAATTTTTTTATTTCAAAATGCCTTTTGTTTTGTCCTCATAAGAAAAAAGCAAAAAAAAACCGTCTTTCCGTAAAACTGAAAGACGGTTTAATACGGGGAGAATGAAGATTAGAATTTAGGTTCATAACTCTGAAGGAGTTTCATGTAGTTCGCTCTTTCAAAAGCAGCCGGCTCGTTAACAGATTTCTGACTCATACTTCCCTTCATCAAATCGATTGAATCGTATTCATGTTCTTCCATCCAGTGCTCCAAATCCTTTAATATTTCGGAAATTCTTCCTATTCCGTTTCTCAAAAGTTCGGAAGCCATCATTGCAACATCACCGCCTGCCATCATAATTTTCAGTACGTCAAGATGATTATGGATGCCGCTTGTTGCAGCAAGGCTGGCTTTTATTTGTCCGTAAAGTATAGCTATCCATCGAAGCGGAAGTCTCATTTCCCAATTACTGCTAAGCTCAAGGTTCGGAACCACTTCAAGGTTTTCCAAATCGAAATCGGGTTGGTAAAACCTGTTGAACAGTACCAAAGCATTTGCTCCGGCATGGTCTAACTTTTTAGCCATATTTGCCATCGATGTGAAAAACGGACTCAGCTTAATTGCAACCGGAATGGTTACGTTTTCCTTGACGGCTTTAAGCGTATCGACGTACATATTTTCAATTTCCGAACCGGTTATGTTCGGGTTAGTAGGGATGTAATAGACATTCAGCTCGATTGCATCTGCACCGGCATCTTGAATATTTTTGGCATATTTTGCCCAACCGCCGCTGCTTACTCCGTTCAAACTTCCGATAACAGGAATATCCACTGCTTTTTTAAGGTTTGCAATATGATCAAGATATTCGTAGGGTCCCAAAGTAAATTCTTCCGGTTCGGGGAAATAAGTAGTGGCTTCAGCATAACTTTCCGCATGGAAACTAAGGTAGTGATCAAGTTCGCCCGTTTCGTGGGTTATTTGTTCCTCAAAAAGGGAATAAACAACAACCGCCGCTGCACCGGCATCTTCCATTGCCTTTACCGTATCAACATTCTCCGATAGTGGTGAAGCCGAAGGCACAATCGGATTTTTCAGTTTCAATCCCATGTATGTTGTTGATAAATCCATTTTAACTCCTCATTTTTTTCAAAATTTTAATCCGGCGGCATTAAAGCCGCCTTTAATTATTTAGCTTCTTCGGTTTCTTCTTTTTTATTTTCCACAAAGTTGGAGTAATCCATAGCCGCCATGTGACTGTAGATTTTCCAGACTTCTTTCACATGTTCTTGTGCGGCATCCAACAATTCCGCTGCACGTTCCGGATGAGATTTAGTTAACATTTTAAATCTCGTTTCACGGTACACATACTCTTTCAACGGGATTTTCGGACCTTTGTAATCAAGTTTCAACGGATTCTTACCTTTTTCGATATTTAACGGATTATACCGGAACATTGGCCAGTAACCGGATTCAACAGCCAATTTCTGATGCTCGAATCCTTTTGCCATATTCATACCGAATGCAATACAATGACTGTAAGCAATAATGATTGACGGTCCGTCGTATCTTTCAGCTTCAATAAATGCTCTTACTGTTTGCAAATCGTTTGCACCCATTGCAACTTGAGCAACATAAACATTACCGTAACTCATTGCCATACGGGCAAGGTCTTTCTTTGGTATCGGCTTACCTGCTGCAGCAAATTTTGCCACTGCACCTAGCGCCGTTGCTTTCGATTGTTGACCGCCGGTATTCGAGTAAACTTCGGTATCGAGCACCAAGATGTTTACATTTTTACCTGAAGCAAGAACATGATCGAGACCACCGTAACCGATATCGTAAGCCCAACCGTCACCACCGATAATCCAAACCGAACGCGTAACCAGGTAATCGATAACCGTCAGCAATTCTTTCGCTTCCGGTTTATCAAGTTTTTCCAGTATTTCTTTCAGTTTAGCTACTCTTTCACGTTGTTGTTTTATCTCGATTTCGGTTTTCTGCGGTGCGGTTAGGATTTCTTCAACCAGTTCGGCACCAACGTCTTCTTTCAATCCGCTTAATAATTCTCTTGCAAATTCGGTTTCCCTGTCAATTGCAAGTCGTAATCCCAAGCCGAACTCTGCATTATCTTCAAACAGCGAATTGTTCCATGCCGGTCCCCTGCCTTCTTTATTTACAGCCCAAGGTGTGGTTGGAAGGTTACCGCCATAGATTGATGAACAACCGGTTGCATTTGCAATTACGGCACGGTCACCGAATAATTGAGAAACCAACTTAACGTATGGGGTTTCTCCGCAACCCGGGCATGCGCCGGAGAATTCAAATAACGGTTCGAGCAATTGACTGCCGGCAACCGAATCGATTTTGAGTTTTGTTCTGTCGTATTCAGGTATTTCAAGGAAGAATTCGAAATTCTCCCGCTCTTTCTCGCGTAACGGAATTTGCGGAGCCATATTAATTGCTTTCCGTTTAACTTCTTTCTTGTCTTTCGCCGGACATACTTCAACGCAAAGTTGGCAACCTGTACAATCTTCAACTGCAACTTGAATTGTATAAGCCTTACCTTTGTCTTCTTTGCCGCGTGCTTCAACCCATTTGAAAGTTTCCGGCGCTTTTTGTGTCAGTTCCATATCATATACTTTTGCTCTGATTGCTGCGTGCGGGCAGGCGATAACGCATTTGTTACATTGAATACACAAATCGGGCTCCCATACCGGAACTTCCAATGCGATGTTTCTTTTTTCCCAGCGGGCGGTTGCCGAGGGATAGGTTCCATCTGCCGGCAATTTGCTAACCGGTATTTCATCGCCTTTCCCTGCAATCATCATGGCTTCAACTTCACGTACAAATTCCGGGGCTTTCGGGGAAACAACCGGCGGTAGTTCGATATCACTTGTTACTTCTTTCGGATAATCTATTTTGTTCAAGTGAGCCAATGTTTCATCTACTGCCGCAAAGTTTTTCTGAACAATAACGTCACCTTTTTTACCGTAAGTCTTTTTAATTGCATCTTTAATTTTTTGAATTGCTTCTTCTTTTGGAAGAATACCGGAAATTGCGAAGAAGCAAGTTTGCATTATCGTGTTAATTCTAACTCCCATACCGGTTTTCTTTGCTACATCGTAAGCATCGATAACATAAAATTCCAAATTTTTGTCGATTATTTGTTTTTGCACTTTCTTCGGAAGTTTATCCCATACTTCTTCGGTTTTGTACGGAGAGTTCAGCAAAAAAGTGCCGCCTTCTTTTATTTTTTCCAATACATCAAATCTTTCCATCAGAGTAAACTGGTGGCATGCAACGAAGTTCGCTTCCTGAATCAAGTATGTTGAATGAATAGGGTTCTTTCCGAAACGCAAATGTGAAATTGTGGACGAACCGGATTTTTTGGAATCGTAAACAAAATAACCTTGAGCATAATTGTCGGTTTCCTCACCAATTATTTTGATCGAGTTTTTGTTTGCTCCAACCGTACCATCCGAACCCAATCCGAAAAACATACATTTCGTTGCATTTTTATCTTCTATAATGAAATTCTTGTCAAACTCAAGGCTTGTATTCGTAACATCATCATAAATACCAACTGTAAAATGATTTTTCGGTTCTTCAAGTTTCAAATTATCGAAAACAGCTTTAACCATTGCCGGGGTAAATTCTTTTGAAGACAATCCGTAACGGCCTCCGACAATTTTCGGCATTTTTTCGAACGGTTTGTTATCGCTGCTCATTGCTTCCGAAAATGCCGCAACAACATCCAAATACATCGGTTCACCGGTTGAGCCGGGTTCTTTTGTTCTATCCAAGACCGCAATGGATTCAACCGTTTTGGGCAAAGCTTTGAATAAATGCTTGGCTGAGAAGGGCCTGTATAATCTTACTTTTATTAAACCGACTTTTTCTTCCATATTTTCAGTAAGATATTTAACCGTTTCCTCGACCGTTTCACCACCCGAGCCCATAATGACAATCACTCTTTTAGCATCCGGCGCACCGTAGTAATCGAAAAGATGATAATGTCTTCCGGTAATTTCGGCAAATTTATCCATTGCATTCTGTACAATATCGGGTGCGGCAAGATAATATTTATTCACTGTTTCCCTGCCTTGGAAATATACATCGGGGTTTTGCGAAGTACCGCGTATGAACGGGTTATCGGGATTCATTGCCCGTTTGCGGTGTTCGTAAACAAATTTGTTATCAATTAATTGTTTGAGTTCCTCGGTCGTCAGTTCATCAATTTTTTGAACTTCATGCGAAGTTCTGAAGCCGTCGAAAAAGTGAACAAACGGAATCCTCGATTCTATACTCGACTTATGAGTAATAGCGGCAAGATCTTGTACTTCTTGAACCGATCCCGAAGCCATCATACCGAATCCCGTTTGGCGGACTTGCATAACGTCGCTGTGATCGCCGAAAATCGAAAGTGCTTGAACCGCGAGGGAACGTGCCGAAACGTGAAAAACAGCCGGGGTCAATTCACCGGCAATTTTGTACATATTCGGAATCATCAATAAAAGTCCTTGTGAAGCGGTAAAAGTTGTTGCCAATGCGCCGCCTTGCACCGAACCGTGAATGGCTCCGGATGCTCCTCCTTCGCTCTGCATTTCAGTTACGGAAGGTACTGTCCCCCAAATATTCTTCTTTCCGGCAGCCGACCATGCATCCGACATTTCACCCATTCCGGATGAAGGAGTAATCGGATAAATTGCAATTACTTCACTTAACTGATAAGCAATTTTGGCAGCCGCCTCATTTCCATCGATTGTTATTTTTCTGTGTTCCATCTATTCTACTCCATTAATGATTGAATACATTTCATCGCTTAAGCGGATTACGGCAAATATCAAGCCAACATTTTTTTCAGGAAATTATCGGTTTTTGATTAGTTTAGGGCATAAAAAAGATATGTGAGCCTTTTATATCTTACTTATTGGAAATAAGACCTCGAGTTCTCTTATTTTTAAGAATAAAAATTCCGTTTTTCCATATAACTTTTAATGGCTTTCTATCATATTGATTGTATCGCGTAAAACCCCAAGTGAACGTTGGCTGAGTAAATCGATTTTGATTAAACCCAAATCTTCAACCGGGTACATGTCGGGTTGAGTAATAATCAAACCGAGTCCCTTGTTTTTGGCATATTCGAGCGCAACGTAATTTGTAACCGGTTCGGGTGTAATTATTATTCCACCCGGGTGAATGCTGCGGTGGCGCGGAAAACCGGAAATTTGAGAAGCCAATTTTACAATTGTTTGCCAGGGTTCACCGGTGAAATCGAGCGAGCGGGATTCGGGAAATTTTTTGTGAAGTTCCGGTAAATTTTTTGCACTCGTCCACGGAATGAATTTGCTGAATTTGGAAATTTCGGAATCCGGAATACCGGATGTTTTTGCAACTTCCCGGAAAGCCGAACGAGCGCGGAACGTTACGGTTGTTGAAATCATTGCCACATGATTATAGCCGTATTTTTCAAAAACATATTTGATTATTTCATCGCGCTCCTTCCAAGAAAAATCTATGTCGATATCCGGCGGATTTGTACGTCCTTTGTTCAGAAATCTTTCGAAATATAAATTATGTTTAATCGGATCCACTTCGGTTATTCCGAGGCAGTACGAAACCAAACTGTCTGCTGCCGAGCCACGTCCCACGGTAAGCATATTCCTTTTTTTGGCTTCCCGTAAAATATCCCATACAATCAAAAAATAATTGCTGAAATTTAATTCGCCTATTACTTCCAATTCGTATTGCAGTCGCTTCATCGCCATTTCGGGAATCGGTTTGTAGCGTTGTTCCAATCCGCGAAATGCTATTTTTGCCAAGTAGGAAAAGGCGGTTTCGTTTTCGGGGAGTTTATAAACCGGGAACTTGTATTTACCGAATTCCAAATCAACATTGCATTCCGATGCAATAAAATCGGCATTCCACATTGCTTCGGGCAATCTTTTCCACACTGCGTTTAATTCTTCCGGCGTTTTCAGATAAAATTCTTCGTCAACCGAATCTTCCGCGTCCAAATTTTCCAACGTTTTGTTTTTCCCAATAGCCGTAACGGTTTTGTGCAAAATGTAATCTTCCTTGCTTAAAAAGTAAGCAGGATGGGTTGCCACAATCCGGAGGTTTTTCCGCTTTGCAAATTCGTAAAGTTTTCTGGTTGTGCTTTTCAGTTTGTCCGTAACAAACAGTTCAACAAACAATTGTTTTTTTAAATTTGAAGTAAAACTTAAACGTTTCAAAAGCTCGTAGGAAGAAGTCAATGTAAACACGTCGGGCGATGCATTCATCACCGTTTCGAGCAGGGAGAAATTTTCTTTCAGCTTCCGTGATGTGATAATTTTACATAATTCGGAATAACCGTTGTTGTTCTTGGCAAGAAAAATTGCATTTAACTTTGTATCGGAAGGATCGTCAATCAAACTGCCAAGCACCGGTTTGATATTATTTTCTTCCGCCTCTTTGGCAAATTGGATAAGTCCGGCCATACTGTTCGTATCGGTTAAAGCGACGTACCTGCTTCCACTGTTTTTGGCAAAAGCAATTAATTGGCTAACGGGAATTGTTCCTTCAAGCAAGGAATAATAAGAGTGGGCGTGCAATGTGAACATAATTGTTACTTGTTTTTATGCCTTGTAAACAAGATTACCGTTATTGTCATAAATTTCGCTTATGTTAAATTCTTTTCTTACGGAGTTACACAAAATTATTTTACCGGCAGTTTTCAAATCGTCAACGGTCAATATTTTTTCCGTTGCGTTTGTTTTTTTCAAAAGGTAATCTCTGTAACATCCTTTCAATATCGGCAAAGCGGAATGCGGGGTAAAAAACGAGTTGTTTTTATTAATAAAGATGTTGGAAATTGCCCCTTCGAGCAATTGATTTTTATCGTTAATGAAAATAATTTCCGTAAAGCCGTTGTTACGGGCATTTTTCAAATCTTCATCCCACGGACGGAAAGTTGTTTTATGATAGTAAAATTTTTCATCCGTGCCGGGTTTGCGTTCAAGCATCAATACTTTTGCATTGTCAAGTTTCGATTGTAATTCTCCGGTACGGATTTTTACATTTCCCCATTTGTCAAGCGTTAACCGGATTTTATATTTTTTATTTTTCGTCAGTTTCGTTGCGGTATTTTCCAATAATTTTAATATTTTTAATTTGTTATATTTAAATAAAAAGTAATTGCCGGTTTCCTGCAATCTTTTCAGATGTGCCTCAAGGAGAAAATACTTTCCGTCTTCAAACAGAAAAGTTTCAAGCAATTCAAAATAAGCGGCGGGACGTAACAAGAAATTGCCTTTTAACAAAACTTCGTCAAATTCGTTTCCGGGAACGCTATCCCAAACAATTCCACTGCCCAATCCCAACCCGGCTTTCATATTTTTTTTGTTGACGGATAATGTTCTGATTGCAATGTTAAAAACAGCTTTTTCGCTTGTCAGCAATCCGATTGAGCCCGTATAAATTCCTCGCGGCTCCCGTTCCAGTTTGTTTATAATCTCCATCGTTTTAATTTTCGGAGCTCCGGTAATTGAGCCGCACGGAAAAAGATTTTTGATTATTCCGCTTAACCTAACACCGTTTAATTTTCCGGTTACAGTTGAAGTTAACTGGTAAAGTGTTTCGTACTTTTCAACTTCGTACAATTGCGGAACAGTTACGGAACCGGTTCCCGGAATTTTTCCTATATCGTTACGGAGTAAATCGACAATCATTACATTTTCGGCCAGATTTTTTTCATCCGTCAAAAGTGTTTGAATAATGATTTTGTCTTCCGCATCGTTTTTCCCTCTTTTTACCGTGCCTTTCATCGGTTTGCTTTTCAGTATGTTGTAATCGGTTTCGAAAAACAGTTCGGGCGAAAACGAAAGGATATAATGTTTTTCCGTATTTATAAAAGCCGTGTAAGCGGAAGATTGGTTAAATATTCCGGTCAGAAAAAGAGGAATTAATTGCAGTTCATTTATATCGAACTTGAGTTTTGCAGTATAGTTTATTTGATAACAGTTGCCTTCTGCAATATGATTTTTTATTTCGTTTATCGCTTCGATGTAATTCTTTTTCGAAAGGTTCAGTTTAATATTTTCATATTCCGTTTTTTTTGTAATGTAATTATCAACATTATTATAATCTATATTATTTGAATTTATAATTCTTATATTATCTTTGTTATAAAACATAAAGGTTAAGTTAAAACCGGCATTTTCTCTGCGGAAGCGCCTTTGAACATTTCTACTTTGAAACAAATAACCGGTTTCATAAGGAATTAAGGCGATTCCCGTCATATTTTTGTTTCTACTTAAAGCATCGGCTTGCGCCATGATACCGTTTAATTCCGTTTTGTCTTTCAATTCCAAAACAATTTCGGGCGATTTTAAAAAATAGGAACGGGCGTTTTTATAAATAACCGGTGTATGGAAAAATGCCGAATTTTCGTTTTTGCGGACGTATTCCAAAATATCAACAAGTTTTATCACTTTTCGTAAATCCAATTTTCGATCATCAGATAACCATGTTCGGTTAAAATGGATTCGGGGTGAAATTGCACACCTTCGAGATTAAATTTTTTATGTCTGATTCCCATTATTTTATTTTCCGCCGTGCGCGAGGTTATTAAAAAATCGGGACTTAAAGTCTGTTCGTCAATAATTAAAGAATGGTATAAACCGACTTTCACATTTTGAGGTATTGAAGAATAAATACCGGCATTGTTGTGAACAATGGCAACCGGTTTTCCGTGTACGGGTTTTTTGCTTTTAATTATGCGTGCGCCGAATGCTTGTGCGATTATTTGGTGACCGAGACACACACCCAGAACCGGAATTTTTTCTTTGAACCGGGAAACCACTTCCAACGAAATTCCGGCGCCGGCCGGATTGCCGGGTCCCGGTGAAATTACAATTTTATCGGGTGCCATTTTTTCAATTTGTTCAATTGTGATGGTATCATTTTCATATACACGTACATCATTCACAAAACTTTTCAAATATTGATAAAGGTTGTATGTAAACGAATCATAATTATCTATCAACAAAATTTTCATTTGATTTTGTTCCGCTAAATTATGCCGGTTAATTTAGTGAATGTAAATTTAAGATTCCGGAAAACAAATTTACAACCCGCCTAATTTTATTGAGGAATATCCGAATTTGTCACGGATTTTGTTGATGGCGCGAAACATTTTTGTACGGAGTGCGTCTTTATCTTCAAACAAAATTTGTTGCTCCGAAAACCGGCTGAAATTGGTAAGCCGTATTCCGATTAATCTCACGCTTACGCGCCGCGCAAAGGCTTTACGGAAGAGTTGCAATGCCGTTTCGAAAATAATTTTATCATCGTCCGTGGGTTTAATTGTTCTTTCCCTTGTAAGTGTAACAAAATCGGAATAACGGAGTTTAATTCCGATTGTGGCGGCTTGCCAATTTTTATTTCTTAAAATTTGACACACTTCACCGGTAAGCTTAAATAATGTGGCTTCAATTTTTTCTTTACTTACTTCGTCTTTGCCGTAAGTTCTTTCCTTCGATATGCTTTTTCTTTGTTGCGGCGGTGAAAGATATTCCGCTCCCTCACCGTTTGCCTTGTGCCACAGTGCCATTCCGTATTTACCGAAAGCCGCCCCGAAATAATCTTCCGGCATTTTGGCAACATCACCCACTGTGTAAAATCCCCTTTCATGCAAGGCTTTCAGCATTACTTTGCCAACACCGGGAATTACTTCGACGGGTAACGGCGAAAGGAACTCCTTTTCCATTCCGGGCATTACGTAAGTAACTCCTTCCGGTTTTGCATAATCGGAACAAATTTTCGCTATTGTTTTGTTGCTTCCTATTCCAATAGAACAAGGCAATGAAAGTTGCCGCTTTATTTCCGATTGTATTTTTTTTGCAAAGGCAAACATGGAGCCGTAAATACGGGTCGTTCCCGTAAAATCCATATAAAATTCATCTATCGACGCTTGTTCGATTTGCGGGGCGTATTGCTTAAGCAAGCGCTCAACCGCTTTCGAAAAGCGGACGTATTCCTCGTGGTGACCGTGTAAATAAATTCCGTGCGGACAAAGGCGGTATGCTTGCCCGATCGGCATGGCGGAATGCAATCCGTATTCCCGCGCTTCATACGAGCAAGCCGCTACAACTCCACGCCCGTGTTTTGGATCGGCGCCAACAATTACCGGCTTGCCGTTCAGCGACGGATTAAGTATCCGTTCGACCGAAACGAAAAACGAATCCAAATCGAGATGAAATATTGTACGCATTGATAAAACAGTTAGTAAGGACCAAGTACAGATAATTAACAAAAGTGTTAATTTAATATATTTGTTTAATATACAAGGAAGGAACAAAATAAGCCCGCATCCGGTTTATTGAATACGGGCTAATCACCTAAACTTTATGCAGTTTGCGCACTAAGCGAATTATATTTTTCGACGGCTATTTCGTTCAGCTTGGTACGGATTTCTTTCGGCAATAAAACTTTATCGTAATACTTGTCATCTTTCCCTTTTTCGCTCGGGACGCTTACAAACAGTCCGTTCGGACCTTCAACCAAAGTGAAGCCTTTAATTACTATTCCCTCTTCGGTCTCAAGGTCGAAGAAAGCTTTGGTTTTTGTTTCCCCTTCGTACGGGTTCATTCTTGCAATTTTCATGGGCAACCTCCGTTAAATTAATTGATAAACAAACCGGCATTAGAGAAAATTATTTCAACTTAACTACATCATTATTATTTTGTATATGTTATAATGATAATAAGTTCGGCTGTATTAAGTTATTCTTTTAATATTATTGTTGTTAAATATTAATTTATAAAATTGATTTTAAATATGAAAGGAAAAATTTAATTTTCCCAAAACTCTTTTAATCTGGGGTAAACATTAACAATTGTGCCGGGCATTTTGATTTTTGCACGGTTTTTCAGATAGTGCATAAGCTCAAAAGCATTTGCAACGGCATCGGCATCCGGATGGTTGTTCATAATAACGAATATTTTTTTTACCTCGTCGAAAAACTCTTTTAGTTTTTCACTTATTTCAATCAGCTCGGCGGGCGAATAAAGATATTTGTAACGCGCGCTTCGTTCTTCGTAGGTTTGCTTTTTCCCGAAGTTTGCAAGCGATTGTTTCCATGCTTCGGTGTTGCGTCCGTGAAACCGGGCGTAAATCATTCCGTTTCCCGCTTTCGGTTTGAAGGGAATTGCCTGCCCTATTTGCGGTTGATCGATTGTGCAAAAGGTTATTGTTTTTGCTCTTTTGTTTTGCCACGATTTGTGCCGCACTTCAACGAACTTGTCGTATTCTTCAAAAACACCAATCAAATTTCTCAGGTAATCCAGATTTGCTTCGTTGAAATCGAACGAATACGGGAATTGCATCAACAGTCCGCCAAGCCGTTCCCCGTTTTTCAAAATATCAAGATTCCGTTTCACTGCTTCTATTTTATCTTTGCCGTATTGTTTTCTGTGAGTAAAATCCATGTGCAATTTAACGGTGAAAAGGAAATCATCCGCTTCTTCCGTTTGCCTCAGCCAGCTTTCCACAACACGCGGCGAAAGATACGTGTAATACGAAGAGTTCACCTCGACTGCGTTGAAATAACGCGAGTAAAATTTCAGCCAGCTCATCTCTTTCGAATGGGATGCGGGGTAAAACCTTCCGACCCAGTCTTCGTACGACCAGCCGGCTGTACCTATGTAAAGTTCCGGGATATTCATAAAAATAAATAAAACACGGATAACGCCGATTGATTACGGATTGCAATGCTAATTCCGTGTGTAAATTTAGAGTGTATTTTATCTGAAAAACACTTATGGTGGCCTGTAGTAATTTTATTTATATCCATACTATCCGGATATTACCCTCTACAGCTTTAAACTCTTTGTCTCCTGTAACCAGTTTCGCTTTTTGAACTTTTGCCAATGCTACGGCAAAAGCATCTGCATACGACATTTTGTGAAACGTCTTAAAATTAGCCGCTTCTAATGTTAAAAATTTATCAATATCAACAATTTTAATTGGATATCTATTAATGGTTTTAAGATAAAGCTCCGCAGCTTCCTTGCCCTGTTCACGCAAAACCATGTAATAAATTTCTCCCCAATTAATTACACTAATAACCTTTTATTACATCTCTCCATAAGGCATTTGTGGTTGCTTGTTTAACAATCTTGCATAAACTACCAGCGAACATGCGCCGTATGATCGCCAAGAGCATAAACAATTGCCATTTTAGGAGCACCGTTCATTATTTCGCCGGTAATATGAGCCCTCAATTCTTCTTCGGAATACGATTCAATCTTTTTTATGGAATTTGTGATTGCCGTTTTAAATTGCTCCACACATTCGTCGAAATTTGTATATCCCAATTTCCATTTTTTTTCCAAATTTTCCGGGTTTGCTTAAGGTTATTTCAGCGTTTATAATTTTGGTAAAAATTTTTCTTTTATCTTTTTTGTACAGGAATAACCGGTTTCTCTTTCGGTCTGGTCTTTGGAGATAATGTCATTGATTAATTGAGTTATGACTCATGCTAATTGTAATTTATAATCCGGATATTCATTCCATTCTTTGCCAAGGAGTTTTCTTCCGTTGGATTTTTTGTTTCTTTTGATTCCGTCAGCCCCCCAAGTTCCCCATTGCTTAAAAAAGAAAGCCACATTTTGTTTTTCACATTGCTTTTTAATGTTAACCGCCCATTCCGGCTTCATCGGTCGTGCTTTCGGTCCGCTTTCACCTCCTACAATTACCCAATGAATTCCCTGAAGATTTAGCTTACCCAAATCTTCCAATAAAGGTTCTATTGAAAGGAATTTAATTGTAGCTTTTTGAACTCTGAGTTTTTCAATTCTGGGTAAACCGGATTTTTTATCCTCAACGGTAACACCGAGCCAAACATTATCGGGTATTTTCTTGTGCAAAAAATATTCCGCCATTCTGTTTTCGCGTTTTGTAAGTATTTGATAGATATGCCAAGGGGTTCTATCAATTATTTCGAATATGGCATCAAGGAAATCTTCCGGCATTTGTTCGTGAAACAAATCGCTCATCGAATTAACGAAATATTTTGTTGGCTTTTTTCTTTTTAAGGGTTGTTCCAATCTTTCCGGCATAATGGAAAATTCAAATCCGTTTTCGTATCCTGGTGCGCCCATTGCCCGGAGCCTTTTCGCCATAGCTTCGGCATAACAATTTTTGCATCCGGCACTGACTTTTGTGCAACCGGTTGTTGGGTTCCAAGTCTCTTCCGTCCATTCGATTTTGGTTTTGTTCATTTAGTAAAAATTTACATTTAGGAATATTTAAACATTAAATTTCAAATTTATCCTTGTGTACAAGGACAGATATATAGCTTTATATCCTTATAGTTAAGGACATACTAACATCGCCCATTACACCTCAACCCTGTTCAATCCGTTCAATGCGGCAACGCGGTAGGCTTCGGCCATTGTGGGATAGTTGAACGTTGTGTTCACAAAATACATTAAATTGTTCCCGCCGTTTTTTTGCGACATTATTGTCTGCCCGATATGAATAATTTCCGATGCGCCGTAGCCGAAACAATGGATTCCCAAAATCTCAAGTGTTTCGCGGTGGAAAAGTATTTTCAACATACCGGTTGTATGTCCCGTTATTTGTGCCCGCGCCAAATGCTTGAAAAACGAGCGCCCGACTTCGTAAGGGATTCTTTTTTCCGTCAATTCCCTTTCGGTTAATCCCACTGAACTGATTTCGGGCAAAGTGTAAATTCCGGTGGGAATATATTCTACCAAGTGATATTCCGATTTACCGGTAACGATGTGGGAAGCGGCAAACCGTCCTTGATCGTATGAAGCGCTTGCCAGGCTTGGAAATCCGACAACATCGCCAACTGCATAAATATGCGGAACTGCCGTTTGATGATTTTCATTTACCTCTATCGAACCTTTGTAATTTATTTTGATTCCCAATTCTTCCAGACCCATATTTTGCGAGTTGCCCGTTCTGCCTTGTGCCCAGAACAGATATTCCGTCCGTATTTGTTTGTTCGATTTTAAATAAAGCGTTACGCCTTCGTCATCGGGCACAACTTTTTCATATTCTTCGTTATGCCGTATCAACACTCCGTTTTCACGCAGATGGTATGCAAGCGCGTCGATTATTTCGTCGTCCAGAAACGTAAGCAAGCGCGAACGCGAGTTGATAAGGTTCACTTTTGTTTTCAATCCGCGGAAAATCGAAGCGTACTCGCAACCGATAACACCTGCACCGTAAATGGTAATTGAACGCGGATGCTTATCGAGATCGAGCACCGTATCGCTGTCCAATATCCGGGGATGTGAAAAATCTATATCTTCCGGATGGTAAGGGCGGGAACCCGTTGCTATTACGAAATAATCCGCTTCATATTTTTCTGTGTGTCCGCTTTCCAACGTAACTTCGATTGTATGTTCATCAATAAACCGTGCATGTCCGTTCAGAATATCGACCCAATTCCGTTCGTAAAATCCGCGCCGGAGTTTCATCTGCTGATTTATAACCGATTCGGCTTCTTTAAGCAAATCCGGATAGTAAATATTACCCGTGTAGCCTTTTGCATCCAGCACTTCAGTTGCATGCCGCAATGCCTTGCTGGGAATTGTTCCGCGATGAGTGCAATTTCCGCCAACGTTTTTGAAGTAATCGCACATTGCCACTTTCTTGCCGGATTTCACCGCTTTCATTGCTGCGCCTTCACCCCCGGGTCCGCTGCCTATTACTATTACGTCGTATTTCTCTTTTACCAATTTTTCTCCGTTATTAAAACCGTTATTAAAAAATTAAATTTGTTTTGCAAATATAAGATATTTGGTATGATTATGCTTTTGCCGATTACCGGAAGAGACAAAAAAAATTCTGTCCAATATTAAAAGTGCTTTCCTTTTGCTCTTGTACGCATATTTACATGGTTTGGTAATTTATTCTCCCGTTACGGTAACAACAATTTTACGCGCGCCTCCGTAATTCCGGTGTTCGCAAAGATAAATGCCTTGCCAGGTTCCGAGATTAAGCTGCCCGTCTTTTACCGGCACCGTAAGCGAATAACCGAGAAGGGATGATTTTATGTGAGCGGACATATCGTCCGGACCTTCCAAAGTATGCTCGAAGTACGGCGTATTGTCCGGCACCATATTATCGAAAAACTTTCTCATGTCGCTTCGTACGTCGGGCGAAACGTTTTCGTTTATAGTAAGTGATGCGGAAGTATGTTTAATAAAAATATTAACTAACCCAATTTTAATTTTTGAAATTTCCGGCACTTGATTTAATATTTCGTCCGTAATCAAATGGAACCCGCGCGAACGGGGTTTAAGTGTTATTTCGGTTTGATGGTACATAATTCACCCTGCAAATAATTTACGATTAATACATTTTTTATTCCGAAGGATAGCAAAATTAATTACAAAGCGCTAAGCCTTAATTTTCCGGTTTTGTTTATGTCCGGTGGGTTTTGCGGTTCATTTTTATATTCCGCTCGTGATTCAGCAACCATTTTTTCCGCCACAAGCCGCCGGCGTAACCGGTCAATTTACCGTCCGCACCAATTACCCGGTGGCAAGGAATCACAATCGCAATTTTATTTT
>Ga0256841_1000797_pt1 | contig 30009 bp, 17 predicted proteins | sample 356308metaG_FD_185971 | JGI IMG/M metagenome (GOLD analysis project Ga0256841, IMG submission 185971) | Hydrothermal vent microbial communities from Mid Atlantic Ridge, Atlantic Ocean - 356-308 | ecosystem: Environmental > Aquatic > Marine > Hydrothermal vents | place: Atlantic Ocean: Mid... | reverse complement strand
TGCGTCGCTGCGTCGCTGCGTGAGGTAAAACAAAGAAACGTTGCGTCACTGCGTCACCGCATGAGGTAAAAACAAAGAAACGTTGCGTCGCTGCGTCGCCGCGTGAGACAAAACAAAGAAACGTTGCGTCGCCGCGCCGCCGCGTGAGACAAAACAAAGAAACGTTGCGTCGCCGCGCCGCCGCGTGAGACAAAACAAAGAAACGTTGCGTCGCCGCGTCGCCGCGTGAGACAAAACAAAGAAACGTTGCGTCGCCGCGCCGCCGCGTGAGGTAAAAACAAAGAAACGTTGCGTCGTTGCGTCGCCGCGTGAGACAGAACAAATTTTAAACAAAATAAAACAAAAAACAATGTCAAAAGAAAAATTATCAATCGGAGAGGTTTCAAAACCCAGATTTGAATTCAGAACATTCGGACGTGATTTCGATGAGTCTGCCTATTTAATGTCACGTTTATCGGTTCCCGTACCTAAAAAAGTTTGGGAAAGATATTCGGAAGAGATTTACATACTTTCAAAAACAAACGATGTTAACAACACCAAAATACGTGACGGTAAGATGGACATCAAAACATTTGTTCAGGAAGTTGACGGTCTCGAGCAATGGAACCCGCTTATGAAAGGCGAATTTCCCATCAAAGCCGAAGTATTGAAGAACGAAGTATTTCCGGCTTTTAAAGTGGAGATGCCCCGGCTTGACAAAGAAGAATATACTCTCGAAGAATTTCTTCAAATAATCAAAAACAACCCCGATTTACAAGCAGTCAACGTTGAAAAAGAGCGATACGGATATATGGTCAACGACACCATTTGCGAATATGCCGTAGTTTATATCAACGGTGCATCCCTTGTAACCGTCAATTCCGAATCAACCGAAATTGAAGATATCAAAAAGACAATTAAAGACCTTGAACTGGACGGTGTTGAGAATATCAACTACCTGCAGGCAATAAAAAGAGTTATAGGCTGGATTGACAAACCGCTTGCAAATTAATATAACGGTTCTAAACAGGTTTGCCTGCATGACCTTACGGGTAGGGACAGGCAAAGCAGATTAAACAAACTTAACAAATTAATAAAATGGCACAGGAAATAGAAAGAAAATTTTTAGTAAAAGGCGATTTTAAGCCTTTCGTGACAAAACAAACAAGAATAACACAGGGATATATTTCCTCGGTTCCCGAAAGAACGGTAAGAGTGAGGATTAAAGGTGACCAGGGATACCTCACCATCAAAGGAATAGGAAACGAATCCGGTGCAAGCCGGTTTGAGTGGGAAATGGAAATACCGGTTGAGGAGGCTAAAGAACTTCTGAGACTTTGCGAACCGGGAGTCATTGACAAAACCCGCTACATCGTTCCGGCAAATGACGGACTCTTTTTTGAAGTTGATGAGTTCTATGGTGATAATGAAGGGCTTACCGTAGCGGAGATAGAACTTCCCAATGAAGATTTTAAATTCGACAAACCCGGTTGGCTTGGTGAGGAAGTCACCGGAGATGTAAAGTATTTCAATTCTATGTTGATGAAAAATCCATATAAGAATTGGTAACCCGAACATAAAGAGGACGGGTTTGCCGCCATATTCAGGCCGGCTTATACCGAAAGAAAACAGGTTTGCAAAGAGCAAACTTATTTTCTTTCGAGTATTAACTGGTTCTAAGCAGTTTTGCGTTGCAAACATGATAATAACCAGTATATTCGTCTTCTTTACAACTAATTTCTTGATTAATTATTAAAATTTGCGTTTACAAAACTAACATTTATGTCAGGAGAAGAAATAGCTGCGGCGAAAGCATTCGACCCGTTAGATATGGGAAACTACAAGATAGAAAAACTCCCGAAACGGTCCAAGTCAAAGGTTGAGGCGTTCCTTGCAATGATTGGGGGACCTCTTGCGGTTTTAACTTTTATATTTCTCTATTTTGTCATAAAACCCGAATTTTTGACCCACATTGATCCGGCAAAACTGAGCGATTATGCCCGCCGGATTTTTGATACCAGGGGAGCTGAGGCATTTTCGCAGGCAAACATAGCTATGATGGCCATCTTTGCAGTGGGTATCGTCCTCTGGATGACCGAAGCCATACCGAACTATCTCACTTCGCTAATCATAATTATCAGTCTGGTTTTAACCGGAGTGTTAAGCGAAAAGGAAGCATATGCGCAGTTGGGACATAAAGTTATGTGGCTCAATATAATGTCGTTCGTATTGGCAAGTATGCTTGTAAAAACAGGTCTTGCCAAACGCTTTGCCCTTTGGTTTATCGTACATTTCGGAAAACATTCGTCGTCGCTCTTTTTAAGTTTTCTGTTCATCAATGTGGTTTTGTCGGCTTTTATATCGGCAACCACTGCCAAGGCAGCCATCCTGCTACCGATTTTTATGGTCATTGCAGCCATTTACGGTGCAAGGGGAGGAGAGAACAAAAACAACTTCGGGCGGAATATCGTACTGCAAAACCTGTTCTATATCAACATCGGAGCAAGCGGCTTTCTGACCGGTTCGGGTGCAAACCTTCTCGCAGCTTCACTAATAGCAGGTGTTACCGGTTCCGATATCTTTTTCTCCGACTGGATGAAAGCAAATTTTCCGGTTGCCATCGGGCTTATGCTCATAGGATATATTGTGGCAACAAAAATATTCTTCCCCTTAAAAAAAGAAGAAAGGGTGCCGCAGATTGAAGGAGGCATGGAGAGACTTAAAAAAGAGCTTGGCAAACTTGGTAAGATCAGTTTTGAAGAGGTTAAAGCGGCTGTATTGTTCATATCAATCCTTGCGCTTTGGGCAACGGATAAATATCACGGGATAAGCCCCACTGCTGTTGCTTTTCTCGGAGCCATAATAGCGTTAATGCCACGTATAGGAATAGTAAAATGGAACGATGTGGATATTCCGTGGCACCTGATGCTTTTCTCGGCGGGAGCTTATACCCTCGGTGCAGGTTTCAAAGCCACCGACCTGCCGTCGCTTTCGGTAAATGCCGTTTTCGATGCTCTTGGACTTGGTGCCAATACTCCTTTTTGGGTTCTTTATCTCCTGCTGACTTTTGCTATGGTTTTCAGTGCTTTGGTTTTCCAGTCGAAAACCATGCGTACGATGATATTTGTTCCCATAGCCCTTGGTGTGGCGGCACGATTCGGTTTCAGCCCCATAAGTCTCGCTCTGCCGGTGGCATTTTTAATTGAGCACGTCTATGCACTGCCTTTCAACAGTAAACCTGCAGCCCTGCTTTATGAAACCGACCAGTACAGTATGACCGACACTTTCAAATACGGCCTGACAATGCTTGTCATCGGTTGGTTTATGAGTATCCTGATGGGAGAAACCTGGTACCGCTGGCTTGATATTACTCCCAATGGGGTGTTCGGGGTGTTTTAAGAAAAGGTTGCCGGGACTCTTTTCCCGCGGTTCATCCGTTTACCACTTCTCCTCATCATACCAAACAAGGTATGTTGACAGTTCAACGGTATCAATTGTCTCTTTTTTTTCTCTGATGGTTGCGGGATATGATATTCCTTCGGGACAAAAGACAAGGTAGATTCCACGATTCAATCCCAGACTTTTGCAATAGTAAGCAAGTTGATTCTTCCCATCAAGAAACTGCTTTTCATAATAATATATTTTGGTTTCAAGCAAATATTCCTTTGCCAAAACATTTATTATCAAATCGCTTTTCCCCAAACCGGTATCGGCTTCACGATAACTTTTACCGCCTATAACCTGCAGAAACGCCTGTATGTATGTTTCAAAACTGTATATTAGGGCACTTTCTTTCAGTGACTTTTAATTTCATTAACTCCTTTCGGTCAATTTCACTTTTGCGTATTGTATATCGAAAGTGAAAATATAATAAACTACTTCCTCCAAAAAGCAGGAGAGAAAATAATGAGTACCGTGAAGAGTTCAAGGCGTCCCAATAGCATTAATAATGACAGGAACCATTTCCCGATTGCCGGTATTTCGGAATAGTTTTCCACAGGTCCCACGTCACCGATTCCCGGCCCTATATTTCCCAGTGTGGCAATGGTAGAGCCCACTGCCGATGAAAAATCAAGTCCCACCCAGGTCATTATGAATGTTCCGAAAAAGAAGGTCAGCATATAAAACATAAAAAAGGCAAGCACAAGGTGTATTATTTCTTCCGACACCTTTTTACCGTTGAACCTAACGGGAATAACAGCCTGCGGGTGTATCATCCTTTTGAATTCCAAGGCACTGCTCTTTAAGAGAAGAATATGTCTTGCAACCTTTATTCCACCGCCCGTTGAACCTGCACTTCCCCCGATAAACATCAAAACGAAGATAAAAATCCAGATGTGTGCCGGCCACAAGAGATAATCGGCTGAGACAAATCCTGTTGTAGTTACTATTGAAACAACCTGAAATAACGAATCGCGAAAGACTTTTTCCACATTTGCATTACCTTCAAAAATCAACAGGAGCGTAATAATTACGGCAAAACCGAAAGTAAAAAGAATATATGTTCTGTATTCCTCATTTTTCCACACCTTTTTCAGCTTACCGTGAATTGCAAAGTAATGAAGAGTGAAATTGGTTCCGGCCAGGATCATGAAAACAATTATAACATACTGAATATATGGTGAATAGTTGGCAACAGATGCATTTTGAGTTGAAAAACCGCCTGTGGCAAGGGTGGCGAAGGAGTGAGCCAGAGCATCGAAGAAACTCATATCTCCGAGCATCAGAAAACCTGTTTCCACAAAGGTCAGTGCAACATATATTATCCAAAGTCTTTTAGCTGTTGCTGTGATTCTCGGATGTAGTTTATCGGGAGTGATTCCCGGCATCTCCGCAACAAAAAGCTGCATTCCGCCTATGCCAAGTAAGGGGAGAACGGCAACCGACAAGACGATAATCCCCATACCACCGATCCAGTGCGTCATTGCACGCCAAAAGAGTATTCCTTTGGGTAATGACTCTATGTCAGTCAAAATGGAAGCTCCCGTGGTTGTAAATCCGGAAATGGTTTCGAAAAAGGCATCCGTAACACTTGGTATTGCTCCGCTTAGCAAATAGGGAATCATCCCGAAAACGGAAATTACAATCCACGCTAAGGAGACAATCAGATAAGCCTCTCTCTTTCCTATTTTCTTTTCCGCATTTTTTGTCAGGTACCAGGTTAATATTCCGGTAATAAAAGTAAAAATACCGCTGTTCATCAGACTAAAACATTTATTACCACAGTAGTATAATGAAAACGGAATTCCGGAAAACATAAACAATCCCTCAATTATCAAAAGGAATCCGAGGATGTGCAGTATTATTTTCCAGTTTATTTTAGGTAAAAAACTCATATTCAAATTGTTTAAAACCAGGTTTTTGATCTGAACAATTTTTCAACTTTCGAAATAGCGTACGGAAAAGCAAACACAACAACTTTGTCATTCTCCTGAATTTGAAAATCACCGGACGCTATAAATGCCTGACTGTTGCGCATAATACCACCAATAAAACTGCCTTCGGGAATATGCAACTCTTTAATGGGCTTTTTTGTAACGGGCGATTTGGGTTGTGCAATTAGTTCTATAACCTCGGCATCAATATTACTCAGGCATTTAAGCATACTTACTTCGGCGCTGTGAGTAAAACGTGAAATATAACTTGCCGTGATAAGTTTTTTATTGATTATGGTATCAATTCCCACACTTTGTGCAATATCAATATAGTCAATGATCTCAACGAGGGCTATTGTCTTTTTTGCTCCGAGTTTTCGTGCGTGAAGGCAGGTCATTATATTGGTTTCCGTATTATCGGTAACGGCAATAAAAGCATCCATATTTTGAATATCTTCTGCTTCAAGCAGCTCAATATCTCTTGCATCTCCGTTTATGATCAGGGTTCTGTCAAGGTCATCAGCCAACAGGTCACAGCGGTCTTTCCCCTTTTCTATCAGTTTGATATTAAGGCTTTTTTCAAGCTTTTTGGCAGTCCTTCTTCCTATCCTTCCACCCCCGACGATCATAATATCGTTCATTTCAATTTCTTGCTTTGCGCCAAGTTCGAGCAATTGTGGTATTCCTTCAGGTTTTGTAATCACATAAGCCAGGTCATTTGGTTTGAAAATATCACTACCGGATGGTATGAATGCTTTTAAATCGCGATATATAGCAATAGCTCTGAATTGAAGATCGGGTTTGTCGTGTGCTATTTCGGCAAGTGATTTATTGACAACATAAGCATTCTCTTCCAGTTTCAGCATATAAAGAGAGAGGAGCCCGTTTGAAAACTTGAAAGTTTCGGTGGCTGCCGATTGTTTCAGCAAATCAATAATATCATCTGCTGCAATAATCTCGGGACTGACAAGTTCATCAATTCCCAGATCGTGAAACAGTTGTGTTTTTTCTTTTAGGAGATATGCCGGATTGCTTACGCGTGCAATTGTCCTTTTTGCTCCCAGCTTTTTACCGACAGCAGCCGTTAGAAGATTTGTTTCCTGATTATGCACAACCGAAATCAACAAATCGGCTTTATTAACATGTGCATCCTGAAGCACTTTGGGGTTTGACGAATCGCCTGTAATAGTTAAAATATCGGTACTTGACTCCAGCATTTTCAGAAGATCTTCATGTGGATCAACAATGGTAATATCGTGATTTTCATCCTGAAGCATCTTGGCAAGATGAAAACCAACTTCACCGTCACCGGCAATGATAATATTCATAATTCAGATGTTTTTACAAATGCGAAAATAAGAGTTATATTTTTAAAAAGTGATGTTTTTTCCAAAAACTTTGGTTTTTTATATTTAACAGATCAACTTTAAACACCTTCAGTATATCCAATAATCATTTCAATGAAAACTATATTTTCTGGCATTCTTCTGAAAATAATTGGGAGTAACACCTGCAACCGACTTAAAAACCCTGAAAAAAGTTGCTTTCGAATTAAACCCTGCTTTGTTGCCTATGGCTTCGATTGTAATAAAATCCGATTCCTTGCTATACAATATTCTTTTTGCCTCTGCAATTCTGTATTCATTTATAAATTCTATAAAAGTTTTACCGCTTACCGTATTTATGGCTTTGGATAAATATGTCCTGTTTGAGTTTAACTTTTTGGCCAGAGTGCCAATACTTATATCAGGATTAGTATATAATTTTTCGGTTTCCAGTAAAGATTTGACCTGCAGAAATAACTCTTCAATATTCTTAGCTTCTTCATTTTGCGTTTCTCTGCTACTGTTAACCGGATGGCTATCTGTGGCAAGAGAGATGCCGGAGAGATTTTCATTCAGGATTATTTTTTGTAATTCTGTGTTTTTCTCTTCGGCCTTTATAAGTTTAATATTTTCTTCTACTATTTTTTTATGCGATTTTTTTATCCTGAAGTATTGGATTGCAGTAGAAACTAAAATTATCATTACAAGGAAAATGACTACACCGGCTATTATCAGGCGGTTTTTTGATGCCCTTAGCTTTGATTGGTTCAATTTGTTTTTGGCCGTCAAAAGTTCAATTTCAGATTCAAATTGATCCAGTTCGTAAAGTATTTTCATTTTGGCTATTTGTTCGGCCTTATCTGCATTGAAGCCCTTGTTCTGGATTTCCGAATACTTGTCGAAAACCGTCAAAAGGTTTTTTGTTTTCCCCATTTTTATCAAAATGGATATATATGTCTTGTAAAAGGTTTCCTGGTCTTTGTACCCTCCATAACTTTCGGCAATTTCAAGTGCTTTTTTAATATTGGTAAGTGCTTTTTCATAGTTTCCCCGGTTTAAGGCAATCATTGAAAGGCTCGAATAAATATTAGCAATAATCTGTTTGTCTTTTCCTTTTTCAATGTTCAAACCCTTGTAATAAAAATGCTCGGCCCGGGTGTAATCCTTGGATTTTTCGTAATAAGACCCGATATTATAATATATTCTTTGGAGCAAAACCGTATCATTTAATCTTTCCCCAAACTCCACGGCCTTGTTAAAGTATTTAATTGCAGTTACTTCATCATCCAACTTCGAATAGCATATTCCGAGGTTTATATAATTCTTTTCCAATAAAAAAGAATCCTTAACCGATTCGCAATAGTGTAAATTTTCGAGAGAATACCTAAGTGCAATTGAATCATTGTTTACCAAAGAATTTACAAAACTCAATGCTCGTAAAGTATGAATTATGTATGTGGTATCTTTAATTAGTTTAAAATGATTCAGGGCCGTTAAATAATAATCGGTTGCAATATCATAAGAATTGAGTCTTAGATACATTAAACCCAGAAAAAGACTGTTTTCAGCAATTTGAAAATCCTCTTTCTCTTCAATCGCATTTTCTAATTTTGTTTTTAATCCGGTCATATAATCGGCTATACTATCATCTTTTATATTCACATTGTAAACCTTACTATACTGTTCATACTTATCCACATCGTGCTGTGCCGTACCCTGAATAACATTGAGTATCAATAGTAAAAAGATAATAAATGCTTTTTGTCCGGAAAGGTTATTATATTTTAGTGATACACTGCTTTTCATTTTTTCAGTATAAATACATCGCAAAAAAGAGCCCGAAAAGTATCAATGTACCAATTGATACTTTTCCCGAAATAAAATAAGTACCGATTGATAAAATGAGACTCATTTAATTTTCGGCATACTGTTTTAAACAATACTTTTGTTAAAAATTTTTACAAATTTAATATAAATAATTATGAAAAATTTAATTTTATCTTCTATTGTATTTGTGTTTATAGCTTTTACGCTGAAAGCACAAGAAAACATCAAAAGTACAAAAATTTTCTATCTTTCGGAGAGTTTTGAAACGGAAATTCCTGAAACATGGACTGTTGAAACAACAGGGGATATCTCCTGGGAACATCGGTTTGACTACGTGCTTACAAATAGTACAGGTTATCCGGGGAGTCATGTTGCAGGTACATTAACTTCTCCGGTTGTGAATGTGTCGTCTGCATCTTCTTTAAGCTTGGATTTTAATCATTACTTTAATACTATGAGCATGGGTGAAACCGGCACAATTGAGGTTTTTGACGGTGCTGTTTGGGATACGGTTTGGACCACTCTAGATAATAATTACCCCACTTTTTACGGAGAACAAGTAATAGATGTATCGGACTACATTAATGATGCTTTCCAGGTAAGATTTACATATGATGATAATAATAATTGGGTAATGTACTGGAAGTTGTTTGATGTAACTATATTCGAACAAGAATTGGAAGATTTGGCCGTAACATCTATTAGTCCTTCGACGGCACTTCCCGGCGATACGGTAATTCCTCAGGTACTCGTTCGTAATTATGGTATAATGGCAATAAATTACACATATGATCTTCATGTAACAATTGCAGGGACCGATTATGATGTGGATTTGGATGATGCCTATATTGGTCAGTTGGGTAACGGTTCCATTCTTGTTGATTGCCCCGAATGGATAGTGCCAACGGAAGTAGGTGACTATGACATTACGGCTACCATTAATTACAGTTATGACAACGACCTCAGTAACAATACAAAAGTGCTAACCTGCACGGTTATGAATTATTATGATGCAAGCGTTGGCAATGATAATGGTAAGTTCTATAGCGTAAACCTTGATAATGGGGATTTGACCGAATACGGAGGCTTTGAATCAATTCCTTATTCCATGGCAGATGAATTTGCCGAAGGTAAACTTTACAGGATGACGGAATGGATGGATTTTCATGAAGTTGCTCTTAACGGTGAATTGACAATAATAGATGAAGCCAATTTGTATAATCAATGGACAGCCCTGGGTTATGCTCCTTTTAATTATGCAATGGCTTACGATTGGAGCACTAAAAGAATGTATATTGCCGGCGATGACGGTTCAGGCTGGCCCGTAGGAAACCCACATTTGGCATATTTCGATCTGGAGACATACGACCTTGTTTATGTCGGACAGATAAATACCGGCGGGATGATCGTGGGTATGGATTTTGCCGATGACGGATTCCTTTACGGTGTGGGTGTTGATGGTAATTTTTATAAAATAAATGTAGAGCCTTTTGAAGTTGAAGTAGTAGGCACTTCCTTTCCGGATGGACTGAATAAAGATTTTAATGATCTATCTTATGACCGTACCACTCATACAATGTATGGTATGATTAGATATAACTGGGTAAGTCAGTTTGGAAGTTTTGATTTGGAGACCGGTGAATTCACAATAATACAAACTGATTATGATCCAAATAGTAATTATGCTTGTTTTGCAATAACAAAGGATCCGACTTATACACTGACCTTTACGGTTAACGACGGAACCAGCCCGATTGAAGGAGCGGAGATTGATATTAACGGGGAAACTCTCACAACCAACGGCTCGGGAACAGCTTCGGTTTTCTTAGCTAATGGAGACTTTGATTATACCGTAACATATACCGGTTATGATGACTATACAGGAACCGTAACCATAGACAATGCAAATGAAGATGTTACCGTACAAATGACCGCAACTCTTTATACTTTAACCTTTACGGTTAACGACGGAACCAACCCGATTGAAGGAGCGGAGATTGATATTAATGGAGAAACACTCACAACCAACGGCTCGGGAACAGCTTCAATTGATTTGGAAAACGGGGATTATGATTATATAGTAACAGATTCCGGCTATTATGATTATACGGGAACAGTAACCATAGATAACGCAAATGAAGATGTTACCGTAACTATGGATGAAATAACAGGCATAGATTTGTTATCAAACAGTTTCAGCATTGCCCCGAATCCTTCCAATGGAAAGTATAAAATATCTTCAAAAGCAAATTTCACTTTTGAAGTGTATAACACAAACGGGATTAAAATTTATTCTGATAACGAGGAAAAAACGGAAGCAATAATTGATATTGCAAAAGAATCAAAGGGAATTTATTTCTTGAAGATTAAAACTAAATCGGATTCTCGAATATTTAAGTTAATTAAAAATTAGATTGAAGTGTTTGAGCTCCGGCCTTTGTGCCGGAGCTTTTTTATATGAATACACCATTAAGCAATCATTCCCACACCAACCGTATTATTGGTACCTTCGTCAATTACTATCAAACTTCCCGTATTACGGTTACGTCTGTAGCTGTCGAAAAACAAGGGTTTTGTGGTTCTGATGGAAACTTTGGCTATTTCGTTCATTTTGAGTTCCTGACCGTCGTCAATGCGGTTCAAAGTATTAACGTCAACTTTGTATTTTATCTCTTTGATCATACATCTGACATCTTTAGTTGTATGTTTAAGGTAAAATTTTGTGCCGGGTTTCATAGGTTTATCACCCATCCAGCACATCATCACATCAATATCCTGACTTATCTGAGGAACATTATTTTCTTTAACAATCATATCTCCACGGCTTATGTCAAGGTCGTCTGAAAGCCTGAGTGTAACCGACATAGGAGGATATGCTTCCTCCAGTTCATCTTTGTACAGGTCAATTGCTTCAATGGTTGTCTTGAACCCTGAGGGAAGGATCATCACTTTATCGCCTTTGCGGAAGACTCCTCCTGCAATACGTCCGGCATAACCGCGATAATCGTGATACTCATCCGATTGCGGCCTTATAACATACTGTACCGGAAAACGCGGATCAATATGGTTGTGGTCGCTTCCCACGTGAATATTTTCAAGGATATATCTCAGAGTACCACCCTGATACCAGGGCATATTTTTTGACGGTTCAACTACATTGTCACCTTTTAGCGCACTAATCGGAACATAACGGATATCTTTTATGGCAAGTTTGGCCGCAAATGCACTGAATTCTTCCTGAATACTTTCATAAACATCTTCACTGTAGTCCACAAGGTCCATTTTGTTAACACAGACAATGATATGCGGAATTTGAAGCAGTGAAGAGATATATGAGTGCCTGTAAGTCTGTTCCGTAACACCGTTTCGTGCATCAATAAGAATTATTGCTGCGTTTGCCGTTGATGCTCCGGTTACCATATTTCTTGTGTACTGAACATGTCCGGGAGTATCGGCAATAATAAACTTCCTTTTTGGTGTTGCAAAATAGCGGTATGCCACATCAATGGTAATTCCCTGTTCTCTCTCCGCACGCAATCCGTCGGTCAGTAATGCAAGGTCCAGATTCTCATTTCCTCTACGAATGCTGGCTCTTTGGACAGCCTCAAGCTGATCTTCAAAAATAGATTTACTGTCGTATAATAGTCTTCCTATCAGTGTACTTTTCCCGTCATCAACACTACCTGCCGTAGAAAATCTAAGCAGTTCCATATCAAGATAGGCTTTTGTCGAAAATTTTTCGTTTGTATCGTTCATTGTAAGATAATGTATTTTTTCCGTTAAATAATTTTAATAATTTACCTGCAACCGTTTAGAAATATCCCTCTTTCTTTCTGTCTTCCATAGCGGAGTCGCTTCTTTTGTCGTCGGCACGTCCGCCTCTTTCCGTAACACGTGTTGCCGCAATTTCCTGAATAATATCTTCAAGTGTATTTGCAGTAGAAAGAGTAACACCCGTATTTGTTATATCACCGATAGTTCTGCATCTGACTTTTTTCCTTACAACTTTTTCCGAGTCTCTTTTTTTCATAAAAGGAGCATCAGCCAGCCAGACACCGTCGCGAAGGAATACATCTCTTTCGTGTGTAAAATATAAACTCGGGATTTTAATATCATCAAGATAGATATATTGCCAAACATCCATTTCGGTCCAGTTACTCAACGGGAAAACCCTGAAATGCTCTCCCAATCTTTTTCGTCCGTTGAACAGGTTCCAAAGTTCGGGTCTTTGATTTTTGGGGTCCCACTGTCCGAACTCATCTCTGTGAGAAAAGAAACGTTCTTTGGCTCTGGCCTTTTCTTCATCTCTTCTTCCTCCGCCAAGTGCAGCGTCCAACTTGTATTCTTCAATGGTATCGAGCAGGGTTTGTGTTTGCAACAGGTTACGACTTGCTTCATAGCCTGTTTCCTCAGTAACTTTACCACTGTCAATAGTCTCCTGAACAGAACCAACAATAAGTCTTGCACCTGTTTCTTTAACAAGGTCGTCGCGGAATTTTATTGTCTCTTCAAAGTTATGTCCGGTATCAATATGTACCAGCGGGAAAGGAATTTTTGCAGGCCAAAATGCCTTTACGGCAAGATGCACCATAACTATAGAATCTTTTCCTCCGGAAAAAAGCAAACCGGGATTTTCAAACTGGGCTGCTACTTCGCGCATAATATAAATAGATTCCGATTCCAGTTCTCTCAGGTGATTCAAATTATATTTTTTCATTTAATATATTGTTCTGTTAAAAATTAGTTTATCTATAACGTAATTCTCGGCATTATATAATCAAGTGCTTGTTTAACGGATTCCTCAATTGTTTGTTCATCTGTTTTTATTTCAATGTCGGCATTTTTAGGAATTTCGAATGGCGAATCAATACCTGTAAAGTTTTTCAATTCTCCTCTCCTTGCTTTTGCGTAGAGTCCTTTTGTATCTCTTTGTTCGCAAACTTCAATAGGTGTGTTGATAAAAATCTCAATAAAATTCTCTTTGCCTATAATTTCAATTGCCATATTTCTGATCTCCTCTGTAGGGCTTATGAAGCTATTGAGTGTAATAATACCACAATTCAAAAATAATTTATTGACTTCGGATATTCTCCTGATGTTTTCATATCTGTCTTCTTCGGTAAACTTAAGGTTATTGTTAATCCCCGACCTTATATTGTCACCATCCAACACCTGTGCAACAAAGCCTCTGTTGTACAACTCCTGGTCAAGATGCCTGGCAATGGTTGTTTTACCCGACCCTGAAAGGCCTGTAAGCCAAATAACCTGAGCCTTTTGCTTCATCAGTTTTTCTTTTTCTTCCCTTTGAACAATCTTGTTAAATACAGGAAAAATATTATTTTCATTGTCTTTCATCATATAATTATTTATAAAATAACTAAATATTGGCTATTTTTGGAGCGCAAAATTAGAAAAAATTTGAACTTATTTAACTTTACTTAGTATAAACTCCAAAATTAGGTACTTTTACCGCAAAAAAATTTTTAGGTTACAAAATATCAAATTGTTACAGTTTTGGATATTATAATTGTTTCTATAGTACTTGCATTCATCATTATATCGCTCTATACGGAGTTGATGGGCCCGGCATTTACATTTCTTATAGGAATAGTTATTCTCGGCATTTTCGGGATTTTGACGCCTAAAGAAATTTTAGGGGGTCTTGCCAATGAGCAGATAATTGTTATAATTTTACTTCTTCTGCTTGGAGATATAATCAGAAAATCAAATCTAATTGACAGGCTTTTTGATAAAGCTTTTAGAAGGGCAACAACATACAGAGGGTTTATGACCAGAATGATTGCCATTGTTGCAGGATTTTCGGCTTTTCTGAACAATACGCCATTAGTGGCAATAATGATTCCTTATGTTCATAACTGGAGTAAAAGAAATAATTTTGCTCCCAGCAAGCTTCTGATACCTCTTTCATATGCAGCCATACTCGGTGGATGTGCAACGCTGATAGGAACATCTACAAACCTTATTGTAAACGGTATGGTGACAGACCAATTGATTGTCCCCGGACTGAAACCTCTCGGAATGTTTGATTTCACAATTGTCGGGTTACCAATGATTATAATCGGTTCAATTTATCTTATTCTGTTTAGTAATAAGCTGCTGCCGTCGAAAAGGGATGTAATATCGGATTTTTCATCACAAACAAGAGAATATCTGGTAGAGGCAACTGTTAAAACAAATTCCAAGTTTGTAGGAAAAACCATTGAAGATGCGGGGCTCAGAAATCTGAAAGGCTTGTTCCTTGCCGAAATATTAAGAAAGGAGAAACGAATTTCGGCAGTGTCGCCTTATGAGATTGTTCGTGAAGAGGATGTCCTTGTTTTTGCAGGTGATACAAAAACAATTGCCGAGATGGTAAATGCTGATGTCGGGCTTGAACTGACACAGATAGGTATGTTTTCCAGAAAAACACATACTGAAATTCTGGAAATAGTTGTCTCTCATAATTCCACCCTGATTGATAAAACGGTTAGAGAATCGGGGTTTAGAGGGAAATATGATGCGGCTATTCTTGCAATACATCGTAACGGTGAAAGAATCTCGGGAAAGATAGGCCAGGTGAAACTCAAAGCCGGAGATGTTCTTCTTTTACTTGCAGGTGACGACTTCGCCAAACGCTCCGCCGATACTCACGATTTCTATCTAATATCAAAGGTTCGTGAGTTTCGTAAACTTGAATGGTACCAGACATTGGCACTGTTCGGCGGTACCGCACTGGCAATCACTTTGTCGGCAGCGGGTGTTATTTCATTATTTATGGCACTAATTATTTTATTGATTATTATTCAGTTACTGGGAATTACCTCTCCTAAAGACATTGCGAAAAGTATTGATTTTAATCTTGGTATCATCATTGCCCTTTCTCTTGCCTTCGGGACGGCAATGGTGAAAACAGGTATGGCGCACATGGTTGCAAACTTTATTATCTCGGTTTTCAAACCTTTTGGCCCGTATGGGTTATTGTTTGGCATTTTCCTGATAACGAACATTATGGCTTCATATATCACCACTCAGGTTGCCGCTGTACTTATTTTTCCAATTTCCGTCACTGCAGCCATTAACCTCGGGCTTCCTCCCATCCCGTTTATCCTGATAGTTTCCTTTGCAGCCGCTGCAAACTTTCTCACACCTATTGGCTATCAGACAAACCTTATGGTTTACGGCCCCGGAGGATATTCCTTCAGGGATTATTTTAAAATAGGATTACCGCTTTCAATACTTTATATGTTTGTAGCTGTTACTATCCTTTACTATGCTTATATTGTCTAATGAATGAATTTTTGAATTAATTATAAAAAAAGATATGAAAAACGAAAAACTAAAAGATTTACTTGAGGTAGCTATCCGTGCCGGTGTTGAAGCCGGATATGAGGTGTGTGAAGTTTACAATAAAGATTTTGATGTGGAGTTCAAAGATGACAAATCACCTTTGACACTTGCCGATAAAAATGCAAATAAAGTAATCGAATCTTATCTTGATGAAACCGGATTTCCGGTGCTTAGCGAGGAGGGAAGGGATATCCCGTACGAAGAGAGAAAAAAATGGGACTATTTCTGGATGGTTGATCCTCTGGACGGAACCAAGGAATTTGTTAAAAGAAACGGGGAATTTACCGTTAACATTGCTTTTATCCAAAACGGCACCCCTTTGCTTGGTGTTGTTGTAGCTCCGGTGCTGAAAGATCTTTATTTCGCTTCCGAACAAACAGGAGCGGTTAAGGTTGAAAATATTTCAATGGTTGAAGACTACAATGTTAACTTGGATGAACTTTTAAAATCAGGTAGCAAAATACCGGTTGATAATGGTGATGATATTTTCAGAGTTGTAGGCAGTAAATCGCATATGACCAAAGAAACGGAAGATTTTATTAAGGAGTTTGAAAAGGAACACAAGAATATTGAAATAATATCAAAAGGAAGCTCCCTTAAAATATGTATGGTTGCCGAGGGATATGCCGATATATATCCGCGTTTTGCCCCGACAATGGAATGGGATACGGCTGCAGGCCACGCAATTGTGAAATATGCGGGAGGGAAAGTCATTAACCGTGAAACCGGAACGTCGGTGGTTTATAACAAAGAAAATTTGTTGAATCCCTGGTTTCTTGTTACACGATAGTCGAAAAAATTTATCCTATCATCAAATTACATCCCCTAATATCGCTGCTGTCGAACCGCCCGAGGACCTCGAACGAACCGTCATTATATTTCTTTCCCAGGTCCTGAGTGGCAATGAAAGAACAGGAATGGATGTTGGCAAGGTCAATAATATTAATCCCGCCTGTTTTCCCATTTTCTAAGAGTGATAACGGGTCGTTGGTGTCACGTATCAGGATTTTCATCCATGGTAAAGTATGAAAGATGCCGTCGCCTTGTGAATATGCCTGTGACAATAATTCCGTCATTCCGTACTCGGAGTGGATTTTTCCAACTCCGAATCCGGCTTTCAACATCAGGTGCAACTCTTCCCTGACAATCTCTTTGCGTTTGCCTTTCATGCCGCCCGTTTCCATAACTATGGCATCTGTAAGGTTCAGATTGTATTTTTCGGCAAGGTCAAGCAATGCATAAGTAACTCCGAGAAGGAAAACCTTTTTGGAATTTATCCCGGAAAGTATTTTGGCAAGTCTGTCGTAGTCATGAAGAAAAAAACCGCTGTCAGGATTACCTGATGCTTTAATAAGTTTCTCCGCCATATAAACAAGCGACGAGCCTTCACGCTCAAGATAGGAGGGAAGCAATGCCAGGAAAGTAAACTCTTCGGGTGAACCGTAGAAATATTCAAATCCTTTAATGAAACTTTTTTCATATAGGGATAAGTCGGCAACGAAATGCCTGCTTTGTGTTGTGCCGGTTGTACCGCTGCTTAAAAATATCTTCTCTTCTTTCAATCCGGATGAAATTATCCTGTGCGTTTTAAAAAACTCAACCGGCAGAAACGGAATTTCGCGGTAATGTTTGATTAAGCGGGTATCTATTGAAACCGAATCAACAAACTCCCTGTAAATCGTAACAGTATCATATTGATAATGAAATATTTCAATGGCAAGTTCGTTGAACTCCCTCTCTGAAGAGATTTCGAATAAACCGTTTTCAATATCTTTTGTATCCATTTCAGTTTTATGAATTTGCAAAGATAGGGAAACAATATTTTTTATATACGTACAATATTTTTATTATTTTTGTATTTTATATCTAAAATGATATTGAAGTTATTCAGGGTTAATCTACAACGGTTTATTTTTTTTAACCAATAGCTTTGAATAACTTGATTCGTATAATGAAAAGGTTTTTGATAAATATCGCGATTGTTTTGATCATTGCAGGAGTTTTCTATGCCTGTAAGAAAAAAGATGTTTATCCCGTAATTCCCGAAATTAAATTTGAAAATTTTCTTACAATTACCAATGCCGGTCAGAGTTTTCCCGATAGAGGAGTACTGATTTTTTCGTTTACCGACGGTGACGGTGATATCGGTCTTTATCCGTCCGACACTCTTCCCCCGTATGATTTCAACCTTTTTATAACATATTTTGAGATTCAAAACGGTGATACCGTAGAGGTTTTTCTGACGCAGACCGACCCTGCAACAGGAGATGTTGACACATTGAATTTCAACGGACGGATACCTATTCTTACACCGTTCGGCTCCAACAAATCCATCAGCGGGGAAGTGGAGGATACTCTCTTTATTCATAATCCTGCATCTCCGTTTGATACGATAATGTTCAGAGCCTACATAGTTGACCGTGCTTTGCATAAGAGCAACATCATTACCACTCCATTGATTATCAGATAAGTTTTTTTGTTACGCTTCAATAAGTCATTAATTGAAGAAAACTCCCTATATTTGTGCCTCTAATTTTAATCATAATAATATGTCGGTTTTTAAAATATACGCCGGAGGAAAGTTCGTCACAACAGACAAAGATCTTAATGTCGAAAATCCATATAACGGAGAGGTAATAGCCAAAACCTATCTTGGTGATGAAGAACTTTTGGAAGAAGCGGTTCAAAAAGCGGAATCTGTTGCAGAACCGATGAAAGAATTTCCTTCTTATAAAAAGTATGAAGTGCTGACGGAAATTGCTTCGGCATTAAAAGAAAATCGTGATGATTTTGCAAAATTGTTATGCCTTGAGTCGGCGAAGCCGATGAAGTATGCACTCGGTGAGATAAACAGGGCGATACAAACCTTTACCATTGCAGCTGAAGAGAGCAAACGTCTTCCGAAAGAGTACCTTGACCTTGACTGGACACCTGCCGGTGAAAAAAAAGAGGGTATTGTCAGATATTTTCCTGTCGGACTTGTTGCAGGCATTTCTCCGTTCAATTTTCCGATGAATCTGGCAGTACACAAAATAGCTCCGGCAATTGCTGCAGGTTGCCCTATCCTATTGAAACCGTCAACTTCCACACCGCTATCAACATTAAAACTTGCACAAATAATTGACAAAACGGATCTGCCCAAAGGAGCCGTTTCAATTATTCCTATGGACAGAAAAACTGGAAATATGCTTGTCACCGACCCGAGGTTCAAACTATTGACCTTTACAGGCTCTCCTGCCGTGGGCTGGAAAATGAAACGCGACGCCGGTAAAAAGAAAGTGGTTCTTGAACTTGGTGGTAATGCCGGCGTCATAGTTACGGATAGTGCGGATATGGATTTGGCTGTCAAAAAATGTATAGTCGGCGGTTTTGCCTACTCGGGTCAGGTGTGTATTCACGCACAGCGGATTTACGTTCATTCTTCCGTTTTTGAAGAGTTTGCGGAAAAGTATATTCGGGAAACTCAAAAACTTAAGGTCGGCGATCCCGTTGATCCCGGTACCGACATATCAAGTATGATTGACGAAGCCAATGCAGTTCGTATTCAGAATTGGGTGGATGAAGCTGTTGAAGGAGGCGCAAAAATACTTACGGGTGGCAAAAGAAACGGCACATATTTTCCCCCGACCGTTCTTTCGGAAACCCATAAAGATATGAAAGTGTGTTCCCTGGAGGTTTTCGGGCCTGTGGTTACTCTTGAATCGTATGACGATTTTAAAGATGCCGTTAGATATGTAAATGATGGCAGGTTCGGACTTCAGGCAGGTGTTTTTACCAATGAAATTGAAAAAATGAATTTCGCATTTCGAAATCTTGAAGTCGGGGGCGTTATTATTAACGATGTCCCCACATTCAGGGTTGACCATATGCCCTATGGTGGAGTTAAAGATTCCGGATTGGGTCGCGAGGGTATTAAATATTCCATACTTGATATGATGGAACCGAGGATTCTCGTGAAAAATATTTAATTAAACCGTTAATTTATAATCATTCTAAATAAATTATAATTAACTGATAAAAAGCTAATTAGTTACTATTTGAAAATTGCCGTGAAAAAAAATTAACAGTTATTTATCTTTTGTATGATAAAATTTATCTATTTTTAGAGATTGATTCCAAGAGTGGGATTGCCAAATATTTACTTACGCTATATGAACAACAATACACTTGAAATAAATTTTTTTTTAACTTAAAACTTTAATGCTTATGAGAAACATTACTCAAAAAATTGTGATTCTGTGGATTATGCTTTTCGGCACTTCCATGGTTTTTGCTCAAAGTGAGCTTTCTCCCGGATTGGTTGAGAAAAACGCTATGCAAAAAAAAGAGGCTATTCAGCAAGCTGTTCTTCAAAATCAGGACAGGCCTGCAAGCCAGTCATTGACTCAACAAGAGGCTATATCAGGAGAAAAAGAGTTTGCCAACTTATACGACAAATCTCCCAATGCCAAGTACACATCACCTTCCTACACTGACGATCTGTTTGATCTTCAGTTCGACTGGCCTGTTGGTGTCGGAGGAGGAGAAGCCGGTATCGAAACAGACGGCAGTTACATTTACACTACCAAATGGAACGGTGCCGATTTCTACAAATACGAACTGGACGGCACATACATTGAATCCTTTACTTGCGGTACCGCTTCAAATGTCCGTGACCTTGCTTATGACGGTACTTATTTTTACGGAGGTGCCGGTTCACCCACTGTTTTTCAGATGGACTTCGGTTCACAAACCGTTATAAGCACTTTCACAGCTCCTACGGACGTCAGAGCAATTGCATATAACGAAACCGACAGCTATTTTTATGCAAATAACTGGAGTTCGGACATTGTGGTTTTCGATATGTCGGGAACTCAGGTAAGTAGTTTTGCTGTTGGGGCATCAGGAGCAAGTTATTACGGCTTTGCTTACGACGGTTATTCAAGTGGTGCTCCTTTCCTTTGGGGATATTCACAAACCGGTGCTACTCAAAATGATCTTATCCAGATGCAACTTCCGGACGGTACGGAAACAGGCCTCACATTTGATGTGGGAAGTGTTGCCGCTGTCGGAGCAGGTTTAGCAGGCGGACTTGCTATTGCAGACGGACTTGTTCCAGGTTATTATACAATTCTCGGAACTTCTCAGAATGTGGATATCTGGGGACTTGAACTTACACAATCAGGTCCTTTACCGGCTGCCGACGTAGGAATTATGGCTATTGTTGCTCCTTCAACGGGCGTAAACCTTTCCAATGCCGAAACGGTAACGGTTACTATTAAAAATTATGGTACCGACCCCCAGTCTAACTTTGATGTTTCTTATACCCTCGACGGTGGAATGGCAGTTACGGAGACCATTACCGAAACTATCAACGGAGGCGAAACCCTTGACCATACATTTGCCACTACCGAAGACCTTTCGGCCTACGGAAGTTATGAGTTTCAGGCTTGTACAGCATTAACAGGTGATGAAAATCCCAATAACGACTGTAAAGCAAAAACGGTAGAAAACCTCGAGCCGTCACTTTGTGCACCCACTTATTCATCCGGTTGCTCTGTTGGTGACGGATTTACCGATTTTGCAGTTGAAGAAATTCAAAATCTGAATAATGGTTGTGCTAACTTGAACGGAACAGGATGGAGCCAGTATTTCGGGCTCGGACCGGCTATTCTCATTCCGGGTAATGTTCATGTTTTTCAGATGGCAACCGGATACGGCAATCAATATGTAAATATATGGATTGATTTTAATGATGATCTTGATCTTACTGCCGATGAAATGATCTTGCAGGATTATGTTATGACAGAGGCCGGTGTACTGTATGATGTTGACATAACCATTCCGGCAAATGCCACACCCGGAGAGCACGTTATGCGGGCTATGACGGTTTGGGCCAGTGCTTTTACAGACCCTTGCGGATCATACAGCTATGGTGAAGCCGAAGATTACAAAGTCATTATCGGTGTTGCGGAATACGGTAACCTTACTGGTGTCGTTACCGAAAATACGGGTGGTGCTCCCATAGAAGGTGCCGTTGTTGCCGTTAAAAACGGTATGTACACGGCAACAACACTTAGCGACGGTACTTATACAATCAATGACATTCTGGTGGGCGATTGGGATATTACCTGTACAAAGGACGGTTATAACCCCATTTCAGGCGGTACCGTTTCAATAACGAACGGGAACACCACAACTATGGATTTTGCGATGACAGCCCCAACAATGGATATTACTCCAACCGAAATTACCGTAACACTTGAAGAGGGGCAAACTTCCACCGAACTTATTGATATTGCCAATAACGGTGACGGTACTCTTGACTGGAATGCAACCCTCGAAATACTAAACAGTGACAACAGCGATGATATGTTCGACCTTATCTGGGATATGCCTGTTGGTGTCGGTGGCGGCGAAGCCGGTATCGAAACCGACGGTAACTATATCTATACTACCAAATGGAACGGTACCGAATTTTATAAATACGATATGAGCGGAAATTACATTGAAACATTTAGTTGCGGCTCGGCATCCAATGTACGTGACCTCGCTTTCGACGGGACATACTTCTACGGTGCAGCTGCAAGTCCGGCAATGTTTCAAATGGATTTTACAACACAAACCGTTGTAAGTACAATTACTGCTCCAACGGATGTAAGGGCTATTGCATACAATGAAAACGATAATGTCTTTTATGCAAACAACTGGAGTTCGGACATCGTTGCTTTTGATATGTCCGGTACTCAGGTCGGCAGTTTCCCCATAGGTGCCTCTGGAGCAAGCTATTACGGTTTTGCTTATGACGGTTATTCTGCAGGTGCACCATATCTTTGGGGATATTCACAAACAGGCGCTACACAAAATGACCTCATCCAAATGCAATTACCCGATGGTACCGAAACGGGACTTACTTTTGATGTCGGCAGTGTTACTGCTGTAGGTACGGGTATTGCCGGAGGTTTGGCAATTGACGACCATATTGCTCCCGGATTTTGGGCTTTCCTCGGGACGGCACAAAATGTTAATCTTTGGGCTCTTGAACTTACTGCAGGCGGTGGCGGCAATAACTGGATTACCATTGATCCCACTTCCGGTACGGTTGATGTCGGTAACAGCGATCAAATGAATGTTAATCTTGATGCTACGGGTCTCACGCTCGGAATGATTTATAATGCCAATATCAACTTCACATCCGATCCCGATGTAGGTTCACAGACTGTGCCGGTTACTCTTATCGTCGGCTCAATGCAAGTAGGCCATATTCAGGGAAATGTCTTCCTTGACGGTGTTGCTCCTTACAATATAGGTGATGTTACGGAAGTTGTGATTGAAACGGGACCTTACACTACAAATCCCGATGCCAACGGTGATTATGACCTGACTGTTTATCCCGGCACTTATGATGTTACCGCAACACTATATGGGTATGACACTCAGACTGTTGCAGGCGTTGTTGTTGATGAAGGTGCAACGGTATCGGGAATAGATTTTACAATGCCCTGTCTCTATGGAATTATTACGGGAACAGTTACCAATGAAGAAACAGGTAATCCCATTGAAAATGTAAATATCGTAGTTGAGGGAACCGATTTTGGTGCCGTTACGGCAGCAGACGGTACTTATACAATAACTATCGAAGCAGGTACTTATACTGTAATTGCCGACCATCTTGAGTATGCAATGGTGACAATAACGGATGTTGTGGTTGATGCTCAGGCTACGACAACACTTGATATTGAAATGATGCAGGACCTTTATATAGTAATGCCACAAAGTGCTGATTACTGGACCGGAACAACAAACGGAACGGATAAAACAGAGGTTAGTTATGTTAAAGCCTGGGGAGGCACGGGCGGTAATGATCAGGGTTGGATGAAGTTTGATGTTACTTCAATACCCACAGGTGCCGTTATAACTTCAGTCACTTTCCATGGTTACGTAACTAATACCAATTTCCCGTACTGGAGTATCACTCCAATGGATATTGATCCTGTAACCGCTTCCGGAGCAGATATCTGGAATACCGCACAAGCAGGTTCGGGTCAGGATGTTGCATATTCTTATAATAACGAATCAAGCACCTTTGCTCCCGGCTGGCATGAATATCTGCTTAGTGAAACGGCAAATGAAGACTTGACCAATGCATTATCACAGGGTTGGTTTGCAGTAGGTATTTATGAGCGTGACGGTTCTGATACATATTATCTTGAATTTGATGGATGGGCGGAACCGAACGTTCCTTACCTCGAAGTTGAATTCTTCGTACCTGAATTCGGTGTTCTTAGCGGTACGGTAACCGAACTCGCAACCGGAAATCCCATTGAAGGCGCTACAGTAACAGCTGTTGGTCCCTGGCAGACATATACAATGGAAACTTTGGCTGACGGAACATATAGCTTCGATCCATGTCAAGTTGGAACTTACGATATGACCTGTACTGCCGACGGGTATAATCCTATGGCTGCAACAGTTGACGTAACTGTCGGAAATACAACAGTTCAGGATTTCGCAATGACTGCTCCCGACTTTAACGTTGACCCCATGTCGCTGGATGTCACTCTTGATCCCAATGCAATGACCGATGAAACACTGACTGTTAACAATCCGGGTAACGGTGATGTTAACTGGACAGCCTCCGTTGTCGTTCTTGATAATGCTCCTTCCGATGATATGTTCGACCTGTTGTTCGATTGGCCTGTCGGTGTTGGAGGTGGAGAAGCCGGTATTGAAACCGACGGACAATACATTTATACAACAAAATGGAACGGTGCAGACTTCTACAAATACGGAATGGACGGAACATATATTGAAACATTTACCTGTGGCTCGGCATCCAATGTCCGTGACCTTGCCTATGACGGTACTTATTTTTACGGTGCTGCTGCAAGTACTACACTCTTCCAGATGGACTTCAACACTCAAACGGTTGTAAGTACAATTACCGCTGCAACGGATGTCAGGGCTATAGCATATAACGAAAATGAAAATGTTTTTTATGCTAATAACTGGAGTTCCGATATCACGGTATTTGATATGACAGGTGCTTTTGTAAACAGTTTCCCTGTTGGTGCTTCCGGTGCAAGCTATTACGGTTTTGCCTATGACGGATTTACGGATGGTGGCCCATATCTCTGGGGTTATTCTCAGACAGGTAACACACAGAATGATTTGATACAGATGCAACTTCCCGACGGAACGGAAACAGGACTTACATTTGATGTGGGAAGTGTTGCCGCTGTCGGAACTGGTATCGCAGGCGGATTGTCAATTACCGAAACTATTGTTCCCGGATTGAATGTCTTCCTCGGAACATCTCAAAATGTTGATATCTGGGTACTTGAGTTAGGCCCTGCCGAACCGCAATGGTTGACACTTGACCCGACATCAGGCTCGCTTACCGGTGGCGGTAGTGAAACTGTTACAGCTCACTTTGACGCAACAGGATTACTCCCTGCAATTTATCAGGCCGAGATTCATTTCTCAACCAATCCTGATGTGGGATCGCCGATTGTTCCGGTAACTCTTACTGTTGAGGGACTTATTCCGGCTATCAACCTTGCTTTGACTTACAACTGTACCGATGTGGAGCTTACCTGGGAAATGCCTACCGGTGGTGATCCGGATAGCTGGAAAGTGTACAGGGATGGTGAGGAGATTGCCGATGTTACCGAAATGAGCTATACCGATGCATTGGTTGATCCGGAAGTTGAATATAGTTATTATGTAACTGCTGTTTATGCCGGTGAAGAATCAATGCCGACTCCTACTGAGACAATTACTGTTCCGACACCAGGTGATCTTCCACCATTGGATTTCGAAGGTACTGTTGATACCGGTGTTGTCCTGACCTGGAGTGTTCCTGCTGCCTGTGTTGCCCCGGACGGATACAACATTTATCGTGACGGTGTAAAAATAAATGATGTTTTGGTTACTGAACTAACTTATTTCGACGATAATACTACTCCCGGTTTTTATGAGTACTATGCAACGGCAGTATATTACTTCGGCGAATCAGGTCCTTCGGAAGCCGGATATGTTCAGATTACGGGTATTGATGAAAATATTGTTTACAATATGAGTATCTATCCTAATCCTGCCAGCAATATTGTTTATGTTGAAACTGATTTGAATATCGAATCACTTGAAATACTGAATAATGCAGGTCAGGTTATTCTAACGCAAAAAGTAGATGCCAATACTTCTAATTTTGATGTTTCAACATTTGAAAGAGGTATTTACTTCATAAAAATGATAACGGAAAAAGGAACTGTTATCAGGAAGATCGCTGTGAAATAGTCCCTAAGACTTATTTTTCAGACTCTTATAATGAGGAGGCCGGTCCGTAGGATCGGTCTCTTTTTTTTCTGCAGGGACGCCTGCGCTTTCCACTACTATACCGGTTGGTAACCTGCAGCCCCGGAGCAATCCCTCTTATTTATATTGTTATAAAGCAAATTATCTACGATGAATTTTATCCCTTATTCGTATATCTTACAGTAAGCCGAACCTCTACGAGGTTCATCTTCTGCAATTTCATATCAACCGACCCATAAAATTTAATCTGCAGTTTCGCATTAAATATATTGATTTTACAGATTATTGGTTATCAGCTAATTGCATTAATATCTGATGCCTTTGCGGTTCTTAGTGTCTTTGAGCCTTAGTGGCAAAATAGCGGAAAATTAGCCACAAAGACACGAAGGCTCAATGAAAACACAAAGAAAAACTCACAAAACGTGTCCATCACATTTCCCATCGGGTCAGTTATTCTGAATTTACACATATTTCCATTTGATCGTAAACATACCGCGTAGCGGTTATGTTATTGTAAGAATATGATTAGTACAAAGGCTTTTCCCCGTAGGGGATAGTTTTTGATATGATTGTGCAATAGAAAGGATTATGACGATTGATGACCTGCCCCTTGTTGGTGTTGTCACAAACAAGGAATTTTCCAACCCCGTTCCTGTTATTTGTTTTTTAATACTTTTGCACATCTTTAATTGAACAAATTTTTTTATGATATCAATAAATAATCTTTCCATTCATTTTACAGGCACCGACTTGTTCAGCAACGTATCGTTCCTGATAAACGACAGGGACAGGATCGGGCTGACGGGAAAAAACGGCTCCGGAAAGACTACTTTATTGAACATCATAGCCGGTGATCTTCGTCCTCAGGAGGGAGAGGTCATAATCCCGTCAAACATCTCCGTCGGGTATCTGCCGCAGGAGATGAATACAAAGAGTGAGGAGACTATTTATAATGAAGCTGTCAAGGCTTTTTCCGAAACAATTAAACTGGAGAATTTAATCAGGGATTTGACAGATGAAATTGCCACCAGAACCGATTATGAATCCAAGCAATATGAAAACCTGATTCATAAGCTTACCGAGGCAAACGACAGATTTAATCTTATAGGTGGTCAAACAATGCAGGCTGATATCGAAAAAGTTTTATCGGGGCTTGGTTTTAGGAAAGAGGATTTCAGCAGACCGGTTAAAGAGTTCAGCAGCGGGTGGCAAATGCGCATTGAACTGGCAAAGATACTGTTGCGGAAGCCGGAAGTCGTACTCCTTGATGAACCCACCAATCACCTTGATATTGAATCTATTCAGTGGCTCGAAGAATTTCTGATAAACTATTACGGAGCTGTTGTTTTGGTTTCTCATGACAGGGCTTTCCTCGACAATGTCACAAAACGTACTATTGAAATTTCAGGTGGGAAGATTTACGATTACAAAGCAGGTTATTCCGGTTATATTAAAATGAGGGAAGAAAGGCTTGAACAGCAAACGGCTTCATATAATAATCAGCAAAAGCAGATCAGGGAGATAGAAAGATTCGTTGAGCGATTCAGATACAAAAGTACAAAAGCAAAGCAGGTTCAGTCGAGGATAAAAATGCTTGATAAAATGGAGGAGATAGAACTTGATGATATTGACAGGTCGTCAATTCATTTCCGTTTTCCTCCCGCGCCACACTCCGGGAAAGTGGTGCTCGAAGCAATTAATCTCGGGAAAAAATACGATGACCTCACGGTTCTCAAGGATGTGAACTTTGCTGTTTTGAAAGGAGATAAGCTGGCTTTTGTGGGACGAAACGGAGAGGGAAAGTCAACGCTTGCAAAAATTATTGTCAAAGAACTTGATTTCACAGGAACACTCAAATACGGACATAATGTTCAGATTGGCTACTTTGCTCAAAATCAGGCTGATTACCTCGACCTTAACAAAACAGTTTTTGAAACCATTGATGATATAGCCACCGGCGATGTCAGAAAACGGGTGAGAGCAATACTGGGCTCTTTTCTCTTTAGCGGAGAAACAATTGATAAAAAAGTTAAAGTCCTTTCGGGTGGTGAGAAATCAAGACTTTCGCTTGCCAAGTTGCTGCTTACTCCTTCAAATCTCCTTATCCTTGATGAGCCTACAAACCATCTTGATATGCAGTCGAAGGATATCCTGAAAAACGCTTTGCTGCAATTTGACGGTACTCTTATAATTGTTTCGCACGACCGTGATTTCCTTCAGGGTTTGACCGAAAAGTTGTTTGAATTCAGAGATAACCGTATTAAAGAACATTTAGGTGGAATTTATGAATTTCTCGAAGCCAGGAAGCTGAAGACATTGAAGCAACTTGAAAAGCAAATGCAGTCGAAAGATTACAAACCGGAAACCAAATCACAAAACAAACTTAACTTTGAAAAAAAGAAACAACTGGCCAGAGATATAAGAAAGGTAAATAATGAAATATCAAAATCAGAAAAGAAAATAGAGGAGTTGGAAACCGAAATAGCACAATCACATAAAATCCTCAGCGACCCCACAAGCTATTTCAATAATCCTGATTATGAGAAAATAACCAAAGACTACGAAAAACTTAAAAGAGGTCTGGAGGATGAAATGAACCGGTGGGAACAACTGCATTTGAAATTGGAAGAGTTAGAGAGCGGGAAAAAGAGTTAAAAACAGTAAATCCGTTTTCAATAACTCCCGTGATTTTACAATAACCTCCTTACTCACCGGATTTATATTATTTTTGCAAACTGAAAATTATACAAAGCAGAATAGTGCACAGATCAAAGAATATAGAGATAATGTCGCCTGTGGGTTCGTTCGGCTCGTTAATGGCTGCCATTCAGGGTGGTGCCGATTCGGTCTATTTTGGTATCGGCCATCTTAACATGCGTTCCAAATCGAGTCAGAACTTCACACTCAACGACCTGCGTAACATTACAAAAATCTGTAATGAGAACAATATCAGGTCGTATCTTGCATTAAACACGGTAATTTACGATAACGAAATTGATGAGATGCGTGTTTTGGTGGATAAGGCGAAGGAACATGGTATTTCGGCAATTATTGCCACTGATATGTCTGTAATTCAATATGCACGGAAGGTGGGGATGGAAGTTCATATGTCAACACAAACCAATGTAACCAACATTGAAGCTGTGAGGTTTTACTCCCGGTTTGCCGATGTAATGGTCACGGCACGTGAATTGAGTTTGCGACAGGTGAAAGCAATAACAAAGAAAATTGAGGAACAGCAGATTAAAGGGCCTTCGGGAAAGTTGGTTGAGATTGAGGTTTTTGTTCATGGTGCACTTTGTATGGCCATTTCGGGAAAGTGCTACCTGAGTCTTGACAATCTGGATTCTTCGGCTAACAGAGGAGCCTGCCTCCAGCAGTGCCGCAGACCTTATAAAGTTACGGATGACTCTGGTATTGAATTGGAGATTGACAATGAGTATATTATGTCGCCCAAAGATCTTAAAACGGTTGATATTCTTGACAAGGTGCTGGATGCCGGAGTCAGAGTGCTTAAGATAGAAGGGAGAGGCCGGGCACCCGATTATGTGAAAACCGTGACTTCCGTCTATCGCAAAGCAGTGGACGCTTACTTTAACAACGATTTTACTAAGGAGAACATAGAAAAATGGAATGAAGAGTTGGCAACGGTTTATAACCGCGGTTTCTGGAACGGATATTATATGGGTAAAACCTTCGGCGAGTGGACTGAGAAGTACGGCTCGCAGGCTACCAAAAGGAAGGTCTATGTTGGAAAAGTAACCAATTTCTATAAAAAAATAGGAGTTGCCGAAATAAAAATGGAGACACAGCATCTTTCACTCGGTGAAGAATACAGGATTATCGGCGACACAACAGGC
>Ga0256841_1000796_pt1 | contig 30010 bp, 8 predicted proteins | sample 356308metaG_FD_185971 | JGI IMG/M metagenome (GOLD analysis project Ga0256841, IMG submission 185971) | Hydrothermal vent microbial communities from Mid Atlantic Ridge, Atlantic Ocean - 356-308 | ecosystem: Environmental > Aquatic > Marine > Hydrothermal vents | place: Atlantic Ocean: Mid... | reverse complement strand
GTATTTTGTGCTGTTCTCGTAGGGAAGGAGGTCTGCATTGAGGTCATCCCAGGTGCCTTCATTGAGATCACCCAAACTCGTCATGGGTCCGATGGGGGTATAATCTTCATCGAAGTAGCCCATGGTTAGACCGAGGGCATCTCTAGCCATATATCTGTTGATGTGCGATGGGGCATCTGTGCCATCTTTCCCTGGCTCGGAGGTATGTGTGTCAACACCGGGAATATTAATGGACTTTAACCATCCTCGAGTGGTGTAGACATAATCGAGTCCTTGGACTTTGTCTTCTCCGATTTCCATTCGGGCGATCGGGCCGTGCTGATAATAAAATATTCTGCAATCCTCTTCCCAAAGAAGATAGTTAGTAGAAGTATAGGTGTACTCTAGACGATTATCAGGATCATAAAAGTATTTGTGGAAGAATTGATCACTCTTTCCTTTTTGATAAGATATTTTATTGACTTTACCACTAAAAAGGTCATAGTCATAGATCGTAGACTTCCACTTAATGGAAGGTTGATATTGATAAAACGATTTGATGTTGCCGTGTGAATCGTAATCGTATGCATAGTATATAGAATCAAAAGAAGAAATAGCCAATCGCCCCTTTAAATTGTTTAATTCGAAATTCGGATTGCCGGGCAATGGTACACTTTGATTATAATAGTTGTGAATGATGGAGCTTTTGTTGTAGCTATTATCGGGAAAATCCGGATCATCCAAATCCATTAGATCAAACATATATCCACTTATCAGACCTTTTTCGATAACGCGGTTATATCTGTCATATTTAAAGAAATTATAGTCTTGAGGATGATTATGAAATTGTTCAGCGTCTTGAGAAAGTTTTAGCTGATGGAAAAAATTATAAAATGAATAAATGGTACCTCTATCCGGGATTTTTGATTTTTTTATTTGATTGTAACTGTTGTACTCATACGTAGAGATTAGATTCTGTTTGTGTGGGGGAGGAGACATGCCGTTAGGGGAATAATGTCCTTTAACAAACCACTGACTACCCAAAGGCACAACGGCCGATGGAGGGACAGTTTGAATCAAATTGCCAGCTAAATCATAATAGTACAAAGTAAAGTGATGCATGTTAGTATGATAATCCACCCAGAAGTTTTCCTTTACCTTATCCGTACAAAGAGCAGACTTTTCAATGGTATAATTAACTGATTTATAATTAAGATAATCATTATACTCTTTTTCAGTTTTTATTGTGATCATATTATCAACTTCTTTAAGGCAAGAGTCTTGAGGGGTTGATTCGAAGTCATTACAGTACGTATAATCCAAATTGCGAAGTACACTATTCTTGTTTACCGAAACTGCATAGCCCCAATGATAAAATAAAGTATCACGAGATTGGTCATAGGTTCTAAATAAAACTTTAGTATGAAGGCTAACAAATTTTGAAAGTTCAATCGGGTTATAAAATGGATTAAAAATTGAATCATTATCGATGGAGTATAATTCAAACTCAGTAGGTTGGTAATCAATAATCTCTGTATTACCCAAAAATATTACTTGGCCGAATTCATTAATAAATCTTATATATTCATTTCCCCATGCTATTAAGGAACTGCTACTATCCGATGCGAAATGACAACCAGGGTATCCTACTTTAATGACTAATGGTTTACCACAAACATTAGAGGAAATAGAATTAATATTGCAGTAGGGATGTTTGCTGGGAATAGATCTTCCCTTAAGATACCCTTGCAATTTTAACATAAGCAAGTTCATACATTCACTCAGGTCAGGACATATCTTTTCGCAACACCATATTATTTTGATAAATTCTTGAATAACAGAATCAGGTGAATTAAATATAGAGTCTATGGTGTTACTAATTAGCCGTAATACAGGCATATGGGTATAATAAAAGGTATCCTGCAATCTTGACCATTCTTTATTTTTAACTTGGTACTCTGATGGATAATTGACGATCTCAAATGCAAATTTATCTTCAGAAGGGTCAATATCTTTACTTTCTTGATAAAACTGCAGGAGGATCATTTCGTTAGAATCGAGTTTAGTTTCGGGGTTACCGATATAATCAATCAATCCACCAAAATAATTGGGAGCACTGCGATGCTTAATTAGAGCTTCCGCGCCATTTCCTAAATCCAAAAAACAATGGATGCGCTCTAACACTTTAATAGAATCACCGCACTTAACTCTATAAATTGCTAATTTAAGTTTTTGGGCAGTATCCCCACAAATTTTAGGAATAGTTCGAATAATATTAATAATTTTGGCAGAATCAGCATTACAATTCCCATTTGAACACGGTTTAAACATAAATAAATAGTGCTTACCTACATCTATAGGGAAAGTGTCCAGGCAACTAGGCTGAAAATAATCTTTATTTAGAGGAGTGTAAAGTGCAGCATCTGGGTTTACAAATTTAACAAACTTCAAACTACCACTTGCAGAAGGTTTGTGAATAATATAATTATTTCTATCCGTACAGCTATTATAGTAAAAGGTGTCAAAAGTTGTAGCGGGCACCATACACCTAGAAACAGGAGCAAAACCACAAGTTTCATTTCTAAGACGGAAGAGCAATTTCTCTAATTTAATACTATCATTATAGGTTAATGTATCACCGACAATTTGTTCTAATTTTTTCAGAGTACTATCTACAGAAACTAAATGTCGAAGGCTATCATTTTGAATTTTTTTCTTATCGATCTCCTTGAGCACATCATCTAGATTTTTAAACTGATGAATTTTAGGCTCTACAAAGAGTCCTTCATCGGCCAGACTAAATGTATCACAATCTGTGCATTCCCAAAATACTTTTTCTTTTATTTCAATATAAATGGAGTAAAACATTTGCCATAGCATTTCATCCCGATTCATAAAATACAAGGGCTGCTCCACTAACGACTTGTCGACAATAAATTCAAGATACCCATAAATATCATTATCATAATTATACTTATCTAGATAAGTAATTATTTGATCTTTATTGTCGAACCTATCAAGGTAATTATCCAGTTCGTTTTTAATTTTATTTTTTATATTAGGACACTTTATAGAAAAGGAATTTTGAATACAGGATTCGCTAATAAATGGATCCTGCATTCTCATAATTTCGACTAAATCTTTTAACTTACAGCCGCCGGGGCAAGAATAATATTTCTTAGCGTCATTCCAGTTAAATCTAGTATTTTTAATATCAAAGTATTTTGTTGACGAGATACACTTACAGCTTTCAACATGACAATATTCTCTGTGAAAAGGGGCTAGTTCCTCCCCCCATTTATATTGCCAACATCCCTGGGCGCCTAACATAGATTTGAGTCCGGCCTTATCCTTAAGATCGTAGGTTTGCTCACTTCCTTCACAATTAATAACGACGGTAGTTCGATTAAGCATTACACCGTTTAACCAGAGCTTAAAGTTTGAAAATGTAATTATATCGCCATTACTTTCAGTAATAGTAAGATTGACATTATTAGCCCAATTTGGATCTAAATAAATATCCAAATCGCGAGAATGATGGTTAGGCATTAATTGATCAATTATTTTATATAACTTTCCATCACAACCTGTGAGATAACTATCTTTGATTGAATTGGAATCTACACAAATGGTGTCGATACATAAGCTTACCAGACTATCATAATCACCACTACTCAGGTTAGGAAATTCATTTTCAACGAGGTATTCACAATACGACCGACAAGTAGTAAAGCAGTGTAGGGTATCTGTTTCAGCTTTAATTGAATCCCTTATATAATTATAATAAAAACTTTTAATCGAGTTAGGGATATGGATTACAATTGAGTCCGGGGGAAAAGGAATAGGTCTAAGAACCTTTTTGATACTGTATTCACCAATATTACTAAATGTAGCGTCAAAGGAAATTAGACTACTGTTGTACGAGCAAGTATCACAACAGTTAGCATTTGAATTAGGATTTTCGATGTCTTCAGTATATACTTCTACCCCCCCATTCTTGTTTATTAGCACTGTATTTCCACATTCATCAACAATGGAAAAGCTTACTTGATATTTACAATCAAAACACTCGTCAGAAAATTTTATAAGTTTTAAAACTAAAGCATTTAAATCATAGTGAAATGTAAATAATTGGTTGGGGGATTCATTAAACAAAGTATTGACAGAGACAATATTACCATCTTCATCTACAGAACCAGTAGATAGCGCTGTTGATATATTAGCGGCAGAACTATTCAAACTAATTAAATTACTGGGTTTTGGCGAAATCAAGCATTCGACTACTTTCTGGCCTTTCAAATTAGTAAATGTAGCATACCCTTGTCCATTTGCGTCAAGTTTTATTGTTTTCTTATAATGGGAGGCATCTCCTATATCATCTCTAAATAGTCTTTTCAATTCAACCTCATTTGAATTCAAATAATAATATTTTTCCTCATGTCCCGAGCCATTTTGAAAAAAACTACCTACAGAGCTTTGTTGTATAACCCGATTAGTAGGATCTTCTTTCCAACGAATATGTACAAATGGTTTTCCCTGAGCATCTGGGATATAGTCTTTATTAATGGATGAAGATGAATTCATTGGGCTGAAGTAATTCCCTGTACCGGATGTATTGCTTAATGGATTGGCGCTCTGCTTGTCAAAATCAAGATAAGAATAGGGCCGATTCGAATTATTATCCAAGTTATAATCTTTCCGGAAAGAAAAATTAATATCTTTAGAATAATCTGGTGAGGGTATAATTTTCATGGATTCTCTTCCCTCAGCGTCATAGTCAAAGTCTTGAATCAAACAAAGATTTTTGCTATAAATAGAAGTAATAGACTGTTGTTTTCTCAATATTCTATCAAAAAATTGGACCACTGTATTCGATTGCCCGTTCTCAGAATTCCGAGTGGTCTGAATCCAGTTCATATTCGTAGAAAAGCGATTATAACTATAAGTGACGATGGGGGACCAATATCCATACTTAGGTCGATTATAATCACCATCTGAAATGTTTCGAATATAATTCCCTACTGCTCGAACCCGAAAATACATTTTTCCTTTCGGATATAATATATTTAGCGTATAATGATTATCATCAATAGAGAGTCGAACAGCACGATCTTTAAACAGTTGCAATAGAAGTCCTGTAGGCTGTGGTTCATATGCATCAATACAAAAATACTCAAGTTCATATTTTTCTGCGCCCTTTATCATAGTCCAATCCAATTTGAATTGCCCGTTATTTGTATCAATATTAAGGATTGGTGTTTCACTGTAGTCTAAATAGTACTTTCGTTGTATATTGAATGAAGCTTGAGCGTATATGTCATTGGGAATTTTTGAAGAAGGGGAGGAGGAGGAGTCTATGCTTACTATTTGTAAAACTATACCATTTAAATCGTAAGGAATATGAAATGTATCTACTTGTTCATACTGTGAACCTAATGAGTCAATTTGTATTAGAAGATTACCAGAATCGATCAGTGCCATATCCGGGAGCCTGAGAAGGTGGTAATTTATCTTATACATCCAATAATTACTATCCAAATCTGTTAAATCGGATCTATGATATTTCAACCCAACAGACACATAGGAGCTATCTACAAAATTAATGTTACCGGCAGTACCTATATCTTCGTTTGCATAAGGTGATACTAACTTTAAAGATGATTTACCCGATTGTTTAATATGACGCTCAATATCTTGACGGTTCATACTGCTACCATATGTATAACCGTTGCATATACGTTGGCAATTACCAAATTGAAGGCTAAAAAGCGCAAAACTTACGATTAAGATTCTATGTATTATGTATGTTATCCTATTCATTGAACTTCAATTTTATATGAACTATAGGTCGAGTTAGGGCGGATTGCACCATTTTTTAAAATTGTAAAATATTTACTGAAACTTATTTTAGCTTCTTTTTCAATATGTGTTTTGTTATATCGATTAAAATTGTATACTACTTTTTCTCCGTAAATATTTTGAATATTACTTGTAGAATAAATGGTGCATCGAATTGGGAATTTTTTTTCTGTACTTATTATATAGTCAATTCTGCTGACATACCCATTATCGGGAAACAAACTCAATTCAACTTTACTATCACATGAATCAATTAGATAGTTAGGATAATTATGTTTTTGAGAAGGGTGAGAGGAGGCAAAAGCAAGCATGTCCTGCTTAGTTTTTTGATCCTTCATCATCCTTTTTAAATCACTTATAATCGGAATATCAGCAAGCCTATTATTTTTATTGTTATTTATCACTTCAATAGATTTGAATAAATGATTTAGTATAACGAGCTGGTTATTTGTTTTTATAATACTAAAGTCATTTGACTCAAGGATACAATCTTTATTTAGTATTTCATATTTAATCGTGATCGAATCATTGGGCTCAGGATTTGATGCTGATTCATACTTCAATATAGTTAAATGAAATTTGATCAAATCACAACTATCAATTGCAGCAATATATTTATTTAGAATAGTATCGGCACTATCCTGAGCTACTAATGGCTGAGCAACAATACAATACCCAAAAAACAGTAAAATAATTGACGAAAAGAATTTCTTATCCATTTAAAAACATTTCATGTTATAAACTATTATTGCTCTGGCCCACTGTATCCTGAGCTACAGTAAGGAGCAGAAAATCTCTTTAAGTGTTTGACTTGGTTTTGAACACCTAGTATGCCCTTTTCAGATTCTTTTTCTATCACTATCAAATCACCATCTTCATTATATTTGAATCTGGTAAAGTAATTATTATTATCAAGCATCTCAGTCATTCTTCTTTTATCAAAATCATATACATAAGATTCAAATTTTGAATCTATAGGATGAATTCTTAAATCATCTATATATAAGCGATTAAGGTTGCCAAGCTTTATCCTGATATCGAAGTCAGAGCTATTCAAATTATATTCAAATTTACCTTCTACTTTTTGCCATCCATCAATCCTAGATCCTTTAGGTACTAATTTAGTATAGTGATTTGGACCATTTAATATCTTAATGGCTACACCCGATAGATTGATATCTGGAATTGCATCTCTATTGCTTTGAGTTGTTCCATTGTAATAAGAAGGCTCATTTATCCAACAACTAAAATAGTATGTTTTTCCCTTATGAAGCCTCAAGCATGATTGATTTAAAGTTAAGCTATCATTACTTGCAAAACTTTTTAAAACCAATGCACTCTTTCCAGTATGGGCTAATGTATCGGTAATATATATTTTACCTAATAGCTGAGAGTTGTCTGCTCTTGAAGCAGAAATCAATCCCACTTTCTCTTCCTTTATAGATGAAAAATGTGAGATTTTACTATCACTCATTCCATGAATATCCACTAATTCTCTATTTCGGTAAACACCAAAATTTAGATTGCTTACCGGGTTACTACTTAATAATACCGGGTAATATTCTTGATTACCTGTTGATGTTGCATTATATACCGAATAGGTTTCAATTCCTATGTATTTTGGATCATCATATCCTAAATAGTCCATATCTATTATGAAATGGGAAGAGGAATTTATGCGACTACCAAATTTTTTGATTACATTAAATACTTCTACACTTGTATCTTTTTCTACAATGGGCAGATAATTAAAATGTGAACGATTTTCAACACGTTTAGACTTAAGATTATTAAGTCTTTTGGATGCATCATTGACTTCATAATCTTCGAAAGAGGTAAAGGCGATTTCATAAAGTGTTGCATTTGTGGCTTTTGCTGTAATTCCTTCAGGTACAATTGAATTGTAAATTGTTCCTCCTTGTGACTCACTTGTTGTTGGATTAATAGTGAAATAATTATCTATTAAAGATACAGTATTGTTTATTATATCAGCCTCGGAAGTGACCATACCACTTTCGTTCATACTTTTAATTTCATTTATTGGTATCCATTTTTCTAGGCTTTTAGTATAAAGATGTTCATAATCCGGCAAAAAGAAAGGAACACTGTCAATTACACCTTGTTTTCGAATCGGTAAGCCATCGTAAACTCTATTGCTTGAATACATATACTTAGATTTAAGTCTACAGTTCCCCCTTGTTTTAAGAAAGTGTGGGCCCTTTTTTAGTTTTTTGTATGGATAAGAGTCCCAGTACTCTGAGTATAGAGTCGCTGTAGCATCTATCACTCCATTAATCATAGTTACATTAACTATTGAGTCGGGGTATTGCAATACTTGTTCTGTAGTATTAATAAAATCCTTAGTAGGATTATTTAGAGCTCTTATGCTTAAGATATTGGCATCCAATTTATTTTTGTAAGCAGACTTAAGTATTTTTAGATCCACACTATCTACTTGTGAGATGGGTATTGAGTTACCGTGAATTACAACTGTAAGAGTAGTTCCTCTTTTGAGAACTTCTCCTCTATAAGAGATCCATCCAAGATTTGAAGTATGTACTCTTGTTCTAATAATATCTCCTACTCGAAATAAATGTTGAGCAGAATTATGTTGAGTATGAAAATAATATATATTAGATTCCACATCATTATAAGGAGTATTGTATTCCGTAATTAAAGGAGTATTGCTCCAAGAATGTAAATCATTGGGATACTTGTAATGATAATTCCAATTAAAGTACGCAGGTTTCATTGGATAGTATTTAAAGTGTGCGGGGATATTCAGTGTGTATATCTTATCATCAAATTCGTTTTCCATTGAAGTGAGTGATGCTTTACCATTAAAACTATCATAAAACAAATTTGATTCAGTAACTGAAGATTGTTCATCTGTACGGACTATTTTTGATAAAATACCTGTCTTTTTAGTAATTTTGTTCATTACAAAAGTATTTAACTCTGTATTGTCTAAATGAACATTAGGCCATCCGGAAGGGATTGCAGAAGGCGGAAATGGTAATACATCAAAGTTTAGGTCAACTCCAGGATTACCCCCTTTTGAAGTACTATGGTGTAGATAGGAATAAAACTGTCTTGTAACACCCACTTCAGCTTTTCTTATGATTGCAGAAGAATCTGGTATGCTTTTATTTTCAAAGACATTCGCCAATACAGGAGTTATATTCTGTAGGCGTCTTCTCGTCTTTCTTCTTGAACCTTCATTATATGCCTCTTTTTTGCTACTATAAAAATACTTAATACTTCTAATGGGTACATCTGCAAAGCTGCCGGATTTCTTTTGACCATAACTAATAACACTTTTTAATCTACCCGACATGTCATTTGTTTCTATGTGATACCCTTGTGTTCCACAATATTTGAAATAACCTAAGGAACCAATTAAAGGTATAATCCAATTCTTAGGAGACATAACTCCTTCATGTAACGTTGTTTGTTCAAAGATGTAGGGAAAATCTTTTGTAGTGTAGAATTCATATACTGTTTTTCCTGTTGAAGATAATTCTGTGAGAAGATTATTAGGAAAACCATATAATCCGGATACATTTTCCCCTCTTGATCTTCTAAGGTTATAATCACTAACAAGAGACTTAACAGTAACTTTTGAATACCCGACATTAGGCGGAGGTAATATTGATTGGTATATCGGATACTCTTGAAATCTGAGTCGCTCAGCAGAATGAATCAAATGATCTTCAAATTCTTTAATATATTTATTCGCATTTTCTTCAGAACCTATATATGGTTCATTTAATGCTACCCCGCTACTAATTGTATCTATAAAGCTTCCTGAATTTCCAGTTATCGTTCTAGTAGTGGTATAGTCATACACTTTACCATATTGCGGTGAGGAATCGAATAAATTACCATTTACATTGGATACATAAATTTTTTTAACTCTCAGATTTCCACCATACTTTACCTGATCAGGAGTTTTTAATCGTACAAAAGATTCATCTAACTTTATTTTCGCTCCCCTCTCTTTGGAAATACATTGACCAAAATAACCTTTGATAATATTCAGAAACGTATCAAAAGTTGTAATAACAGCCCATACGGCTTTAATTTTTTCTTCTATAGTTTGGGGGTCTTTATAATGATAGTTATAAAGTAGACTTTTATAAATGTCTTTTAATGTTAGCCATGATGCAACTAAGAAGGGGTGGTACCTTATGCCTTTAATAGTAGGTTTAATTCTTTTCATTACAAAATAAGCATATCTATGCTTCCCGGATACTGGAGAACCAAACCCAAAGTGATCGAGGTGGCCATAACCAGTTACATACTCGACATTATTTTCCTTAACGGGACCAAGGATATAGGAGTTTAATTTGAAAAATATCTGTTTTCCAATCGCATCTTCATATAAATCTTCAAAATATCTGCTTAATTTAAGGTCCTTATTAGGATCATTTTCATCAATATTATGTTCTAGTCTAAAATATACTTTTATATTGTCTTGCTCATTACCATGAATGGGTATCATATCCAAATCTGTGTGGTCAGGGCCATCAGGATCCTTGAATCCCGCAATTTTAAACATTTGTCCGGCGATATGATTCCCAAACATTGAATAATCATCTCTTTCTAGTTCAACATTAATTTTAGAACCGGAAGGCAGTGTAATGGAAGAGAGATGGTAGGCTCGCGCATATTTATCAATATTAGCCCTAAATTGTTTTTGTGAAAGTGAAGGGTCAAATTGAGGAGTGTATGGAGCGTGAATAGCATAACAATCGTTACCATAAGGATAATATATTCCCCATCTATCTTGTATTAATTGATCTGTAGAATATTTAGGACCACTATTATCAAAATCAAAATATTCAAATGAATAAGGATTGAACGCTCCTCTAATACTTTTATAATTTTCAAACCATACATTTTTGAGCATTAACCTTCCTTTATTTGGCAAAGTGGAGTTCGGAGAATTTGGCCATGCTCCGTTCGAATAGTAGCAAAAACCTATTTTTTTAATTTTCGTAAGTTTTCCTGCCGGGTTATGATTGTGAGAAAAGAGTACAATACTATCTAATTTTAGTGGAAATGCACTTTTACCCGCTAAAATAGGGTCATCGGCTTTATTTAACCAAGATTCAACTCCTAAGTTATCACCTCTCAGTGAATAATAAAAAACTGCCTTATGCGTAGATGAGACGATCTCATGTATGTGGTACAAATCTCTTTCTCCGTATTTAAAATGTCCTCTATCATCATGCTTATAGCTATTTGATCCTTTTTGATAAGATACTCCACTAAATGGAGCTCTCCAATTATATCTTACAGAGTCATTGCTAATTCTAAGGTAATTAAATTTAAACCACTTGCCCTTATCTACAAAGTCCACTCCATTATCATTAACATCCACGTAGTCTGCCCCTGTGATTGAGGTGATTAGGAAGGACTTTGCAAAGGATGGGGTTTCTTTAATGTCAAGATAATCAGTAGAACCATATATGTTCTTTTTAGACATTTTATAATCTATAGTTCTATTATTCCCATTAGATTTGACAAAGTTATCACTAACCTTCTTACATCCCCTTGCCGCAACCTCATCATATAAGCTGAATGACACATCCTTTTGAATATAATTGATAACAGGTAGACCATAATTCCAACGATCACCATTAGTGTTAACAATCGTAAACGCAGATAACTTATCTTTGCCGTAAGTCCTATTAATAGGAGTATAAAAAGAGTCAATAATAAATGCACCTTGGGGTAAAAATTTTACTCCCCGAAATGATATATCAAATTCCTTTAGTGTATTAATATTATCGGCAATTAAATCTCGGTTACAATAATATTCAATATTTCGTTTTCGTGGTATTCTATAGGTTCTTTTTCCATCTGTGATATTAGATAATGGGCTCCTATGTTCGTCAATATAATTAGCAACTAAATGAGGATATAGATTCAAATGTTTGCCAAACAATGTTTTATTGGTAAAGGAGGATTTAGAAATAGATACAGGATGATCATATCCCATAAATGAGTAAGATTGACGATTGATAAATGCTTCAGTATTTGATGGTGTGTTAACTAACTCAGCTGTTTTCTCATTTTCAAACTTAAAACAAAAAGGTTCGAATTTACTGAAATTTTTATTTGATTTGAACCCAATGTTTAAATCATTAAGTATACTAGCATTTTTATAATTACTATTATAGCGTGAATACAGATACGTTACATCAACCCCATACTTAGCAATACCAGCTCCAGCAATTTCAAATGAAACATCACTTCCATTTGTTTTTGTATTAGTGGGTTTATCATGGTAGACACCTACATCACCACGAAATAAAGAAAAGAATCCGTTCATTCCTTGACCGGAAACTAAAAACTGGTCTGGCTTGCTAAACGGTATGCTTAAGTTTAATTGATTATTGCGAATAAGAATTTTATTCTCGGTATTGAAGTCTAATATGTCATCTTTATTATTTTTACTTGATATTTTATCTAGATACATAGACCCATAAAGATGTCTTTTTACCCATTGATCTTTGTTTTGCAATATGTTTTCTTGATAAATTCCACTTGACTGAATCGTTGCAGTTACACCACTAGCCTCAAGTCCTGATTTTATACCAACCTTTAGAGAGCCACCTTGCAGGTTATAATCATAAGATGGGTATGTTAGAGGAGAGGTTATCCTTAAAGAATAATTTAAAGGCCATTTTTGATTTTTATCTAATGTTGTGCCAAATAATAAGCTTGTAACTCCACGAGGGGAAAGTACTGACTTTGAATATCCATAGGAGAAAAGACTCTTATTTTTACCAGATAAAGAAACACTACTATTCCAAGAAGGAGCATCTAAAGTACTTGAATTCAAGCTCAGATCACTTCGTATTAGGTTCCCAAATGCAAGATTAATTGATCTAGAGCGGCCTAATCCAAGTCCAAGGATGTTGTTGTAACTAAATGTTAGTCCGCTTCCAAGTCCGGGATTAAGGGATAATTTGTCAAGATCAGCACCAAATGTTTCAATGTTAGAATGGATATTATAGCTAACAGTCCAGTCCTTCTTCATGTCAATTTTTTCTCTTAATTCAATATTATTAAAGTCGTCCGGAATTCCATCAACTTCTCTATTGATGGCACCTATTCCTAAATTCCACCCAAAGCCCACAACAGTAGCTTCTTCTTCCATGCTTGTAGGAGATTTATAAAATAAGTTCACCGGATAACCGCCGTTAATGCCCGGGATTTCCAGTAGAGGAATATTATAATTGAAATTACCAGTGAATAAGTCAACCATATCTGTATTATTAGCTTGAGAAAAGCTTGAAAATTCAGGTTGTTGCGGTCCAGAAGTCACCCCATAAGAAATATTATAGGTAAAGCAATTTAAAAGAATTATGAGTATTAATAGGGTCGATATTGATCGTTGATTCCTTTTTATCATAACTGATCTATTAATTTATTTAACAAACAAATTATTTCTTCCTTATAAAAGATAAACTTAAACTTTCTGTTATCAAAAATAAAATTAAGTTCTAAATCACTAATTGATATTTTGTGAAATGGAAACATGATAAGAATATTTTGATATGGAGTAATTTTCATAGTTGACTCTCTGTGAACCATAGATGGATTTACTTTTACACCTTGAGTTAGTAATTGTAAAGAATTAATAATTTCATCAATGGAGTTTATTTTATTTGTATCCTTCAAGAATATTTTAAGTTCAAAATAATAATTTTCTTTATATAGTTCAGAGTGTCTGTATATCCACTCTCTAGAAACAATATTAGTGTCTTTCTCCAGTAAATGAACCATATATTTTGATGGCTTATGAGTACACTCAACTAAAATAGAATCGTAATGCACAATTTTAATTAAATTACAGCTTGACAGATAATTATTTCTTGACTGCGAAATTTGCTTTGCATTTGCTGTACATGCCACTAATGCATAAGCAAGAACCCCTGAAATGATATACTTAATACGTGACATTTTATTTTAAATACTTGAATCTTAGATAATAATTTCTATTTTTATTTGTCCCTGTTACCACTAACATGTATAAATCATTTTGTGTTAGAGAGTAAGTTGAAACATCGATTTCTTGAATGTTAGTACCATATTTATTTAAGATAGAATCTGATCCTATAATATTATGTTGATCATCATAAATGCTCCAATAGGACATTAAGTTATAAGATGAATCTATATTATACTTCTCAAAATAACGGATTACTAAAGTATCTGATGTAACAATGGCATAACCTGGAAAGGGCTTTATATTTAAATCGTAAAAAGGTAATGAAGTAATGCTGTTTAATGTGCAGCTAGAATCTAAGCGATATCTTACATATCCATATGTTAAATTTGAGTGTTTATTTCTGACAATTACATCTAAATCATTATTTAATACCTTTGAATTCTCATAATCTTTACTTCCATTAAAATAATATTCAAATAGATTACCACATTTAATTATTTTAAATGTATCAAGGACTGTGTATGTATGCATGAAAGTTGTATCATTGACAAAAATATAAAAACAAGAATCACTTTTAAATAAAAACCCATAGTTTAAATTATTATTTATTTCATTTAATCCACAAAATATATTGTTTGAATCAATAGTTGTCATGAAAGTTTCTAAAATACAATTTGTATCCTTTGGAATTCTATGTAATATTAAGTGATCTTTGAATAAATTATCAATATCAATAGAACCGTAAGAAATAAATGATGAGCTGTCAATACGAATATTATTTCCATTAGATGAATTGTTTATATAGAAATGTGTATATTGTATTTGCCCCTTTGCAACTCCAATGAAATAGAGGCATGTTACAATAACAAAAACAAAATTCATATTTTTTAATCCCATAATATTTTTCATGATTGACTATTTGTTCTTCAATATTTCTATGTCCGCTTTTAAAGAATCTATTTGTACTTGTTGTTCTTGTATAGCCTTAATTAAAAATGGCACTAATTGATCATAATTAACTGCTTTATATGTCTTATCTGGAAGTCTATCTTTGGTTTTTCCTATCACCTCATTTTTATCATTAAAAACATCAACTTCTTGTAAACCACTGACGACAACTGTTTCATTAACCAATTCGGGGACTATCTTTTCTACATCTTGGGCGATTAATCCAAACTGTATTCTTTTAGGAAGATTAGGATAATTCACTAAATCTTTAAAGTTAAAAGACACTGGATTTAATTGATTAATAATACTCATTGCATCATTTAAAGGATTAATATTTTTCTTAAGATTCCTATCGCTTATCAAAAATATGTTATCCACAAATAAAGAGTTTTCTATTTTAACGTCTCCAACAAAATATCCAGCATATTTTCTATTTGAACCTTCTCCTGTAGGCATGTCTATTTTTGAGTATAATGCTATAGGGGCAAATTCAGTAGTATCAAATCCTTTTGGTAAAGCTTTGAGGTAGTTATAAATACCATATTGTAAAATATCAGTTACGACGGGTGGTGATTCTCCGAAAGAATGTGTTACTTCATTATATATCCCATATCTATCTGCATAACCTTGATTTAAATTGAGGTATGATCTAATACCGTAGGAAGTAGATGACCCTATTATAAGTCCAAGTAATCTACTTTTCGCCGGACTATTTTTATAGGATACTGAATTATTAATGCCAAATAATTTTTCATTCCAGAAAAAATTAATTGATGATTTTTCTGTGATTGAATTAGAATTATGTATCCCATACCTGAAATTGTCCCCCTTATTAATAGTATCATATAATTGGCAATCCAAATTATACAGATAGTTTAACCCAGGAGAAATATAGCTATTGGTAATAAAGGAGCTGTTCGCAAATGAATCATTTTGCATTGAATTTAGCTTATGTATATTGTGATATGATTTCATGTTAAAAGAATTTCCTAATCCCGAATCTCTGTCATTAATGATAGAGATTGTTGTAGTAGAATCTTCTGGCTGACGTATGCCAACGTTATTGGCAGGTCCTACCTCAATTTGGCTATATATCGGTGAGCAAAATAATTGAAGAACAACGAGAAAATAAACCGATTGAATTTGATCTTTGTATTTCATTATTATATTTAATTTATTTAAGTTCATAATATAATATATTTTAAATTCATTTAATGATAATATGAATTACTATTGAATAGTGATAATTTTTTTTGAAATATTACATGTGTTAGTTGTAACAATTATATAGTGTACACTAGATTTATAAGATAGGTTAAATTCATTTTTGCCTATGTTTAGAATTCCATTATTTACCAATGACCAATTTTCATCATAAAGCTTATAATGTACTTTAAATTCAAAATTGTTAAAAATAGTACAATCGCCATAATTGGGATTAGGTGAAATAGCAATCATTCTATTACATTCGTTTTTACATTCTGATGAGTTAATTTCTAGTTTTTTCACTGTAATTTTCTTACAGGGGTTTTCAGGTATTGAAGGAGACAAATCTTCATTAAGTCTAGCAACATTATTCAATTCATTGCATGATTTTATATATATTGTATCCGGTATTCGATTGTCTTCAATTGTAAAAGATTCAACGTATTCGCAGCCACTTGAATCATTTGTGATTGATAGTCGATAATTCCCTCTTTTATCCAATACATTCGGTAGTGAATAGGCTATTTCACCATTCGGTTTTTCAAGTTTGTATGTATAGTTTGGGTCTGTAAGAATATTGAAATGAACAGAATTTTCTTTTCTACATATTTCATACTTGTCTTCCAATCCTTTGATTTCAGGGGATGCATTTACTTTTAATTTAGTTGAATCATAAAGAACACAATTGTCACTGTCTCTTGCAGTTAACTTTATTATATTTTCATTGGTAATAGGTATTCTATTGGATTCACTAAAGCCATTTATATGGGTTGTTCCATAGTCCACCTGGAGATCATGCGTTTTATTCAGTATTTCCTTTCCAATCAAAATGTCGTTCAAAATAATTGTATCATTAGGGCAAACTTGCATCATATTTTTGGAAATATCATATGGTCTACTCTGGCGAAACTTGATGTAAGAAGTATCAAAACATGCTTGGCCAATTGAAGAATTATAATATAAGTTAATTATTCCATAGCTAGAAGAATCAAGATAGGATTGATTAAGTGGAATGTGAACACGTCTTATGTTCATTGGAATAGGGTGTATGTCATTATTATTCGCATATCTCCATACTAATCCTTTGGCTTGGTTTTTAACGTTAATGATTAAGCTATCACTAGGACATACAATAGAATCATACGATATTAATAATGAATCATTTGGGCAACATCTAAGTTTAAAACTCTTATGGTATGTATTTTGATAACATCCCGGCAAATAATATGTCCCTGCAAAATAATCCGAATAGGTATTTATTTTTAGTTCACAATCAATAGTATCTATGCAGTTAATAGAGTCAGGAATAACAATATTAAAGTACAGTTCTATTAATGGATTTTTGCTTGAATATTTCGAATATCTTGGACGTATTCCCCATCCATTTTCTTCTCTAATGTTGTGGATGCTGGAAGGATAAAATCCATGATCAATAAACTTAATTCCTTCTTTTATCCCTTGTATGGTATCCTCTATCCATACATATCCTTCTCTTAAATTTAAACTATCATACTGCCTATTTAATTTTTGCTTAATACTATCTGTTGAATTTCTCATAATTTGCCATGGTCCGCTAAGTTCCGTAAGAATCGCATACGGCCAATTATTTCGTACAGGCACCCAACTGTTAATCGTGTATTTAAATGATATTATCTCTCCTGGAATAAATGGACCTTCAGCAGGGGATCCTAAAGATGTAGATAATACTTCTAAGGAATCCCCTTTTGAGTCATTATAATCTATACATGACTTATCAAATGGTAAAGCCTCAATACAAAGGTTATAATTAACAATATAGTCAAGCTTGCCTTGAACAACTAAATAAATAACTTTGTATTCACTAACTGGAACATACTTAAGAGAAAGTTCATTTTTTGTCCCATTAGTTGAGGAGATTATTTTTTGCTTTAGGCCATTGCTTGATTCATCAATTCCATAAACTATGAGATCAATAATGTCATCAGAAGTAAGTTTAATATTAATAAGCTCTAAAGGTTTCTTAAATATAATCTTATATATCTTCCTGTGGACTCGCCTATAATTATAGCTATTACCTAATGTGAATGATGGACAAAATCTTGTACAGTCATCTAAACAGAGTTCTTGGTTGTAATTTTTTATATGTAAAGTTGATGGAGTATTAAAACTATTCACTTGATTTATTTCTTTGTTACATCCAGGATCGTTATATTTGCCAATAAATCTTACCTCTAAATAATTATTTTTATTATTACTTTTTGTGATCTGAACATAATATGTATGTCCTTTGTCTAATATCGAGAGGTCTATTATTGCCTTACTTGTATTGTCGGCAGTTATTGGTTGACTATAAATTCTATTTGGGAATGTTGAATCTGTAGGTATATCATTATATATACTCATAAAGTATTTAGATTGTCTAGAGTTTAAGTAAAGAATTAATTCAGGATCTAAATAAATATCTTTATAATGCAATTTAATCCATATATCATCGTTAGTTAACTCGTCGAAAGAAACTCTTTTGGCAGGCGCATTGTACTTGACCTCATGCGAATACCATGAGGTATCTCTTTGCCCCAATACAGTGTGGACAACAACTAAATATATAATGAAGGGACCAAGGAAGTTTTTCGCTTTACGATGCATTTGATTCAATATTAGTTTATCTATTATTAGAATTATCTATATTCGAGAGTTGTAGAAATATCCTATAAATCCATTCATATGACAAAGCATAGTATTAACTATACTCTCTTATACATATCCGAGAGTAAATTCCATTAAACCGCAATACAGATAGCCACAATAATAACTATTGTTCCTTCTACACTAATCCGAGATTACATTCAACGCTAAATGTTGTTCTTCAATGTTTGTCTTAAGGCAAATGATAATATATCATCATCACGTTTTTATTCTTTTCCTCGTTGCCTATCCTTGTTCATCACATAATAGATCCTATAAATGGAGTATTAACCTCTTTTTATCAAAATATAATATCAAAATAATAATCATAAAATAATTATATTTTGAATACAAATATAGGGCACTCAATTACCTAAGCAAATAAAATCATAATTTTAATTAGATTATAATTTTATTAATATGACAAAAGACTTGTATTAACTAATCTTACATTGCAAAGATACAACTAATAAATGAAATAAACAAACATAAAAGGCGGTATAAATAACAAAAAAAGAAAATAAAATATTTTATTTTGAAAACAGAATATTATCTGTTATTGTACAGTATATAATATTGTTTATTAAATTATAACAAACTAATATTGTTTGATAATTTATATCGGTTTGTTTTTTATCACTTGATTTGTGCGATTTAATGTGTTATTGATATTTTTTAATTTCCTTTTGCTTATTTCGTTACAGGTGAAACTTGTATCATTATTTTACTTTTGACATTCCCTTTACCATTTCATACCAAATCAAAATCACACACTCTTCATAGGACAAAGCTGCTGATATTGTGCTTATCCTCGTCCAATTGATTATCTTTGCCGTGTGCTAAACCCAAATGTGAATTATGGAACCGATTAAACCTTACGCTCCTAAGAACAATATTCGTATCGTCACTGCTGCTTCCCTCTTCGATGGTCATGATGCCGCGATTAATATCATGCGCCGTATCCTTCAGAGCTCCGGTGCAGAGATTATCCACCTCGGACACAACCGTAGCGTAGGTGATATCGTTCGAACGGCGATTCAGGAGGATGTGCAAGGGATCGCACTTACCTCTTACCAAGGGGGGCATATGGAGTTTTTCAAATACATGTATGACCTGATTCATGAGCATGGCGCCGGTCATATTAAGATTTTTGGCGGTGGGGGTGGAACCATATTGCCAGAGGAAATCCATGAATTGGAGGCCTACGGTATCACCAAAATTTATACTCCGGATGACGGTCGTCATATGGGGCTACAAGGGATGATCAACCACCTGTTAGAACACTGCGATTTTCCGCTTGGGGAGGAGGTGACAGGGACGTATGACATGCTGGGGCAAAGGGAGGACCACGCCATCGGTAGGTTGATATCCGGGGTAGAAAACTTTCCTGATTTGCATCGCGCCATCATCGAGCGGATCCGTCATGAAGCCGAAAAGATTTCCCTTCCGGTATTGGGTGTGACGGGTACGGGAGGAGCTGGAAAATCGAGCTTGGTCGATGAACTCATCCGCAGATTTCTGATGGATTTCCCGGACAAGACCGTAGGTATCATTTCTGTAGACCCGACCAAGCGCAAGAGCGGAGGTGCTCTATTGGGCGACCGGATACGGATGAATGCCATCGATCACCCCAATGTATATATGCGTTCGTTGGCTACTCGACAAGCCAATTTGTCAGTATCTCCACATATCCCTATAGCCGTCGATATTCTGAAAGTAGCTCACTTCGACTTGCTTATCCTGGAGACCAGTGGGATCGGCCAATCTGATACGGCCATCGTAGATTATAGCGACGTGGCGATGTACGTTATGACGCCGGAATTTGGTGCTGCTACCCAATTGGAGAAGATAGACATGCTCGACTTTGCAGATATTGTCGCCATCAACAAGTTTGATAAAAGGGGAGCGGATGATGCCTTGCTCGCTGTCCAAAAACAATATATGCGCAATCATCATCTATGGGAGTTGGATCGGGATGAGCAGCCCGTATTCGGCACGATTGCTTCCCAGTTCAATGACCCGGGTACCAATGCGCTGTACAAGAGACTGTTGGGCGTAATTAATGAAAAGACCGGCACGGATTGGGTATCTTCCCTTGATTTGATAATTGACAAATCCCAAAAGACCTACATTATCCCCCCTCATCGCACGCGCTACCTGTCCGAGATCAAAGAGAACAATACAGCCTATGATAGATGGGTGGAAGAGCAGGCGGATTGGGCATCCAAATGGCAACATCTCCTAGAGGCAAAGGCGATGATAGATGTAGCAGATGTAGCGGATGCGCTGGAGGAAAAAGCAACGTACATCGCGCAGAAGATCGCTCCCGAAAATCGAGTTTTGATCACGTCTTGGCCGGAGAAGAAAGCCAAATATGCTCAAGATAAAGTGAGCTACAAGGTGCGGGATAAAGTGATAACCGTAGAGGCTACCGTCGAGACCCTTTCGCATACGAAGATCCCCAAGGTTGTACTGCCTAGAACCCATTCCTATGGGGATATTCTACGGTGGCAGCTTCAAGAGAATGTGCCCGGGGAATTTCCCTACACGGCAGGGGTATTTCCCTTCAAGCGAACGGGAGAGCTTCCTACGCGGATGTTTGCAGGAGAGGGGGGACCGGAGCGCACCAATAAGCGGTTTCACTACGTGTCGGGGGAGATGCCCTTCAAGCGGCTTTCTACAGCATTTGATTCGGTGACCCTTTATGGAGAAGACCCGGATGAGCGTCCCGATATCTACGGAAAAATCGGCAACTCGGGCGTCAGTATATCTTGTTTGGATGATATGAAAAGATTGTACTCCGGATTTGATTTGAGTAGCCCGAAGACATCTGTATCGATGACGATCAATGGACCGGCAGCTCAGATATTGGCCTTCTTTATGAATGCCGCGATAGATCAGAATTGTGAAAAGTATATCCTTGAGCAGGGGTGGGAACAGAAGGTAGAGGAAGCCCTGACTAAAAAGTATGAAGATCGGGGTTTTAAGCGCCCGGCCTATCGCAATCCGTTACCCGAAGGCAATGAGGGTTTGGGGTTGATGTTATTGGGACTTACAGGGGATGAAGTATTGCCGGATGAAGTGTATCAAAAGATCAAAGCAGACACAATAAAGGTCGTACGAGGAACGGTTCAGGCGGACATTCTCAAGGAAGACCAAGCGCAAAATACCTGTATTTACAGCACAGAGTTTTCCCTTCGGATTATGGGAGATGTGCAAGACTATTTTATCCAGCATGGCGTACGCAACTTCTACTCTGTCTCCATTTCAGGATATCATATAGCGGAGGCCGGAGCCAACCCGATCACACAGGTGGCCTTCACCCTTGCCAATGCTTTTACCTATGTAGAGTACTATCTCTCTCGGGGGATGGACATCAATGCATTTGCCCCTAATCTGTCCTTCTTCTTCTCCAATGGCATGGATGCCGAATACGCCGTAATTGGGCGGGTAGCAAGAAGGATTTGGGCCAAGGCTATGAAGCTGAAATACGGAGCCAATGAACGCGCCCAAAAACTCAAATATCACATTCAGACTTCCGGACGCTCCCTGCACGCTCAGGAGATCGACTTCAACGATATTCGGACGACCTTGCAGGCCCTCTACGCCATCTATGACAACTGCAATAGCCTCCACACCAATGCCTATGACGAAGCCATTACGACACCTACTGAAGAGAGTGTGCGTCGAGCGATGGCCATACAGTTGATTATTAATTACGAACTGGGTTTGGCAAAAAATGAAAATCCCCTCCAAGGAGCCTTTATCATCGATGAGCTCACTGACCTCGTTGAAGAAGCCATCTTAAGTGAGTTCGATCGATTGACAGAACGGGGGGGGGTACTTGGCGCTATGGAAAATATGTACCAGCGCAACAAGATACAAGAAGAAAGTCTCTATTATGAAAGCCTCAAAAACAATGGCAAATTGCCTATCACCGGAGTGAATTTCTTCCTCTCCAGTGAAGGTTCGCCTTTTGTGCTTCCCGAAGAGGTGATTCGTGCGACAGAAGAGGAAAAGGAGATGCAAATCGAAGGTATTCGCCAACTCCATGCAGTCAACAAAGAAAACGCTACCCAAGCGCTACAAGCCTTAGAAGACGCCGCTATCCAAAATCAAAATATATTCGAGTCCCTGCTAACCGCCTCCAAATATTGTTCCCTTGGCCAAATGACACGTGCGCTCTACAAGGTAGGCGGCCAGTACAGAAGAAATATGTAGCCCGATCTGCCTTGAATCGAGAAGAGTCATATCCCGATTGGAATAGCAAGTAGCGGTTTGGTATTACTTCAATATGCTGATATTTCCCGTCTTGACAAAGTCCTTGCCACCGGAGCATTTGACCTTGAGATAATAGGAGTAAACATCCGGATTGAGATGCGCCCCTCTAAAGGTCCCATCCCAAGGAATACCGATATCAAAGGTCTCAAATACTTTTTCTCCCCATCGATCGTAGATTACGAATTCGATTTCATCTATAAAATGACCTCTGACAAATAGAAGATCATTTACCCCATCCCCATTGGGACTAAACGCATTGGGGACAAAAACAATCGTCGGATCACAAGGAGGTGGCAAGATGGTTACCGTTACGGTTAGGGAGTAGATACATCCGTTTTCATCCATTATTGAGACCGTATAGGTCGTCGTGCTGTCAGGGGTAGCATCCGGTCGCTCACACTGAGTACAAGAGAGGGTCAATTCGGGTTCCCATTGGAAGGTTCCCGGACCCTTGACCCATAGATGAGCTGTTCCACCGGGATAGATAGACGTATCCTTTGATATAGTAAATGCTTTTTTATCAACTTGAAGTACCTCGACTTCAAAGGGAACACTGCCCGGACAATCATTGGAGTCTGTATAAGTCAATGTCCACCTTCCACTTTCTGATGGATGGGCGATGACCGGCGTCCCGGTGAGGGGAGCATTGGGGTCATTCCCCGTCCAGACAGCGTCCCTTACCCCCTTGACGGACAGCTCTACAGAGTCCCCCAGACACAGGGTATAATCCAATACTTCCGGAGATATCACCGGCAAAAAGACCACCGTATAATGCCTTTTCTGTTGGCATCCATTTAGATCATCTACTGTCAGAGTATAACTCCTGTTGAATAGGGTGTCATTATTGAAGTTGTGAACGACTTCGATCTGCGGGCAATTGGTGCAAGAAATATCAGGCCCCTCCCATTGATATTGACCACCGGTAGCAGAAGATACTCCTATCGTAGTAGAAGCATGCGGACACAAGGTATCTCTAAAATACAAGTCCGGAGGGGCGATTACGATCGAGTTGTTTTCCGGCGCACAGATACAATTCGTTGCATCGGGTATTTCTAGTATGAAATGGCAAACATCCTCGGGAAGTCTTCCGCCTATGTCGTAACATAATAACAGTGTATCTCCCTTTACAAGCGTATCATAAATACTAAAGGAACCCATAACAACATCATCATCCGTAAGCCCGTTTCCACTTCGATCCTGATACAACTTAAAGAACAGAGAGTCTGACCACTGAGATAAATTCCCCCAAGCACCTTCTATGCCAAAACATATTCTAAGAGTAGCCGAATCTATAGCCAATAATGAATCCACAAAAAGAGTTCGAATATGCCCTTTATCCATATGAAAGGGCACCCTCTCTGCCCCTTCTACGACATCTACGTTGCACTCTTCTCCTGAAGTAATACAAATGGCCTTGGAGCTATGTGTGCCTTGGATTTGCAATTCATAATCCCCGCATGCCAACGGATTGGGGTCCACCTCCAGCTCTATAGCAAACGATATATCGACAAATCCATCCACTACCTCTACAGTATTCCACTCCAATACCGTTCGTCCCCCGACGTTCTGGATAGAAGGAGGCACTGCTTTAAAGTGGCTAATACCTCTAAGCGATCCCTGAATATACCGGACACCGGAAGGAAGAATAATTTGAATTTTATCCCCCGCAGAAAATGGCTTAGTGGCAAACATATTAATCGTCAGCATCCCTGAAGATTCGCAGAGAAAGCTATCCGGCGATACAGTACTCGGATGAAAGGATACAAACTTCGAAGAGGGATCGGCATTTTTGATGAAAATCGGATCAGAATTCCTCGTTACCGTATTGGTCGGTTCATAACAATTATTGCGTCCTGTCACCTGAAAATGAAGAAATGAACCCGACCCAAAATCACAATCCAATGTTCCACTTACTCGAATAGTGAGTATAGAATATTCTAGATCTACTCCGGGCCATCCGTTCTCCTTGTATTGATCGATGAGATTATTGAGTTTCCACCGGTAATGTCCGGAGTTAATTTCGTCCGGTTTAGGCATAGGTATGAAATGGTTGGCATTGTCGAAAGAGTACACCAACTCGTCCTCTAATAAGTTGAATCCCAAGGGGAGGGTCATGTCTAGTGTCACCTCAAAAGCAGCTCCACGGTCTGCATTCCATACGGTCACATCGATAGACCGCATCGTGTCACACAAGTCAAATGGTCCATCACTTGTAGACGTGTTCATCTCCAACTCCGGAGGAAGCGTAATAACCGACAAATCAAATGTATCTATAGAGCAAGCTTGCTCAAAATAATCTCCTGTGGTATCACAGGTCCATGCACTTATTATTTTCATATACTGCCAATCACAACTCAGGTCAGTAGCTATAATAGAAAGTTCGGTGATGCTGTCTGTTAGTGGTTTGACGATGATTACACCATTTTTTTCGGAGTACACCCGGCCTAAATTATCTCGGATATGAACAAGGTCAAGATCAGGAGTTTTACTAATAATTTTGAATCTTACTTCCTCCAAGGAGGAGTCTCGTTTAAGTATTTTTCCTTTCCAAACCCCCTTGTCGGTTTGGCTGACATCCTGTCGCTTATCTACTTTCATCTTAAAGAGATTGTAGGAGCCTTGAGGATCTATTTCATATTTATTCCTCCAAAGATGTCGTATAAGAGAAACAGTATTTAGCTGATAAAAATAGACGTAGGGAAGATGACTTTGAGTGATAATTCTGATAGTTTGCGTGGTATCAGAAAATCCCTTTACAAGATCGTGGCAATCCTTTACAGAAATGTAGGGGTAGAGGTAGACATCGTAGCCATCATCCAGTGTATAGTCTAATTTCATAGGTAGCTTCCAGAGGCCGGAGCCCGTCATTCGCTCCGGTATGATGAGGTCTTTATGTATAATGGGGCCCGTACCGCTTTTGTCCGGATAATAATACAATAAGACGAAACTGTCAAGTGTGACGGCAGGGTCAATGGTATATTCAATATCCTCGATAAACATCAGGGGACGATATTCATTGGGAAAATAATTGGACATTCCAGGATACATATAGAGGTGGTAATAACTCTGAGCATTGGGGGCACTACAGGCGAGTATAGATGGAGGTCCCCCTAATCCTTCGATATTGTACTGCAGTTTACCAATTCGAACAGTGTCATTATAGTTAAAGCAACTAAACGGAAAGTGATCATAATCCGGACTGAATATGAATACGTTAGAACTTATAGGCAATAAAGTGTTATGGGTATAGCGAGTTTGAGCTTTTACAACATAATCGACATCGACATAAATACTATCTCCTGCTTCGTATATAAAATCATCCGGGACACATTCCAGTTCCTGTAAATAAGATGGATGGAGCACTACCGCATTTGAAATCGTTCCTCCGGGAGGTAGAATATTTGTATGGCATTGTCGATATGGCCTTCCATTTAACACAGACCCCAATGAATCCGTTTGACAGACATAATGATTTCCTGTACTCTTATCCACGATGTGAATTTCAGAACGGAGAAATTCAAAAAATTTATTATCAACACCCGGCGAGACATAGAGCCGATCAAAGGTCGTGCCCGGAATATCAACTGCGATTTCTCCTGTATAATGCAACCGCATCGTGTCGTACTCGATAAATTTGTGATGGTCTATACTCGTGGGATTAGCTCTTACCAAAGGGGTATCCGGAAGGCGATTGTTATCTTCATCCGCCCATCCCAAAGAGCGCCGTTCGACCTTCCCGCTAAAGTCTACATAGCCCGGTGCGATTTGCTTAAGGGTATCTCCCGAATGACATTTGATATTCGTCCGGACAGAAAAAGCAGCAACCTCATACCCACACACATCCGAAAAATCATTGAGCGGACAATTGGACATCAAAATACTCACACAATGTTCGGAGAAAGATTTTAGCCTTCCCCCACCATCTCCATTGGGGCACTCGCTCTCAATACTCAAAATCTCGACCAGAGAGTCTCTTAGCAGGCAAGGCGTGTCGCATTCTAATTCTAGGGAAAGGTAACCATTGAGGGTATCGCTCCTATAAGGGAGCTTATAAGAGGCCGCTACCCATCGTTCATTAGTGGTAGTGTCTATCCATTCTCCGGTGATATATGGACGTCTTCCTCCCAATACAAACTCATCTCTATGCGCAATAAAACCACAGGGAACCAAGTAGTAGAGTGTTACTTGGCCATGTTTGAATTTTGCTAATGCTTTAGAAATAAGCGTGTAGGAGATAGACACGCGATCTCCATCTGTATAAATTTCATCCGTTTGGTAAGCGATCACCTGAGCCCTGAAATTACTCCCTTTACGAACCCGAATAGAGGTGGAATCCTTGGCTCCTTCTAAGCAAATAGTCGAGTATTTTAACTCTGTTTCCCATGACATATCAAAAAGGTCGTGCACTATCCGGCCTTGTACAGCTGCACAATCCGTAAATTGAAAGTGAAGCTTTACGCATTCCCCCTCAGGAATGTCGGGTAAAACCATAATTAAAGAATCGTAGATACTCCGGCATAAAAAATTGCTCTTTCTCAAAATATTTATAGGAATCGAATCCCCTGACCTTTCCAACCATATTGGCTCATCCAAAATACCAACAGGCTGTTGTATTAGCTGATTGAACACTAGTTCTATATCTGTCGCAGTAGACATACCATCATTGCAGATCGACAAAACCTGCTCCTGAGGGTCACATGGGCATTGGGGAAAAACAGGATCTAAACTGAGGACTAAATTCGCTTTTTCAACGACTTCCTTTACTTCGACCAATAGATCTGTCATGAGATCTGATTGACAGACATCCCCCCTGCAACCCCATTGAATAGAGATGTCAGAGTTGACTACGGCCGTATTACAAGAATCCAGAGAGATATACTCCTTGAGAATGATGCGTTCCCCATAATCGAAATATTTGTCGTGGTTCCCGATTTTCATAAAATCACTGCTTCCTATTGATGTTTCAAGCAGTGTATTTGTTTTGTTAATCGTGCGTCCTTGCATCATCTCGACATTACCTAAGTCGTGTTCGTCTCTAATCGTAAATTGTTTCAATCTTCCTAAACGGGTATTTTGAATGGTAATGAAACGAGTGGCCATGTGCAATGCAGTTATCGTCGTATCTAAAGGATGTATATCTTCGATAATTAAGTGAGCGGTGCGAATAGAATATGGGGGATTAGATTCATAAATCTGTTTGCCTAAAGAATGCTGTACTTCTATCCTGTTAACAAACTTTTGTCCCTCTTTTACTCGTGCTTCACAGCTAGCAGCCAAGAGTAGAGTTATGGAGTCTATTCCCCCGGATCGAATCAATGACTTTTGGAATACAGGTTGATGTAAATCAGAAATGTCGACTTCTTGTGCGTCGGTAATACTTCCTGCAACGTAATCAATACCTGCAGGGAGAGAGAGGGTAATTCGTGCGTCAGCAATAGCTTGAGGGTAGCTATTGGTAAAGAGATAAGTGACGTATGTGGAATCGCATACAGTAATTTCTCCTTCTATATGTTCTTCAATTAACAAAGTCTGTGCATTTCCGTTGAAAAACCAAAGACATAGGATTAAAATTATGAACGGTCTAAGTGTCATAGGCTGTTGTTTATCAATTAGCTGTGATAAATCATTAGTCCAGGATGAAAGTGGTGATGTAAAATATAGAATTGAGAAGAACTTTTGGCCTTCACACATCTTTCATCGCAATATGCATGGAAATGAGCAATAAAGATAAAGGAAATTAAGGAAACTAGATAGAAAAATGTCAAAATATTATACAATTCATGTTTAAGGGGTGCTTGTTCTTACAAATGATGGATTTGTTAATTTAGAAACTAGAAAATTTGTATGTTTGTATTTTAAAGCGATACGCATTGAAAGGCGCAATGAAAAAACTACCGATAGGCATACAGACATTTAGGGATATCATCACAGAAGGATTTGTCTATGTAGACAAAACGGAGATTGCCCATAATCTAATACTGGGTGGAAAATATTACTTTCTATCCCGCCCCCGGCGTTTTGGTAAAAGTTTGTTTCTCGATACACTGAAGGATATCTTTGAAGGCAAAAAAGAGCTGTTTAAAGGACTCGCGATCTACGACCGATGGGATTGGGAAGACCAATATCCCGTGCTGCGGGTGAGCCTCGGCTCCGGAGTGGAGAAGGATATTAACCAATTGTTTCCTCGCCTAAGGTGGATATTACAAAAGGCGGAAAGAGATCTAAAGATAAACTCTGAATTGGAAAACCCTGTCGAATGCTTTCAGGATTTGATCTTGACAGCATATGAAAAATACGGCAAGAAAGTCGTCATTCTCATCGACGAGTACGACAAGCCCATTCTCGATAATATAACGGATAGTGAGGTGGCGGGTCAGATGCGCGATGCCATGAAAAACTTTTACGCAGTCATTAAGGACAATGATGCGTATATCCGCTTTGTATTTATCACGGGAGTGAGCAAGTTCTCCAAGATGAATCTATTCAGCGGATTGAACAACCTGGAAGATATCACCTTGAATGCCAGATACGGCAATATCTGTGGATATACACATGACGACTTATTGACTGTGTTTAAGGAGCATTTGGAAGGGGCGGATATGGAAAAGGTACGCTTGTGGTACAACGGATATAATTATTTTGGTGAAAAGGTTTACAATCCCTTCGATATCTTGCTCTTTATCTCCAACAGTCATGACTACAGAAATTATTGGTGGTCGACCGGCAATCCCAGTTTTCTATTGGACATGCTTAAAACCCGCAATTACTTTATCCCAAATCTTGAGCATTTTACAGCCAGCGAAGAGATCCTAGACACATTCGATGTGGATCATATCGAGCTCATCGCGCTACTGTGGCAAACCGGGTATTTGACGATTCAAGAGAGAATTACCGACGATTTTGGTGTCAATTATCGATTAGGTGTCCCCAACAAAGAAATTCAGTTATCCCTCAACAGCCTGTTTATAACCTATTTGACAACTCAGACTATGGAGAAATTGAGTTTTCAAAAAAGTTTGTTGAGTAGAATTAAAAATACAGATTTGGAGGGGCTAAAAGAAGCGCTTTACACCCTTTTTGCTGCCATTCCCTATAGTAATTTTACCA
>Ga0256841_1000795_pt1 | contig 30034 bp, 22 predicted proteins | sample 356308metaG_FD_185971 | JGI IMG/M metagenome (GOLD analysis project Ga0256841, IMG submission 185971) | Hydrothermal vent microbial communities from Mid Atlantic Ridge, Atlantic Ocean - 356-308 | ecosystem: Environmental > Aquatic > Marine > Hydrothermal vents | place: Atlantic Ocean: Mid... | reverse complement strand
TTCGTCTCCATTGCGGATTTTATCAATAATATCTAAACCGTTTCCCTGAGAAATCGGTTTATTTTTTTTTATCTGTACAGGCATTTATAAAATGCACTCTGGATTAAATTTTTATGCGATCTTTTCCATTAGCAGAATAAAAAAATATACATATTTTGCATTTCTTATACAAATACCCCTCCTTGGGTTGTATTCCGGCATGCTCACACTGCTGTAATGAATTGATGGGAAGAGTGAATCATACGCGATTGTAATCTGTTCCCCACGATACTTATCCCCAAGAGAGTCGGGAAAAGTATTACCCGAATGTAATGAAAATTTTTTAAAACTACAATGGAAATTGCAGGCGAAACTGTGTAAATTGATGCGTTGTCAATCAAAGGAAGGATCGTTATGCGTTTTGTTGAAATATGGTTGTTGACCCTGTTATTGTCAGTTAATATTTTTGCCGCAAAAGCACCGTTTAGTATCGATGCCTTATACAAAATAAAGGGAGTCGCGGATCCGCAAATTTCGCCGGACGTTAAGCAAATCGCTTTTGTCGTTACCCGATATAATTTAAAGGAAGGCAGCAGCAATTCGGATATTTATTTGATGGATATCCGCGGAAAGCATCAACGGCAGATGACCATGAATCCGGCGGAGGATTTTCAACCCCGCTGGAGCGCAGACGGGAAACAATTACTTTTTATTTCAACCCGCAAAGAGGGTAGCCAGGTCTGGATTTTGCCCGTCCGGGGAGGAGAAGCGCGGCAATTAACCCATTTTTACACGGGTGTCGAAAGCGCCCAGTGGACAGGCAACCTTAACCAGGTCGTGTTCAGCAGCCGGGTCTTCCCGGAATGCAGAGCGAATAATGCCTGTAATCAGGAGATTTTGGATGACATGGAGCACGGCCCTCTCCAGGCCCATATGGCCGATCATCTCTTCTTCCGACACTGGACCTTTTACAAGGACGGTCGCCGCCGGCATCTGATCCTGTTCGATCCCGACAAGAATCAATATAAGGATCTAACGCCGGATGATTACGATTACCCTTCTCTCTGGGGCGGTTTCACGATTTCTGCAGACGGAAGATATTTGTGTGTAGAATCCAATCATGATGAATTCCCGGCGGAGAGCACCAACGAGGATCTATTCCTGATCGATCTTAACAAAGGTACCCGATCCAATCTGACGGCACAAAATCCGGCCTATGACGGTCAGCCCCAATTTTCGCCTAACGGACGCTATATAGCATACCAAACACAGAAGCAGCCGGGCTATGAATCCGATTTGAAACGGCTGGCTGTATATGATTTGCAACAAAAAAAGGAGCGGATTATAAGTAAGGGTATCGATAATTGGGTGGAGCAGTTTCACTGGTCACCGGATTCCCGTGCCATCTATTTCAGAGAACATCAGAAAGGACACTTCCCTATTTACCGGGTTGAGCTGCAGAGCGGTACAATCCGAAAAATCGTTGATGTAAAAACTCCGGATGCTTATGATGTTTCTGCGGACGGCAACTGGTTAATCATCAGCAGACGGACCATCCAACATCCTTCGGAAATTGTTAAAGCCCGGGTTACAGGTTCGGCAAACAATAAAAAAGCTACCCGTCTTACCTTTTTTAACAAAGCGCTTGAAGATTCGGTTGACATTCGTCCTGCCGAAGAATTGTGGATCCCTACAGCGGACGGGGAGAAGATCCATACCTTTATCATTAAGCCGCACGACTTTGATCCGCATAAAAAATACCCTCTAATCCTTAATGTTCACGGAGGCCCGCAGTATCAGTGGTATGACGGTTTCCGGGGGGACTGGCAGGTTTACCCGGGCTCCGGCTATATCGTGGCATTTCCCAATCCTCATGGGTCTACCGGTTATGGTCAGCCCTTTTGCAGTGAGATTTCCACGGACTGGGGTGGCAAGGTGTACCGGGACATTTTAGCAGTGACGGATTCCCTGGCTAAGTTAAGTTATGTGGATGATCAAAGAATGGGGGCCATGGGTTGGTCCTGGGGCGGATATATGATGATGTGGTTAGAAGGACACAACCCAGGATTTAAGGCCCTGGTTTCCATGATGGGCGTTTATGATTTGACTTCCATGTTCGGCTCTACCGAAGAACTGTGGTTTCCCACCTGGGACCTGGGAGGCGCCCCGTGGGAAAATCCGCAAGGGTATAAAAATTTTTCACCCAGCAGCTACGTAACCCGTTTTAAAACGCCCTGTCTGGTCATCAGCGGTGAGCGTGATTACCGGGTCCCCTATACCCAGAGCCTCGAATTTTTCACGGCTTTGCAAAAGATGCGCGTTCCTTCGCGATTGATTATTTTTAAAAATGACGGTCATTGGCCGGATTATATTAAGTCCATGCCTTTTTACTATAATGCCCATCTTGACTGGTTTCATACGTATTTGGGTGGAGAAAAAGCGCCGTACAATATGAAAAAGATGTGGCGCAATCGGATTTTTAAGGATGTGAAATAGATGAATTTCGAATTTAGTTTACTGGCGGTCAGTCTGGCCTTTCGTTTTTACGGACGCGCGCTCATCTTTCCTTATGACGAGCTGACCCATGAATTTCAATATCTGTTTCGTGAGATAGAGAAAAATATCCGGGGGGATATCGATAACACGCTCGGGGCAAAAATTCTTGATATATTGAATTTTTATCAGGGAGAAGAAATGGGCACTCTACAGGCGGAGTTCACCCGTATGTTCACTCCTATCGGAGAAGAGCCGCCTTTCATTTCTTTGCAGCTTTCGGATATCGCCCCGGAAATAAATGTCTCCGAATTAAATGATTTGTTGCTGGAAAGCCCTTTTTATATGCAACTGGAGGACCATCCCGATTCCATACCGCTGATTTTGGATTATTTTTCATCCCTTATTCAGGAAGAACCGCAAGAAGCAGAGCTCTTTTTTAACACCTATTTGAAGCCGGTTTTACCCCGTCTGAATGAGCAAATATTCAGAGGGACCACGCTGAATTTCTACAAGGAAGTAGCCAGGGGTTTGAATGAACTCATCTTTCTTTTGGATGATGATTAACGGTTTTATTGTGCGGAGATTGTGCCTGCCATTAGAGGTTGAAGCTCGCTCATCAGGGCCGGAATATCCACGCCGGGGATACTGACACGAAACTTACTGTTAACCATTTCCAGCCACTGATTGGCAATTAAGGCGTTGCCTAAATCCGTGGGGTGAATTCCGTCCAGGCTGTAAAAGCCTCCGCTCAGATAAGAGTCCGTAAAGGTCTGTCCGGCCACTTCAATGCCGCTCTGTAACTGTTTGAAAAACGAATACATATCGACTACCGGGATTTTTCGCTGGCTGCAAACCGAATCGATAATCGTATTATAATTACCGATAGCATTCTCAACCATAGAAATTTCATCGGCATCCAGGACCATATCTTCGGGAATGGGGTCACCGCTTCCGTTCAGAACTCCGGCGGGAATACCGTCTCCGTCCCGTTTCATGGCCAGCCGGGCCGGCATCAGAAGCTTGTCGCCATCGTGGACGCCGATTAAGGGTATGGGTTGCTGATTGGCATCCAGATAAGGAGTATTGGTGACCGTGTCGATTACCACATGGGGCACAATGTTAAAATAGGGCATATCCAAAATATCCGGGATATTGCCTGCAACCACAGCCGCTCTGGTACTCTTCAAAGAATCCATTAAAGCGGCATAATACGTGGCAAAATCCTCATCCGAAGTCGGTTCCGAAAAGGATTGTCCGCCTCCGCTAAACTGAGCATATCCCAATACGTCGTACATGCCGACCCAACAGACCAACAGGCTGGGCTGGAAAAGTTTGGCCTGAGCAAAAGGCGACATTTCACCATAGGGATTGCCGGCATTCCGCAATACGACGTCGATTAAACCGCTGTGACTGCGACTCTTTAATTTGCTCTTTGCTTTGTAGACATCATCCACAAAAATTCCGGGAATTCCAAGGTTGTTATAGGGGAAAGGATAGTTCATAATATCCGTGGAAACATAGGGCATATTCTCAGGATCAAAATCGGGATAATCGGAAAAAGGAACCGCATACACAATCGGATCGGGATTAATGGTATGCGGGGTGTTGGGATTATCCAGATAGCGCAATTCCAGTGTTCCGTATCCGCCGTAAGACTCGGATCCCAGGCCGGGATAAGCCAGAAGGGGTTGTTTGAAATCGGGTGTTGCTCCCTGCCGGGCCATTAAGGCCACGAAACTATATTTTTGGTGCTTTTCGGTCAGGGCGGCGTTCTGATATCCGGCAACAATATTATCGCCCAGGGCCATAAAACGGCTGAATAACATTTTATCATTGGTACTTAAACCGGATTTGGTAATCTCCGGCGTTTGTAAGGTACATGATGAAAGAAACAAAGCGCCGCTCAATAAAACGAATAGTATATTTTTAAAAAACATGGAATCGCTCCTTCAATCTAAAAAGAATAGCCGATGCTTAAACTGTAAATAGTGGCCAGTCCGCTGTATTTTCCGTTAAAATTCTGAGCGGAACGGGTGATTTCCCGGTCATCCTGTAACAGGATATGAATCGCCGTATCCACGGTTAAATGATGCCAGGCATATCCTAAGCCCATGGTGTAATTGTGACGATTCCCTTCCGGTAGAGAAGGCTCCACATAGGCATTGGGAACGGCGTGTCGATCCCAGGCATAGCCGAAACGAGTGGCAAAAGACGGAGTGACTTTATACTCCAGCCCGAAGCGGATGCTGTAGGAATCCTCATAATTTCGCAGGGAAACCACTTCATTCTGTCCGGCAACGGGGTCCTGAAAGTGAATCGCCAGTTTATCGTAAACATGCCAGGCGGTGAGCAGATAATCCAGTTCAAAGGTCAGGTTTTCACTGTAGTGATAAGCCAGCCCCAAAGACAACATGGAGGGTAAGGTCAGCTCCGAACTTCCCCGGGTTTTGGATGGGAAATAGGTATTGACTTCGCGATTAATGGTTGTGTCATCCGCAACCGGAAAGCTGAAAGTAGCCTCTCCGTCCTTGAATTTTAACTTAACCGTACTACGGTAATGGATACCGATGCTCAGTCGTTGAATCGGTCGGTAAAGAAAAGCCAAATTGAAGGCCCAGCCGGTGGCGTCGGCTTTAAGTTGAGATTTTCCATAAAGATTGCGTGGTACAAAATAGAGGTCTTTGTCCAGCTCCACGTGGGACTGAACCAAAGCGAGACCGGCGGCAAGAGATAAATGATCGAAGAGGCGGTAGGATACAACCGGGTTGTAATAAATAGCCTGCAGGCTGGTCCGGGTGGTTAGCGTACGTCCGATCCAGGGGTGCTGGTCATCTCCCCATTGTGAAGTCAGGCCAAAAGGGGCAAAGAGACCGAATCCCAGACTTAATTTTCTATCGAATCTGTATGATGCATAAAAATGGGATGGGAAGAACAAGCCTTTTTTGGCCTCGTTGTATAGATTGTTGTCGATATCTGCCGGTCCGGTAAAGGCAAAATCGGTGGCAATGGCTGTTGTACCGAGAAGAAGGTGAAAACCGTGCAGGGTACTGAGTCCGGCCGGGTTGTAAAAAACAGCCCCGGCATCGTTGGCCTGGGCCACAAAGGCTCCGGCCATAGCCGTGGCCCGGGCATTTTGTTCGTAAATGGAAAAGCCGGATCCGAAAAGGAATGAGGTGAGTAAGAAGACCGCAAGAAGGGATCGGGTAAAGAATTTATACATGGCGCCTCCATGAAAATTCGCAAAGTGTCAATATCGATGTCTCTAAGTTTATCACAGTATACCCTTTGGTAAGTGATGAATGATTCGAAATATAAGAATCTTGCCGACCATAATCAAAAGGTAGATTTTTTTCCTGAACTGAACCGATGGAATCAACGGATCCACTCCATGAATTGCACGCATAAAAGGAAAGCCGGGAGATTCCATTGTATATATCCGGTCTTTACGTGAACTCTGGAGGGGCAGTGTTTCAAACATCTGATTGCATCAGCCCGTATGATAGGATCTACTTATCCTTCTAAAGTTTTCAAAAACCCATGGATTTATTGAATACCTACGTAAAAATAAAACAAAGGTTTCTAAATTTCGAATCATTCGATTTATAAAGGAAACGGACAATTTTAACGGGTAGGACTCAAGTAAAAAATCCCTGTAGATTTATCCCAGGGATTGTGCGAAAGGGGGGAGTCGAACCCCCACGGGCGCATGCCCACTAGACCCTGAACCTAGCGCGTCTACCAATTCCACCACTTTCGCATCGGAGCGCAAATTTACGATAAAATTTTGCTTAAAGCAATAAAACGGCATCGGTCCGCATAGAAAGATTCACGGCTATGCAGTTTCTGAACCGGTCGAATCCATTCGCTGCCAGAAAGCACGAATGACCGGCACATAGTCCGCACTGATCAGCACATCGTCCTTTCCGGAAAACCAGTACTCCGGTAAAATACTGTTAAAATGATCCTGGGCAAAGCGTTGGCCGATGAGAACAATGACTCCCTGGTCCGTCACCGAGCGGATCAGGCGGCCCACGGATTGAATGACCTTATTCATACCGGGATAGATATAGGCGTATTCCATACCCATTCCGTTTTTCTCCTGATAGTAGCGGCGCAATAGTTCACGTTCATAGCTGATTTGCGGTATAGCGGGACTGATAATAATAACGCCGATCGCCATCCGGCCGCTGTAGTCCACGCCTTCGGAAAACACACCGCCCATTACGGCCATCAGCAGGGTGGGTTCTTCGTTTTTGCGGAGTTCCCGCAGAATAGCATTCCGCTCCGCTTCTTTCATGCCCGGATTTTGCAGAATTTTTTTGCAGCGTACTTTTCCCAAAAAAAGATTAACATGTTGGATGAAATCAAAACTCGGGAAAAAGACCAGATAATTCCCCTCCTTAATACGGATTACTTCTTCAATCACTCGGGCAATTTTAGGGTAACTTTGCAGGCGATCCTTATAGAGGGTGGAAATATTGGGAACGATCACAATCTGGCGGTGATGGGCCGGAAAAGGTGAATCGAGTTGCAGGGTTTCGGTGCGTTCGGTTGAAAAGCCGAGGACTTCTTTATAGAAAGGCATGGGATCGAGTGTGGCGGACATGGCCAGAACGGAATGAAAACCATCCATTCGTTCCGCCAGATAGGCCGAGGGATCGCAGCACTGAATTTTGAGGATACCGCCTTCGCCGGCATCGTAAAAAGGGACAAAGGCCCGATCTTGAATAGCGGCAATCTGTACAAACCGCCGCAATCGGTAATAAAAATTTTCGATGGGGTCTTCGATGAATAGAAGGCGTTTTTTAATTTTGTAAATCTGATATTTGATAAAGGCCGCTTCAAAAGCAGCGCGGGCGTCCTGCCATTCCTGTACATTTAATTGAGTTTGAAAATATTGCCGACCGCTATAATGCACTTCACCTTCCAGGTTAAGCTTGGCGAACAGATCATTTATTTGTTCCAGGGCGAAAGTCAGTTGCTTATACACCTTCTGTTTTTTGTGAGAACATTGTTCCCAAAGGGTCTGCACCCTGTGTCGAGTGATATGCGGTGAAAGATATTGCATGCCCCGGTCATAGAGATTGTGCGCTTCATCGATAATCAGAATCCAGTCGGAATAGTCTTTGCGGCGGAACAGGCGGCGCAGGTAAACCGCCGGATCGAAGACATAGTTAAAATCACCGATCACAATATCGGCGGTCAGGGCTACTTCCAGGGAAACCTCAAAGGGGCAGAGCTTCTCTTCTTTGGCGGCATCGAAAATGAAGTCGGCGGTGAGCAGGGAACGGTCGGACAGGCGGGACAGAATATTTGAATCCAGCATTCTTTCGCGGAAATCTTTAGCATACGGGCAGAAAGCCTCGTGACAAAAATAGATATCGTTGGCGCACATTTTTTGAGAAGCCCGCAAAAATATGATTTTTAGATCCAATCCCTGAGCAATAAGTGGGGAGAGGGTTTCGAAGACCATGTTTTGCTGGGAGGTTTTGGAGGTTACGAAAAAAATTTTCCTGGATTTGGTATAGGCATAGCGAATGGCGGGATAGAGGGCTGCTGCCGTCTTCCCGGTTCCGGTAGGGGCCGAAACCATCAAATGGGTTCCGTTCTGCAAGGCCAGATTGATGCGGGTCATCATTTCCTGCTGCTGGGAACGAATCTCGGGCAGAGAAAAATCGATGTTGTTCAGAGCAGCCGATCGCTTTTGTTGTTCAAGCGTTTCCCTTTTCAGATTGGCAATCAGAACATCAAAACGATGGATGAGCCGGTTTTCTACAACAGCGGGATGATAGGGCACGGTAAAAGTTCGCCGGGCATCGTTAATCAAATTAACCAGAATCAAATAGGCGCCGACTTCCATGCCTTCCAGTTCCTGTTGCAACAGATAGGCATAAAATAAAACCTGTTCCGTAAACTGGGGATAGTGCTCCAGTTGAACTTGTTTGAATTCTTTGGCGGTCAGAATAACCGTCTTAATCTCTTCGATTTCGGCCCGGTTTTTGAGCCGATAGAGTCCGTCGATTCTTCCCCGGATATGGAACACAAAGTTCCGGTATGGGAATTGATAGCCAATCGTATATTCGCTATGAAACAGACCGTAGCGCCGGGCTTTCTGTTGCTGCAGACGGGTATGGGCCTGTCGTCCCAGCATACCCCTTTGCGGCAGGGGAAATGACGAGGTGATTTGTACGCCGGAAGAGGGCGTGAGCAAATCGCGAACGCTTAAAGAAACATGATTTCCGTCGACTTTAATGGCCATAAAGAATACTCAATACTCCGTTGGTCTTAAAAGCTAATGGCGCGAAGCCTTCGAAGCAATAGCAGTTCGGAAAATTAAAGCCAATAATTGAGGGCCGCATTCACATTTAGATGACAATCAATGCAAAATTCAGTATATTCCTGTTTCGTTGCGATTCGGCGTTAAGGCATTGTTGATACAGGATTGCACGGCATCCGTAACCCCTTTTAATTGCTTAGGAGAGGAAATGCACAAGGATATTCCAAAACGGTACGATCCGAAACAAGTTGAAGATAAATGGTATAAGATCTGGCTGGAACGTAAATACTTTCATGCGGAAGTTAATAAGAAGAAAAAGCCGTATACGATTGTCATTCCGCCTCCCAATGTAACGGCTAAGCTGCATATGGGACATGCTTTTAACAACACGCTGCAGGATATTTTGATTCGTTATCATAAAAAACAGGGTTACGAAACGCTTTGGCTTCCGGGCACGGATCATGCCGGTATCGCTACCCAGAACGTGGTGGAAAGGCAGTTGGCGGCTGAGGGTAAAACCCGCCACGACTTAGGACGTGAAAAATTTGTGGAACGGGTCTGGGAATGGAAACACAAATACGGTTCCACGATTATCGAACAGCTCAAACATCTCGGTTGCGCTCTGGATTGGGATCGGGAACGTTTTACCATGGACGAAGGATTGTCCCATGCCGTACAGGAAGTATTTGTGCGTTTGTATGAAAAGGGCCTCATATACAAAGGGCTGCGTATTGTTAACTGGGACCCGGCCTCGGGCACGGCACTGGCGGATGATGAAGTCGATCATAAAGAGATTCAGGGGCATCTCTATCATATTCGCTATAAATTCGCCGATAGCGATGATTATATTGTGGTTGCGACTACCCGTCCGGAAACCCTGTTGGGCGATACGGGTGTGGCGGTTGCTCCGGATGATGATTCCAAAAAAGCGTATATCGGTCGCAAAGTGATTATACCCTTTGTGAATCGTCCGGTTGAAATTTTTACCGATGAGCATGTGGACAAGGAATTCGGTTCCGGTTTTGTGAAAGTGACTCCGGCGCATGATCCGAATGATTTTGAAATCGGTCAGCGGCATCGTTTGAAACAGGTTATCATGTTGGACCGGGACGGTCGTGTTCTTCCGGTTTGTCAGGTTTTTGAGGACGGGGAATATCGCGATGAGCGCACCGTGCCGGATTTTCTGGCCGGAGAGGATCGTTTTGTGGCCCGCAAAAAAATCGTGGAAGCCCTGCAGCAAGCCGGCATGCTGGAAAAAGTGGAAAAGCATCTGCATGCCGTGGGCCACAGCTATCGTTCCAAGGTGCCGGTAGAGCCCTACCTTTCCGTTCAATGGTTTGTTAAGATGCAGCCGTTGGCCGAGCAGGCTTTAAAGGTGGTTGAGCAGGGTAAGGTAAAATTTCATCCGCCGGGACGTTTTGAGAAAACCTATGAACACTGGATGACCCATATTCGTGACTGGTGTATTTCACGTCAATTGTGGTGGGGACATCGTATCCCGGCCTGGTACAATGAAAAAGGCGAAGTCAAGGTTTCCAGGGAGGACCCTTCTACAGCCGATGAAAAATGGCAGCAGGATCCGGATGTTTTGGATACCTGGTTTTCTTCTCAGTTATGGCCCTTCTCCACGTTGGGCTGGCCCGAAGAGACGGAAGAGTTGCACTATTTTTATCCTACGGATACTCTGGTTACGGGTCCGGATATCATTTTTTTCTGGGTGGCGCGAATGATTATGGCCGGGCTGGAGTTCGTCGGAGAGATTCCCTTCCGCCATGTGTATTTTAACGGTATTGTCCGCGATGAACAGGGCCGAAAGATGAGCAAATCTCTGGGCAACGGCATTGATCCCAGCGAAATGATCCGTGAATACAGTGCCGATGCGGTTCGCTTTACACTGGTCATACTCAGCTCGGAAGGCCAGGATATCAATCTGGGGGAACGCAGTTTTGAAATCGGCCGTAATTTTTCCAATAAAATATGGAACGCATTTCGTTTTTTAGCGATGAACTTAGATGAGCAGCCGGAGTTCGATTTTAATAAATATAAAAATTATTTTACTCTTGAAGAGCGTTGGATCCTAAGCCGTTTTACCAGGACCGTGCAAAATACGACGGACAATATCGATAAATTCAGAGTCAATGATGCTTTAAACGGCGTCTATCATTTCTTCTGGCACGATTACTGTGACTGGTATCTGGAAATGATTAAAAAGAGATTGTACCGCACGGATCGGCCGCAAGAGCGCCGGACGGCTCTGAGCATTGCTTCTTTTATTATGAAGGAGAGTATGGCCTTGCTGCATCCCTTTATGCCGTTTATCAGCGAAGAAATCTGGCAGCATTTCAGAAGAGAGGGAGAAGAGAGTATCATGCTTAGCTCCTGGCCTCAGGCGGACAGACGCTGGATTGATGAATCGGCTGAGAATGAGATGGGTATTTTGCAGGAAGCCATCGGTGGTATCCGGAATTTACGGGCCGAAATGAATGTCCCGCCGGCCAAGAAAACGCCGTTGTTTGTAAACGCCTCGCCGGAACATTTTCAATTGATTAAGGATAATGAAGATCATTTTAACGCGTTGGCCAAAATTTCCGAAATCAAGTCGATCCCGGATGCCTTTGATCGGGCCGACGCGGGAACGGTTGTGGTGCAATCGGTTGAAATGTTTATTCCCATGGCGGAGCTGATCGACCGGGAGAAAGAGAAAGCCCGGCTTCAAAAGGAATTACAACGCCTGCAAGGTTTGGAGAAAGCGATCCGGGCCAAGCTCGGAAACGCGAATTTTGTACAAAAAGCTCCGCCTAAGGTGGTTGAAGCAGAACGGCAGAAGCTAAAACAGATTGAGCAAAATTTACAGAAAGTGAGGGATAATTATGAGAAATTTGTTTAGCTTTTTTTTCATCCTGCTTTTTTCCTCTGTTTTACCGGCCCAGGATGAAACGGCCATAACGGTTACCAATGGCAATCTGGGCCTGGTGAAAGAGATTCGAACACTCAAAATTCAGAAGGGCATTCACCTAATGAATTTGCAGGATATTCCTTCCAAAATTCAACCCACTTCGGTGCTGATCGAAAGCAAAGACGGCTATTTTTCAGTAATGGAACAAAATTATGAATACGACCTGATCAATGTGGACAAGGTGTTAAATAAATCGTTGAACCAGGAAATTCTGGTCTCCAACCCCAAGGAAAAGCTTCTAAAAGGGAAACTGCTGGCTGCTTCATCGAACAATCTGATGCTTTTAAACAGTGCCGGCAACCTGCAAATCGTGCCGCGGAATGATCAGCAAAAAATTATTCTGGAAGACTACTCCCATCGGGCCGGTGACTTTATTGTCCGGCCGACCCTGGTCTGGAAAATCAGAGGCAAAAAGAATACACAGGATCAGGCCCAGATCTCCTATTTGACGGGCGGATTGAACTGGAATGCCGATTATGTGGGTAAATTAAACGAACAAGATAATAAAATCGTGCTGGCCGGATGGGTAACCATTCGCAATAGCAGCGGCAAATCTTTTAAAAAGGCGCGACTTAAGCTGATGGCCGGTGATATTCATCGTGTGAGAAGCGGAGTTCGGCCCTCCTATATGTTGACCGCAAAAGCCATGCGCAAATCGGAAAGTATGTTTAAAGAAAAATCGTTTTTCGAATATCATCTCTATGCTCTGCAACAGCCAACCGATGTTTTAAATAATCAGGTCAAGCAGATTCAGCTTTTCCAGGAAGTTAAAACGCCGGTAAAAAAAACTTACCGGGTGGATTCACAGGCCGGTGACGGGGTGAATGTGATCGTATCCTTTAAGAATACAAAACAGAACAACCTGGGCTTTGCGCTTCCTGCCGGGAAAATCCGCCTGTACAAGGCGGACGGCAAGGATGTGGAATTTGTAGGAGAAGATCGTATTAACCACACCCCCCGGGATGAAACGATTGATATCCGGGTAGGAAAAGCATTTGATGTGGTTGCCGAGCGCCAGGTTTTAAAAACGGAACGGCCGGAAAAGCGTGCCATGCAGCAAACGGTTGAGTTCTCGCTGCGTAACCATAAAAAGAAAAAAATTGTGGTTCAGGTATTTGAACGCATCAATCGTTATCAGCAGACCAGGCTGATATCGGCAAATTATAAAGTAGCGGAAAAACGTGCCGATTACCTTCGGTTCGACATCCCTCTGGAAGCCAATGCCGAAAAAAAATTAACGATGGAGTATGTAACTAAGTGGTAAGCGAACATTATGCATAGGAAGAAAAAAGACCTGAACGAGCAGGAATTACGCCGAAAAATACAAGATAAACTGGAAAAAAAATATGGCCGGGAAAAGGAGACATCGGAAAACGGCCGAACGACTGACCTGAAGTCGGAGCCGGGACTCTTCCCTACTTCCACAGGTTTTCCCACAGACGATCATATTCGTCAGACTTTGAGTAGGCAAATTTGTGCCCGTCATCCGGAATTCATTCGCTGTTCCAACCATTTGGAAGAAGTGCGCTGGCTGACCCCCGCGGAGCTGGAAAAGGATTTCGAATTTTACCCCTATGAAGAAGGGTGGTGGACGCGCTTTAAACAACATCTTTTCGGATATAAAAAAGAGTCGTTTCTGAATGATCCCGAAATCAAAGACCGTGTAGAACGGATTCGGGCCGAGGTTGAGCAAGACGTTCAACGTAGAATAGAAGAGTACCGTCAATATCGGGAACGGGCAAAGAAACAATTCGCCAATGAGGAAGAAAGAAAAATTTATGAAGAAGAAATAGACCGTTTCTTCCGTAAAAAACCGGGTTACAAAAAATATCGTAATCATGCCGGTGAAACACGCTGGATGAGTAAAGAGGAATTCCTGAATCAGGACGAATATTTTGAAGAAGTTCTTTCCACCGGGCAAATTGTCCGACGTCGGATTGCTGTGGCTTTGGTGATTCTTCTGGTTGCTGCGGGAATCTGGCAATTAACCCAATATTACCGGGTAAATGAAGAAACTCATTCCTTTCTACTGGTTGAGGAAAATGAACAACGCGGACTTCTTTATATCGATAAAAATCCGGCCATTGGCTTCCGGCCGGGTATCCCTTATCCTGTAAAACCGGGACCCCATGAAATATCGATGATTCTTTCCGGATACACAACAAAGCCCAAAGTGCAACAGGTGAATCTGGCCAAGAACGATACGGCCCGAATCGCTTTCCGTTTTCAAAAAATCGATGACCGGCAAACGGGTATAGTAAAAATAAAGACCCCATACTCCGATGCGGCTTTGATGGTCAATGGAGAATTTGAAGGAACCATATCCAGCCAGCCCCTGCTGAAATTGCCACCCGGAGCCTATACCATTACCCTGGAAAAGGGCGGCTATTTCCCCTCTCCCCCGCAGCGGGTAGTAAATTTACATGCCGGTGATACGCTATCGGTCGTATTTAATCTTTCCCGGCGCTCCCGTTCTTCGGCCGTAAAGAAAACGGCAAATCTGCTTAAAGGGGGCCTGGTGGAAATACATAGCAATATAAAAAATGCCGATATCCTGCTGGACGGTCAACAAACCGGATTTCAAACCGATTATGTTTTGCAACGTATCCCATTTGGCCAGCACCGGATTTCGGTTTATAAAAAGGGCTATAAAGCCTATCCGGATGAAAAGCGCATTAAACTGTCTTCCAAACAAAAAAGGGTCAGTGTGAATTTTACCCTGACCAGTACATTCCGGCCGATTACTCTCAAGACGGCGCCGGTGAAAGGAACCATAATTCTGGATGGAAAGGAAGTCGGATCGGGGTCGGTTAAACTGTCGGTTCCTCTCGGTAAACATCAAATCGATTTCGGCCCGATTCCCCATTATCACAAACCAAAGGATACAATAATCAATCTTACCGATCAGACTCCGGATCAGCTTGTTTTTAACTATATATTGAATTTTTTTGTTAGCTTTTCACCGGGCGGGACCCCTCCCCGGGCAGGCCGGGGTTCGGTGGCAACCGGTTACCTGTTAAATGACGACCGGTTCCGCCTGAGCAATAAAGCGGGTCCGAAAGTAAAGAAAAACGCGAAAATTAAGGATTCGGTGTGGATGGTCGGATATGCTTTCCAGTATCGGAACCCACCCGGTAAAGACGCCCTGTTGTTTAATTTTGAGGTACCGGAGAATGTTGATACATCGGAACCCATTTATCTATATGTTTATGCCTATCAGACCAAAGATTACTATCCTCTGGTCATTAAAGGGAAATCTTTTTATCGGATCGATATTAATGGTCAAAAGTTCAGGAAGCAGATTGAACCGAAGTACAGGCTTACGCAGATCGGCCCGGATCATTACGACAAATATCTGATCAATGAATTTTTACATGTGGGCTATAATCGTATCTTATTTTCAACGACCAACGCTACTTCTGCCCATGTGGCTCTTTGGAAATTAGTGATCAAATAGAGAGCAGCCTTTAAATGGCGGGAACGAACGAAAATTTATTCAAAGTCGATCAAAGCAGTCAGCCTTTGGCGGAAAGATGTCGGCCCCAAACACTGCAAGAGGTGGTCGGTCACAAGCCTGTAATAGGTCCGCAGTCGGCACTGTCCCGTCAACTGAAAAACGACTATCTGCCATCGATCATCTTTTGGGGTCCGCCCGGTGTCGGGAAGACCACTCTGGCGTATCTGCTGGCCAAAGAGGTGAACTCTCTTTTTAAGGCCATCTCCGCAGTCACTGCCGGGGTACGTGATGTAAAACGGATTATTGAAAAAGCGGAAGAGCAGCTTGCCTATTATCAAAAACGAACCGTCCTCTTTATCGATGAAATTCACCGCTTTAATAAATCCCAGCAGGATGCTTTATTACATGCCGTGGAAAGCGGGTTGTTAACCTTGATCGGAGCCACAACCGAAAACCCTTCCTTTGAGATTAATGCTCCGCTGCTCTCCCGATGCCAGGTTATTCAACTGCAACCGTTGTCTTCTAAAGATCTAAAGCAAATAGCGCTGCGGGCTATGGAGAGGGATGGGCTTCTAAGGCAGTATGAGATTCGTTTTGAAGATTTGGATCAACTCCTACTTTATGGTGGGGGGGATGCCCGGAGAATGCTCAATTTACTGGAAAGCGCGTTTTATCTGGCCCCCAAAAGAGGGCGAAAGGTGCGGATTACCAAAGAGATGTTACAAAAGGCGGCGGAACAAAATCCTCTTTATTATGATAAGAAAGGGGAGTACCATTATGATACCATTTCCGCTTTTATAAAAAGCGTACGCGGTAGTGATGCGGATGCCGCCGTTTACTGGTTGGCGGTTATGCTGCAAGGCGGAGAAGATCCCACCTTTATTGCCCGCAGATTAATCGTACTTGCTTCGGAGGATATTGGCAATGCTGAGCCCTATGCCCTGTCCCTGGCCAATGCCGGTTTTGAAGCCGTGAAGAATATCGGTATGCCCGAAGCGCGTATCGTTTTATCTCAGGTGACCACCTATCTGGCCTCGGTTCCGAAAAGCAATGCCGCTTACCGGGCCATTGATTCGGCTCTGGATGAGATCGATAAAAACGGGGTAAAACCGGTCCCTTTGCATTTGCGAAATGCGCCGACTAAATTGATGAAGGAACTCAAATACGGAACGGGCTATCGTTACCCGCATTCCTTTGAAGGGCACTATGTGAAGCAGCAATATTTGCCCAGAGGGTTGGAGGGCAGCTCTTTTTATCAACCGACCGATCAGGGCCGGGAAGCGCGCCTTAAATCCTATTTACAGGAATTAAAGCAGAATAAGGAAAAATAAATTGATCAAGTACCTGAAAAAACATCTTCTGAACACCTACCTTCAACTTCGCTTAAAACGTTTTAAAGATGCACAGACCTACAATTTTCCACAAAGGATGCGGCAAATCAGAAATATCCTGCTGATCGTACCCCCTGGTCAGGAATACGGTGAGATTACCCAGTCCTTTGCCGCTTCGTTGTATCAGGTTTTTAACGATGTCAAGGTATCCTTGTTCGAAAGACAAAACTTCCGCCCCACGGACGGCAATTGGTTCGGTCTGCCCAAAGATACTTATCTGAAGAATTTTCAGGAGGAGAAATTTGATTTAATTGTTGATTTAAACCGGCAGCCGGATAAATTATGTATTTATCTTTCGATATTAACAAAAGCGGATCTGCGCCTGACCCTATCGGATGATAATCGCTATGAAAATATATATAATTTAAATTTCAGGGCGAAGGTTACAGATTCTTTGAAAGACCGGTTGGATAATGTACTCAATTATTTTAAGACGTTTCAGAAAATGGCGGAAGTATCGGAGACGTCGGATGCCCGTTAGAATCGCACTTGTTTAATCCCATATTTGATTGGAGTAAGATGATGTTACGCAAATGGTTAATTGTTTTAATGCTCTTCCCTGTATTTATTTTTGCTCAATCCGTGAAGACCATCCAGGTCGGCTCGTTTAATGTGGAATGGTTTCCCTGTAAAGATGATGGCAATATGATGAAAAAATACGGCATTAATTTGAGGCAGCCTCCAAACGGAGACTCGACGGATATCCCGGCTTTGTTTCAGGTGATTAAGAACCTGGATGTGGAACTGCTGGGAGTCGTGGAAGTGGTGGATACGGATTTATTTCAGGCTTCGGCTCAAAAATACCTGGGCTCGCAATATAAATATATTTATGCTCCTTCGGTTAGTTCTCAAAAAGTCGGTTTCCTGTATGATTCCTCTGTGTTGGAATTAATCGGTTCTCCTCAGATCTATGGTGAAGTTGCTCTTTATCCCGATTCCTGGCTACGCCCGGCTTTCCGTGCTTATTTCAAGGCCAAACCCGATGGAATGGATTTCAATGCGGTGATTGTCCATCTCAAGGCTGCTCCCGGTGGCTGGAAAAAGCGATTAAAACAATGGAAAGCGTTGAAGAGAATTTTAGAACAGGTTCCCCAACAAACGGGGGATAAGGATATTGTGCTGATGGGCGATTTTAACAATGTGTCGAAATTGGGTTATAACGAATTTAAACCGCTGATGGAAAAGTTACATTTCCTTTGGGCAACATCGGAGTTGGTTAAAAAGCATGAATTTTCAAATTTCTGGCAACCGGATCACATGCAGCCACGTATTCAGGGTTCTCTCATTGACCAGATTTTTATCTCCCGGCATGCAGAGGATGAATTTGTAAGTAACAGTGTTGAAGTGGGCGGGATGTGTGCCCAGAAAAAGGATTCCTATGAGGGAGCGGCTATTCCCGAATATTATGAAAAAATATCGGATCACTGCCCGGTAATTGCTACCTTCCGGGTGGATAAAGACGACGATTAAAAAAAAGCCTCTTTGGATGTCACCGAAGAGGCCTTTCTGTTTTATATCTTTAATCTTTAATCTTTAATCTTGATTCTTTAATCTTTAACTCTTTGTATACAACCGAAGAGTCCTTCCTGTTTTATTGTATGGTTACGGTCATTAAGCCGGTGGTGCCCACATTACCGGCGGCATCATAGGCTTTGATATAAAGTGAATGTAGCAACGTATCCGCTTTGGATGAAGTGTTCCAGTTAAAAACCCAGGGAGCGGGTGGATTATCCTGACTCTTGGTGAGTTTGCCGTCCACATAGAATTCCGCTTTACTAACCCCCACGTTATCCCGCAAATCCGCAGACACATCCACGTTTCCGGTGATGGTACTGCCGGCCACAGGATAGAGGAAAAGGGCGAAGGGGGCAACATTATCCCCTGCCGGACCGGTATGAGGGTAAACGGTTACCTGGATAACCGGCGAGACGGCCACATTATTTCCGCCGTCAAACGCCTTGGCAAAAATAGTATGGCTGGTCGAATCCGAATAACCGGCCGTATTCCAGTTGTAAACATAAGGATAGGCAGCGGTCGTACCCACCGAGTCGCCATCGATAAAAAAAGCTACTTTTTGGATCGAACGCTCGTCTTCGGCATAAGCGGTAATGTTTACAATACCTTCGACTACCTGACCACCTTGCGGATTTACAATCTGCACGGTCGGAGGTAAAATATCCGGAGTATCGGCGATGGTAAAGCGGATGGCGTTTGAATACCCTATATTCCCTTCTTTGTCTTGTGCGGCAGCTAACATGACATGGGGCACTTTTTTGGTTAAACCGGCCACATTTAAAGTTAAGGCCCACGGAGATTGGAGAGATTCTCCCAACTCGATGCCGTCCACATAGAACCAGACTTTTTTTACTTCCTGATCGTCGGAGACCTGAACATTAATATTGATGTCACCGGAAATCACCGCTCCTTCGTACGGATAGACTAAAACAGCGACCGGCGGAACCACATCCTGGATTTTTGGCAGAGAACAACCTGCCAGGAAGATCAGAGGGAGAAAAATAAACAAAAGACGTTTCATAATAAGCTCCTGAAAATGGCATTTAAAAAAACAATAATATTTGCCTAAATATAAATGTATACGGTTATTACTCTGTGATTTAGATCGCAGACTCTACCCGATGTTTTAATATTCGGAAGATTGAAGAAATCATGAAGAAAATTATGGAAAAATAATTTTCAGACCTGCAACTCAATACCAACCGGGCAATGATCCGATCCCATAACCTGTTGTAAAATGAATGCGTCCTTTACCATAGAGGCATGCTCCTGATCAATAAAAAAATAATCGATCCGCCATCCCACATTGCGTTTCCGGGCTCCGAAGCGGTAGGTCCACCACGAATATTGTTCTCCCCCGGAATGAAATTTACGGAAGGTATCCACATAACCGTGTGCAATGAATTGGTCCATCCAGGCCCGTTCTACGGGCAAAAATCCGGAGGTGTTTTCGTTAGCTTTCGGGTTCTTTAAATCGATTTCTTTGTGAGCCGTATTAAAATCCCCGCAGGCGATAACGGCTTTACCGCTGCTTCGTAATTTTTCGGCTTTTTCTAAAAAAGCGTCATAAAAACGAAGTTTGTAATCCAGACGCTGTTGATCACGCTGTCCGTTGGGATAGTATATGTTCAACAAGAAAAATCGCTCATATTCATGAATCAGAATACGGCCCTCCGTATCGAATTCCTCTATACCAAAGCCATGGGTGGTTTGCGAAGGAAGCGGTTTGCAGAAAGTGGCCACACCGCTGTAACCCGGTTTGCGAGCGGCATTCCAATGAATTTGATATTCCGAGAGCGGCTGCAATTGTCCGTCCAGTTGTTCCTGCCGGGCTTTTACCTCCTGCAGGCAGATAATATCCGCCCCATCCTGTTCGAACCAATCCCAAAAGCCGTTGCGGATCGCGGCCCGGATTCCGTTCACATTCCATGAGATGATACGCAAGGGACGATCCTTTCAATCAATTTGCAGATTATCGTCTACTTCGATTTCCATGCGCAGGAAAGAAGTGCTGTAGGTTTTTCCCTGAGCATCATGTTTTAAGGTAAGAGTACCGCCGCCACCCAGGGCATTATGCAATAAAAAATTAATCGCACCGATATTGGGCATCTCGAAGCGTTCGATTTTTCCTTTAACCATATCACCGTAATGTGCTTTTACTTTTTCCACGGTCACTTTTTCCTTAAGAATCTCATAATATTCGGGCTTAAGAGCAATGATGCCTACGTTGGCCGTATCTCCCTTATCTCCGGAGCGGGCATGGGCTAATTTTAATAATGGTATCTTCATCGTATATATCCTCGATTCATTCGAAAAATCTGCACCCTTAGATTTGTTTCAACAGGGTCATTACAGTACGGGCTGACTGATAGAGTTCTTTATGCATCGTATATTTTTGGATAAGTAAACTTTGGAAACCATACACCATGTTTCTGAATCGTCTGTTGCGAAGGGCGTTAAGGGAGACGATTTTTTTCCGGTGCAAATCGACATTTTTTAAAATAAAGGGAATGACAAAGGTATTATAATAAAAATTGGTAGTCTGTCGTAGATATTTTAAATCATCCATCCCCTGATAATATTTAATAAGGGCCTGTTTGAGTCGATAGTCGGAAAGGATATTAAAATTTCCGGAACTTTTAATAGTTTCGTAGGTGGTTTTCTGTGAAGAATAGATATATATAGTCGTCAAGGCGCCGATCAGGGTCATGGCGCTATCCGGATTGATAGTTGAACGGGAGAAAAGAGATTGAGAGTTTTTGATTTTCTGTAACTGCCGTTCCTGATGCCGGAGCAATGTATCGAGCTGTTTCAAGTCACTTCCTATGTCGTCTTTAAAGCTTTGCAGGTATTGATATTCCACCTGCTTGTTTTTATGATTTTCGTAAGAGCGATTCATCATAAAAGCCAGGGTAATACCGATAACGACAACTACCAATTCTACAAACTTGTCTTTCCAGTTGATTTGTTTTGATTCTTTCACAACAGGCATATTCTGTTTTTAATTATCTCACACCACTTCGATGGTCAGGACTTTTGGAGAAACCGTATCCTTTTTTAACAGGGCCGGCCAGTAGGCAATCACATCACGTACCCTGGGGCGCCCCCCGCCGAAACCGGTTACGGTCGGTGGGCCGGTGAGCACTAAAGGAACAATTTCATTGGCAAATTTTTGCATCATCTGTTTGTCGTGTCCACGGACGCCGATTAAAAAAACCACCTCATTGGGGTCTTTGATCGGAGGTGCTGTGCTGCCGTGGCAGGCATTGTAACCGAGATATTCGGTATGAATGTCATCGAAAGTAAGACCCAGGTATTCGATGCGTTTGCGGATAATGTCGTCCGCCTTTTGTGCCTTCTCCAGTGCTTCGGGCCAGGCATAGGTTAACTGACCGATGCAGGTATATCCATCGAAATAGGAAATGGATACCTTGTAAAATTCCGTATCCGGATATCCCTTGATATCATAAACCCGCACCCGGTTTTCAGCTTCCTGTTCTAAGCGGATCGATGTAAAATCGGCCACTACATCGGGAGTAATATATTCCGCAGGATTGCCCAGTTCATACACCAGCTGCTCCTTCACGGTTCGTTCGCTAACCAGGCCACCCAGCGATTCGTGTTTGGTTATGATAAGGGAGCCGTCCGGGTAAGCCTCTACAATGGGAAAGCCGATCCGCTCCATACGCGGCACCTCTTTCCAGCCGGCCAGGAAATTTCCTCCGCTGGCCTGGGCACCGCACTCATTAATATGGCCACCAATCACACCGGCGGCCAGCTTGTTCCAGTCATCCCATTCCCATCCGAATTCATGGATCATTGGAGCCAGACTAATACCCGTATCGGTTACCCGCCCTGTGACTATAATCTGCGCACCTTGTTCCAGGGCCTTAACAACAGGGCGAGCTCCAAAGTACACGTTGGCGCTGCTTACCGTTCTGCGGATTTTTTGCAGGGGTTCTCCGGTTTCCATATTTTTCATTTCATTTCCGGAGGCAATCAGCGGATCCAGTTGATTTAAGATATCGTCTCCGTAAACAGCGGCGATTTTAAGGCCGGAATAGCCCATTTGTTCGGCGATATTCCTTACGGCAATCATGCAGCCTACCGGGTTAACGCCGCCAGCATTGGTAATGAGCTTCACTTTTTTCTCCACCAGAAGGGGTAAAAGCTGCTTCATCAAAGGAATAAAATCCTTGGCATAACCCAGATTGGGATCACGGGATTTTTGCTTTTGCATAATCGACATGGTGACTTCGGCCAGGTAATCCATAACCAAATAGTCGATAGGACCTTCCTTAACCTGATCCAGCGGGGCGTCAAAACGGTCTCCCCAATATCCCTGTCCGCTGGCGATACGAATATATTTTTTCATTCCCGCTCCTGCATATTACACGATCCGTTTGATTAAAATAACACACAGACCGTTAAAAATCCACTCCCTGCAATGGATTCTTAGGGAAAAAGGGTTTTCCATTATTAAAGAATTTATCCTATATTGCTACGGGATGCACGGCAGGGATTTAATATTAAGGAGAGATATAATGGATCTGGGATTAAATGAAAAATCGGTTGTGGTTTTGGCCTCCAGTAAAGGTCTGGGTAGAGCGGCCGCCTTGAGTCTGGCCAGAGAGAGGGCCAAAGTGGCCATCTGTGCCAGAAATGAACAAGCCCTTAAAGCAACGGCAGAGGAATTGAAAACTGCAAAAGCGGCGGATGTGTATTATGAGGTCGTCGATGTGCAAAAAGCGGAACAATTGGCTGTGTTTATGAATCATGTTTTAAAAAAATGGGGTCGGATCGATATACTGGTGACCAATGCCGGAGGACCGCCTGTAAAATCTTTTGATGAAACCAATGAGGAAGAATGGCATTATTGGTTTGATGTGACCTTTATGAGCGTGGTCCGGGCTGTTCGCCTGGCTCTTCCTTCCATGAAAGAACAGCATTGGGGCCGGATTATCAATATCACTTCTATCTCGGTAAAAAAACCCATCGAGAACTTGATTTACTCCAATGCCCTGAGACTGGCTGTGGTCGGCCTGGCTAAGACCCTCTCTCAGGAATTGGGACCCTTCGGAATTACAGTGAACAATGTAGCTCCCGGGCATCATTTAACGGAAGGGTTGGAAAGAATTATCACCCGGAAAGTGTCGGCAGGCATGAGCCGTAAGGAAGTACTGGATGGATGGACCAGTCATACTCCCATGCGCCGTCTGGGGCAGCCGGATGATCTGGCAGGTCTGATTACCTATCTGGCTTCCGAACCGGCTGGCTTTATTACGGGAACAACGATCCAGGTTGATGGGGGGCAGTACCCGGGAAGTTTATGATCCCTATTTGTTATTAAATAGCTCCAGCTGTTCCTTTTGGGACCGGTCACTCCGGGCACTAATATCTACGAAAGTAACGCGATAAGGACTCAAACGATTACCACGCGCTTTCCAGCCCTTTACATCTACCAGGTCATTCAGACGGACCCGTTCGCTGAACTTGTGTTTGGCCCGGCCTTTCAAATATTCAACTTCCAATACAGGTTCCGGATCGGTTGTCGCTGCCAAGAGGCTGGAACCGCGTGCCTCACTGATAAAACGAAAAGCCTTACCCGTACTCTGGGTTTTTACATGGAAACGTTTTACAAAAAAATTTTTGGCGGCCCCGTCATAATGCACGGCGGAAATTACGATTTCGGGATTAAAGGCTTCGATCAAAACCAGTTTGCCGATATCGTAATGGTTGGATAAATCATAGTTCGTTAACTGATAAGTGCCGTCATTATAGACGACCAGGATTAAATCTCCGTTATCGAATTTTCCCAGGTATTTCCCGCGGGAATCGGTATTTAAGCGCCCGATCGTATCGTCGAACCACAGGTCTCTGCCACCGAGAGAGGAAGCACCTACTTCTTTTTGGCTTACTTTTCGTACCGGCCATTTGGTGACTGTATTCCCCTGGGAGCCGCGGCCTTTAATTGACAGTTGACTAAAATCAAAGTCGAATGTTTTTTTACGGGCCCGGCAGGCCGGGTTAAGATGAACCGTTACCACCTCCGATTCGCTGTTGGGGTTGGCGGTAAGATAAAGCAGTTTTGAGCCTTGTGCTCCCCGGGTCAAATCGTATTCTTTATCGCGAATAATCGAGGTCACGTTAAAACGTTTGGCATAACTCTTTCCGCTCTTGGCATCGAAGTAGATCATGTTGTAAACCAGGCGTTCTTCGTTCTTTTTCCAGACAGCTACATGAACAATGTCCTTGCCCACAAAGGCTTTTTCACTGACCCGGCTGACGAGGAATTTTCCGTCCCGACGGAAGACGATAATATCGTCGATATCCGAGCATTCACTCACCAGTTCATCCTGTTTCAATCCGAAGCCGATGAATCCTTCTTTACGGTTTACATAGAGTTTGCGGTTAGCCACCGCAACCTGAGCCACGGCAATATTGTCAAAGTTACGAATTTCTGTTTTACGTTCCCGGCCCGAACCATATTTGCGGCGTAAATTTTCAAAATAACGGATGGCATAATCGGTCAGGTGGCTAAGATGATGTTCCACCTCTTTGATTTCCTCTGTAAGGCTGCGGATCAATTCATCCGCTTTAAAAGAGTTGTATTTGGAAATACGCTTAATTTTGATCTCCGTCAAACGGATGATATCTTCCTGGGTCACAGGACGCAATAACTGCTTTTTGAAGGGCTCCAGTCCACGGTCGATGGTTTCCAGCACGGATTCCCAGGTCTCGCACTCTTCGATGTCGTGGTAGATGCGATTCTCAATAAAGATTTTTTCCAGGGAGGAAAAAAACAGTTTTTCACTCAATTCGCCCTTCTTGATTTCCAATTCCCATTTTAAAAGTCGCAGGGTGTTTCGGGTGGAATCATGGAGCACATCATTCACACTCATGAAACGGGGTTTGTCATCCTCGATTACGCAGCAGTTGGGTGAAATGGACACTTCGCAATCGGTAAAGGCGTAAAGGGCATCTACGGTAATATTAGGAGAGATATTGTTGGGCAAATCGATTACGATTTCCACATCCCGGGCCGTGTTGTCAACGACCCGTTTAATTTTGATTTTACCCTGATCATTGGCTTTGATGATGGAATCGATTAATTGCTGGGTTGTAACTCCGTAAGGAACGCTGCGGATGATCAGCGTTTTTTTATCGGCGATTTCGATAATGGCCCGGACCCTTATTTTGCCTCCTTTTTGGCCTTCATTATAATTGGAAAAATCGGCCAGCCCTCCGGTGGGGAAATCGGGCAGAATATTTATTTTTTTACCCCGCAGGATATCGATAGAGGCGTCGATCAGTTCGATAAAATTGTGAGGCATAATTTTTGTGGCCAGTCCCACGGCAATTCCTTCGGCACCCTGGGCCAAAACCAGGGGAAATTTCATGGGCAACTGGACGGGTTCGTTTTGTCGTCCGTCATAAGAACGCTGCCATTCGGTAGTCTGGGCGTTAAAAGCCACCTCCAGGGCAAATTTAGAGAGGCGGGCTTCGATATAACGGGAAGCTGCGGCGCGATCACCGGTACGAATATCACCCCAGTTACCCTGGGTGTCGATCAATAGTTCTTTTTGTCCGAGATTGACCAGGGCGTCGCCGATAGCGGCATCGCCATGGGGATGAAACTGCATGGTGTGGCCGATAATGTTGGCCACTTTGTGAAACCGACCGTCATCCATTCGCTTCATGCTGTATAGAATTCGGCGCTGAACAGGCTTTAGACCGTCGCCCAGTGTAGGAACCGCCCGTTCCAGGATTACATAGGAGGCATAATCCAAAAACCAGTTTTGATAAAGGCCGTTGATATGCGTTGTTTGTTTGATGGAACCGTTGTGTTTCTTCTTATCCGACATGGTGTTGCTGTTTATCCTTCCTGCAATTCTTCGATTATATTCTTTTCAATTTGTAGATTTTGAATAATAAAAGTCTGGCGCTGCGGCGTGTTTTTACCCATATAATAGGATAATACTTTCGGAATCGATGTATTTTCGTCCAGGACCAGCGGGCGGAGTCGAATATCCTCTCCGATGAATTGACCGAATTCCTGAGGGGAAATTTCACCCAATCCCTTAAAGCGGGTAATTTCGGCCTGCTTACCCAATTTTTCGATGGCTGCTCTTTTTTCTTCGGGGGTATAACAATAGAGGGTTTCCTTTTTGTTACGGATGCGGAAAAGGGGGGTTTCCAGAATATAGACATGGCCGTTTTTTACCAAATCCGGAAAAAACTGAAGGAAGAAAGTCATCAATAACAAGCGGATATGCATACCGTCCACATCGGCGTCGGTGGCAATGACAACGTTATTATAACGTAAATCGTTGATATCATTTTCGATATTAAGGGCATGCTGCAATAAATTAAATTCTTCGTTCTGATAAACGATTTTTTTGGAGAGCCCGAAGGAATTCAGCGGTTTACCCCGCAAGCTGAAGACCGCCTGGGTTTCCACATCGCGAGCTTTGGTGATGGAACCGCTGGCGGAGTCACCTTCGGTAATGAACAGGGTGGAATTGAACCGTTTTTCATTTTTAATATCTGTGTAATGAACACGGCAGTCACGGAGTTTTTTATTATGCAGATTGGCCTTTTTAGCCCGCTGATTGGCCAGCTTCTTGATACCGGCAATCTCTTTGCGTTCCCGTTCCGATTGCTGGATGCGCTTCAGCAGGGCTTCGGCCTGGGTTTGATTCTTATGGAGAAAATTGTCCAGTTCATGTTTGATAAAATCGATCACATAATTGCGTACCGTAGGCCCGCCCGGAGACATATGCTGGGAACCTAATTTTGTTTTTGTCTGTGATTCGAATACGGGCTCCTGTATGCGGACGCTGATGGCGGCAATGATAGAAGAACGGATGTCCGCCGCATCAAAATCTTTTTTATAAAATTCACGGATGGTTTTTACCAGCGCTTCCCTGAAGGCCAAAAGATGGGTGCCGCCCTGAGAAGTGAACTGACCGTTTACGAAAGAATAGTACTCTTCTCCATACTGGTTGCCATGGGTAAAAGCGATTTCCAGATCATTGCCTTTAAAGTGAATGATAGGGTAACGCATGGTTTCCGGATCGGTCTTTCGGGCCAGAAGGTCCATTAATCCGTTTCTGGAATAATACCGTTTTTTGTTGAAATGAATACTCAATCCGGCATTTAAATAGACATAGTTCCAGACCTGGTTCTCTATATATTCCGTCAGGAAATGATAGTTCTTAAAAATTTCTTCATCAGGAGTGAAAGAAATAATCGTACCGTTTGCTTCATCCGTTTTACGGACTTTATGGTCTTTAATCAGATTACCGTATTCAAATTCCTGGATTTTTGTCTTTCCGTCCCTGATGGATTGTACCCGGTAATATTTTGACAGGGCGTTTACCGCCTTGCTCCCCACGCCGTTCAGGCCGATGGATTTTTGGAAGGCCTCCGTATCGTATTTACCGCCGGTATTTATCTGAGCCACGCATTCGTATACTTTTCCCAGGGGAATCCCTCGCCCGTAATCCCGTACGGTTACCGTATGTTCACCCACGGTCAACTCGATATTTTTCCCAAATCCCATCATAAATTCGTCAATGGAATTATCCACCGTTTCTTTGAGGAGCACATAGATACCGTCATCCGGTGAAGAACCATCTCCCAGCTTACCGATGTACATACCGGGTCTCATGCGAATATGCTCGCGCCAGTCCAGAGAACGAATGCTCTCTTCCGTATAATTTAGAATATCCTGATGATTTGCCATAGATTCGATGAGTCCTTGCTCTGTTTTATTTTTCATAAAATGTTAATATAATAAATTTTTGAAAATTTTCCTCACATTAAGGCCGACCGGCATTTAAGAGAAAAAACAGCCTGTTTTTCATTCTGTTATTATAGTACTAATGTACAATATTTTTTTAAATTTTTCAAATAACCGTGTTATGGGTAATCGGGTCGTCTATCAATCTTTTTCGGGTAGTTTGCGGATGACCAGTTCATAAGAATCATCGATCCATTGCATCATATTTTCGTCGGTTACGGTGCCATCCAATTCGATGGTGTTCCAGTGCTTTTTATTCATGTGATATCCGGGCCGGACCTGTGGGTATTGTTGGCGCAGGACCAAAGCATACGCCGGATCACATTTCAGATTAATCCGATGCGGTTCATCCAGGCTGATCAGGGCAAACATCTTGCCTTTAATTTTAAAGACCAGGGTGGTGTCGTCGAAAGGAAATTCCTGAGTGCTGCCCGGCCTGGAAGTACAATAGTCAATTACGGTTTGTAATTGCATTTTTCAATTCCTTCGTTTAATTTAAAATCAATTCTACGGATAAAACGGTGGAGTTCGGTTGTGAAATCCTTACTGTTTCTGTTTTTCATATATATCCTTTTTATCTCCTGCCGTAATGAGAGTTCAGTGAACAAAGACAATCCTACAAAGAAAGAATATGCAGCACAAGCCGATACCATAAAAATTATTAACGGCAGCTTCCCTGTCGAGATCCCTGTCCACGGTTTTCTGAAAGCCTGGAAAACGGCGCTCCTGGCCGTTCCGCAAAAAACCCGTTTAATTGCCCTGCTTGTTGAAGAGCATTCTTATGTGAAGAAGGGGGATTTACTGGCCAGCGTGATGGGCCTTGATAGGCAGACGGAATGGACCCCGGTCGATCTGTTTTCTCCGATTTCGGGCCAGGTTACCGCTCTCAATTATAAATTGCATCAGATTGTTCCCGCCAACCGGACGATTCTGAAAATAGAAGATCTGAGCCGCTTTATCCTGTCTGTAAAACCGGAAGCCCGGAAAATACCTTATATAAAGAGGGATCAGAGGGTTAAATTTTTAAACGGTGAAAAGAGTGTAAAGGGGCATGTAAATTACGTTGATCGGGAAAAAGGGATCGTTACAATCGCGATAGATGGGACGAATAAGGGGCTTCAGGTCGATCAGGAGATTAGCGGCGAGATAGAGTGCGGTATCATTAAAGGTTCTTTTCTTTCTGCCGACTATTTTGTCAGCGATGAAAAAATTCGGGTCCATTCACCCGAGGAAATCGATTTAACCCTGTTCCGGGTGGGCTTTGCAGACAGTCTGGTGCTGGTGAACCCTCCCTTGCCGGAAGGTAAATACTTGATTCTAAATCGAAAAATTCCTTGACTTGCTAAAAAATTATATTATATTGATATTGCTTTGAAGGATTAAAGGGGATTAAAGGATTAATGCGTAAAACAGTACTTATTAGTTTCCTTGTTGTTGCCGCAACGATTTCGGTTTATGCCGCCAGCATTTTTAGCGAAGTGACGGCCGTACCGGGCACCAATCAGGTCCATTTAAGCTGGGTAACCAAATCCGAAACGAATATCAGGCAGTTTGTAATCTTACGCAGCAATGACGATAAGCATTATGTGGAAATCAAACGCCTTGCTGCCAAGGGCCCGGGTACGCGTTATGAATATGTTGATCAGAATGTGATGTTCAAAGATATATCCCCTCTCTTCTATAAAATTAGAGCCTTAGACAGAGCCGGAAATATTATGGATGAATCATCACTCTTTGTGCATCCTCAGATTTCCGGGATTTTTCGTACCTGGGGGACAATCAAAGCACTCTTTCGTTGATGAAAATATTCAATTGATCAAAGCTCTTTTCATCGCAGAAAAGGGCTTTTTTTTTGACCGACCGGGAAAGGCCGTTAGAACAAAGACATATCTAATTGCCTACATACTGTTAAAAAAATGTCATGTAGTATTCTGCCATGAAGAAAGAATCCAACCGAAATGGTTTAAAATGAGACATATTACAGGTTTATATACCTTAAAATAAATTAATCAGGTAAATAAGCCTAAAAAAAGTGTGGATATATTGTTAAGTTCAAGTTAAACAAATGTTAAATTAACGGCCGAACAGGAGAGCGGTATAACAAAAACAGAGATCGTATGATAAATTTGGGTATTGTTATTTTGAAGCGGAATATTTA
>Ga0256841_1000794_pt1 | contig 30066 bp, 29 predicted proteins | sample 356308metaG_FD_185971 | JGI IMG/M metagenome (GOLD analysis project Ga0256841, IMG submission 185971) | Hydrothermal vent microbial communities from Mid Atlantic Ridge, Atlantic Ocean - 356-308 | ecosystem: Environmental > Aquatic > Marine > Hydrothermal vents | place: Atlantic Ocean: Mid... | reverse complement strand
CGCAACGCCGCAGGCGGGTTTCGCAGCAGTTTTTCAACGGCCTGTTAGGGTGTCGCGGATACGGCATCAGGTAGAGAGGAGGTGGACGAACCATGAAGAGAAAAATCATGAATGGAAAATGGCTTGGCATGGTTGTGGCGGCGGCGTTCTTCGGCTTGGCGGGCGTCACGCACGCGGGGGGAGATCCCGCGGCTGGAAAGGAAAAGGCCGGCATCTGTGAGAGCTGTCACGGCCCGGGCGGGCGCAGCCTGGATCCGGACAACAAGCCGGTGTTGGCGGGCAAGTCGGAGAAGTACTTGTTGAATGCCCTGCGTGAATTCCGCGAAGGCAAGCGCAATCCGGGGCCCATGGCCGCCCTGTGTCAGAGCCTGAGCGAGCAGGACATGGCCGATCTGGCCGCTTATTTCGCTTCCCAGAAACCGTGACCGCGCGTATCGGCGGCTTGATCTTCGCTAAGGTTTTGGGGGAGATTCCCCGCTTAGCATGTGCGCGAAGTCACGCAACCTGGGTGAGGAGGCATGAGCATGAGAAAATCGGGCTGGTTGATTCTGCTTGCAGTGGGAGCGCTCGTGGCTGGGCAGGCCTTTGGTGCCGGTGACCCCGCTGCGGGCAAGGCCAAGACGGCGGCCTGTGCCGGGTGCCACGGTGCCGACGGCCATCCGCCCAAGGGGACGAAGTATCCCACGCTGGCCGGCCGGGATCCGGCCGAGCTGGTGGCGGCGATGAAGGAATACAAGGAAGGCAAGCGCAAGGATCCCACCATGCAGATGATGATGAAGCCCTTGTCGGATCAGGACATGGAAAATATCGCGGCGTATTTCGCCTCGCAGAAATAAGCCTGCGGGCGGCATCGCCGGCGATACGACATAAGGCCCCGGGGCGATGGACACCGCCCCGGGGTCTTTTGCTTCCCAGAGGTCAGTCCTGGGGTACGATGTCCCAGGGGTGACTCGGCCCCGCAGGCTCGAAAACGGCGAATTCGACCCGTTCGCCCGATGCCTGAACGGATTCCGCGTAGAGGCCGTGGCTGCCGTCGTAGTCGGTGGTTCCTTCTTCGAACAGCTCGGTGATGGGTCCGCCGGGACCCGCGGGCACCCCCGTGCTGGAGAGCGTGGTGTAGTCGTTGGGCGCCTCGTCGAGGAACAGGCCGGCTGCGTTCACGGAAAATGCGCTGAGCGCCGTTCCCAATGCGATCAGGGCGGGCGCTGCCAGTGTGCGGTGGATTCGGAGTTTCATGGTTGCCTCCTGTGATCTTGGTCTGATGCATCTGCGGCGGCGGGGGCCCGGACCGGATCGCCGTCAGCCTGATATACGTGCACCATGCGCGAATGGACGCACCCGGTCGCCTCACAGGTCGGGTCCCATGGTGAAATGGATGCGTACGGGGGTGCCCGGTTCGGTGAGCGCGAAGGCCAAGTCCAGGCGGATCGTGCCGCCGATGGGCGCCCGCCAGCGCAGACCGATGCCCGCCCCGACTTTCGGTTTGAATGCCTGGTTGAAGGCGTTGCCTGCGTCTACGAAGGCGGCCAGCCCCCACAGGCCCCATTTTTCGAAGTAGTATTGGTCGAACTCGAGGCTGGCGGTGACCAGGTGGCGTCCACCGATGACCTCACCGCCGGCATTGTGTGGACCGAGGCTCTTGTAACCGAAGCCCCGCACGCTCTGATCGCCTCCGGCGAAGAAACGCAGGGATTCCGGCAGGTCGGTCACCTCGTCGACCAGGGTGGTACCGGCCTCCCCGCGCAACAGGACGCGGGTCTGGTGGATGAACGTGCCAGGCAGGTCCAACGCGTGGATCCATTTGGCGCGGCCGATCGCCTGCACGAATCGGGTGGTCGAAACGAGGGCTCCGGCGCTGCCGCGCAGTTCCAGATTGAGCCGGTGCCCTTCGGTGGGGTACACGGGATCGTCCGTGACGCGGCGGTTCCATATGCCGCCCGCCATCAGCAAGAGGGAGGCTTCGGCCTGGTCGGCCACGTCGAAATCTTCGTAAGAGAATTCCAGAAAGATCCGCTGGCGCCAGTCCCAGGGCAGCAGGTCACTGCGCCCGATCGAGGCGCGGGCGATGTCGCTCGCGGTGTTGTCGGTCACTTCGTGCTTGAAGCCCGCGCTGAGGTCATAGTTCTCCTTCGACGGGTTTCCATGTGGGACGAGATAGGTCAGCAACCCCTCGGATTTCACCGGGGAACCCGTGGCGGAGAAACGAAGCCGGTGGCCTCGGCGGTTGAGGCGGCGGTTCTCGTATTCCAGGCTGAAACGGGGACCGATGTCGGTGGCGTAGCCGACGCCGGCCGCGTAGCGGTTGCGCTTGGCGGGTTCCAATCGGATGGTGATGGGAATGCGCCGCTCGGGCGAAGGTTCGAAGGCGGGCTGGATCATCACCCGGGTGAAATACCCGCTGCCGACCAGTGCCCGCTGCGTGTCGTCGATGGCGCCCTGATCGTACGGGTCGCCTTCCTCGTATTCCAGGAAGCGGCGGACGAGCTGCGGTTCGAGCACGTCCTGCTCGATGCGGGTGGTCCCGAAACGGTAACGGGGACCAGATGCCAGCACCAGCTCGATGTCGGCGCTGCCGGCCTCGGGATCCACCACCAGCCGATGGGTGCGGAGGCGGGCCTCCACGTATCCGCGTTCGTGGGCGAGGTTCATCAGCGCGCGCTTGAATGCCTCGTAGCGGTCGTGACGAAGCGGGTCCCCGGGATGCAGGGGGTTGCGGGCGAGCAGCTCATGGAATGCTGGGTCGGTCTCGGCGGCCCCGGTCACGCGCACCTGGACCTCGCGCAGATGGATCCGCGGGCCGGGGTCGATGCGAAACCGCGCCTGCCAGCAGCCCTCTGGGCCCGCCGCCGGTGTCAGCGTCTGCTCGATATGGGGACGGTAATAGCCGAACGGTTCCAGGGCCTTGCGAATCTCGGCTCCGGCCTTGCGCAGGCGGGCCCGCAGCCGCCAGGTGGGGGCGTCGCACGGCGTGTTGCGCAAGGACAGAAAGGCGCGCACGTTTTCGGCGGGCTCCGAATCGAGGCCCTCGATCAGGATCTTCGGGTTCTTGGCGGCCTGTAATGTGCCGAGGCCCAGGCACAGGCCCAGCACAGTGGCGCGCAGCGGCCGCGACAGGACTCTGGGCATCCCAGGCACGGTCCTGCCCAGTGAGGCTCAGCCGCTCGGGGAGGCGTCCAGCAGCCGCGCATACAATCGCGCATACGCGCGCGCGCTGCGTTCCCAGGAAAAGTCCTGGGCCATGCCGGTGCGCTGTAGCACTTGCCACAGCTTTGGGCTGCGCCGGGTGCAGTGCGCTCGGTCGAGGGCGTGCACGAGCGCCTCGACGGTCGGCGGGGTGAACGAAAAGCCGTCGGCCGTTCGGGCGGTGATCCACTCCGGCGTGGCGTCCACCACCGTGTCGGCGAGCCCGCCCGTGGCCCGGACCACGGGCAGCGCCCCATAGCGCAGGCTGTACATCTGGTTGAGCCCGCAGGGTTCGAAGCGCGAGGGCATGAGGAATACGTCGGCGCTGCCTTCGATCCGGTGGGCCAGGGCTTCGTCGTAGCCGATATGCACGGCCATTCGATGCGGGTGTTTGGCCGCCAGACGACTCAGGGAGCGTTCGAAGCCGGGGTCGCCGCTGCCCAGGATCACGAACTGGAGGGGCCATTGGAGCAGCCGCGGCAGGGCCTCCAAAACCACGTCGATGCCTTTTTGCTCGACCAGCCTGCCCACCATGCCCACCAGCATGGGGCGGGGGCTGACTTCCAACCCCATCTCGCGCTGTAGATGGGCCTTGTTGCGCCGGCGCAGGTCCAGGCTGCGGGCATCGTAGCGGTGGGGCAGGTGCGGGTCGGTAGCGGGATCCCAGGTGCGCGTGTCGATGCCGTTGAGAATGCCGCTCAAGTGCGCGCTGCGGGCCTGAAGCACGCCCTCCAGGCCGCAGCCGTATTCCGGTGTCTGGATCTCGCGCGCATAGGTGGGGCTCACCGTGGTGAGGTGATCCGCAAAGACCAGGCCTCCCTTGATGAAAGAGAGCTGGCCGTGGAATTCCAGGGCGTGCATGGATTCCAGGAAAGGCGGCAGCGCCAGGTCTCGGAAGGTGTGGGCGGGGAACAATCCCTGGTAGGCGAGGTTGTGGATGGTGAACACCTGCCGAGGACGCTCGGACTCCAGGGACAGCAAGGCCGGCACGAGCCCGGTCTGCCAGTCGTTGGTGTGCACCAGGTCGGGCGTCCAGTCCAGCCCGGCACGGTCGCGTGCGATGGCCACCGCGGTGCGCGCCAACACGGCGAAGCGGTGTGCATTGTCCGGCCAGGGCTGGCCGTGGGCGTCCAGATAGGGATTGCCGGGGCGGTCGAAACAGGCCGGCGCGTCCACCAGCCACACGGTGAGCGCCGTGCCCGGGAGTTCGGTTTCCAGGATGCGGACGCGGGCGTCGTGCAGTCCCAGGTGCGTGCGCGTGTGTACCTGCGCCCCGAGGCGGTCCAGGACACTGCGGTAGGCGGGCAGCAGGAGCCGCACTTCGTGGCCAAGGGCTTGGAGCGCCGGCGGCAGGCTGCCGGCCACGTCCCCGAGCCCACCCGTCTTGACCAGTGGGTAGGCCTCGGAGGCGACGTAGAGGATCTTCACGGCAACCCCTCGGGGACCAGGATGATCCCGCCCAGCGGGGGCAGGGTCAGGGACAGGGACCAGGGGTGGCCCATCCACGGGGTGGGCTCGGCCACCACGCCGCCGGCGTTGCCGGTGTTGCTGCCGCCGTAGAAGCTGGAGTCGGAATTGAACCGCTCGCGGTAGTGGCCGGCCTGCGGCACGCCGAGGCGATAGCCCGTGCGCACCACCGGGGTGAAGTTGAGCACCACCACCGCGAACCGGTCGCCGTCCTTGCGCTGGTAGCTCAACACCGACTGCTGGGCGTCGTGGCATTCGATCCACTCGAACCCGCGCGATTCGAAGTCGTGGCGGTGCAGGGCGGGCAGCTCACGGTGCAGGCGGTTCAGCTCGGCCACCAGCGCCTGTATGCCCCGGTGCTCGGGTTGTTCCAGCAGCGGCCACTCCAACTCCCGTGAGAAGTCCCATTCGGCCGGCTGGGCGAAGTCGTTGCCCATGAAGAGCAGCTTTTTGCCGGGGTAGGTGAACAGGTAGGTATAGAGGAGACGAAGATTGGCGAAGCGCTGCCAGGGGTCTCCGGGCATTTTGCCGAGCATCGAGCCTTTGCCGTGCACGACCTCGTCGTGGGAGAAGGGCAAGACAAAGTTCTCGGTGAATGAGTACAGCAGGCCGAAGGTGAGCTTGCCGTGGTGGTGGTGGCGGTAGATGGGATCCTGGGCCATGTATTGCAGGGTGTCGTGCATCCAGCCCATGTTCCATTTGAGGGTGAAGCCCAGGCCACCCACCCACGTGGGCCGGGTCACCTGCGGCCAGGCGGTGGACTCCTCGGCGATCATGAGCACGCCGGGGTGCTCGCGCTGGGTCACGTCGTTGAGTTCGCGCAGGAAGGCGATGGCCTCGAGGTTTTCGTTGCCGCCGTAGACATTGGGCTCCCAGTCGCCCTCGGCGCGCGAGTAGTCCAGGTACAGCATGGAGGCGACCGCATCGACCCGCAGCCCGTCCAGGTGGAACTCCTCCAGCCAGTACATGGCGCTGGCCAGCAGAAAGTTCCGTACCTCGTTGCGGCCGTAGTTGTAGATGAGGGTGCCCCAATCGCGGTGTTCGCCGCGGCGGGGGTCGGCGTGCTCGTATAGGGCGGTGCCATCGAAGCGGGCGAGGAAGTGCGCGTCGCGGGGGAAGTGCGCCGGGACCCAGTCGAGGATCACGCCGATGTCGTGGCGGTGGCAATAGTCCACGAAATAGCGGAAGTCGTCGGGCAGGCCGTGGCGGCGGGTGGGCGCGAAATACCCGGTGGTCTGGTAGCCCCAGGAGGCGTCCAGGGGGTGCTCGGTGATGGGCAGCAGCTCGATATGGGTGTATCCCAGGCGTCGCACGTAGTCCACCAGCTCGTGGGCCAGGCTGCGGTAGTCCAGGAATCCGCCATCGGGCCTCCGCCGCCAGGAGCCGAGGTGCACTTCGTAGATGGACAGCGGGGCGTGTTGCCAGTCCCAGTGGCGCCGCCGGTCCATCCAGGCCCCGTCGCCCCAGTTCCAGGAGGACGGGGGCAGGATCTCGGAAGCCGTATTCGGGCGCAGCTCGAATAGTTGCGCGTAAGGGTCTGCTTTCAAAAGGATCGCGCCGGTCTCCCGATTTCGGATCTCGTATTTGTACAGACTGCCGGGCTCCAGTCCGGGGATGAACAGCTCCCATACTCCGCTGGCCCCGCGCACCCGCATGGGATAGACGCGCCCGTCCCAGCGGTTGAAGTTGCCCACTACGCTCACACGCTCGGCGTTGGGCGCCCACACGGCGAAGCGCACGCCGCGCACACCGTCCACGTCCATGGCATGCGCGCCCAGGATTCGGTAGACGTGCCAGTGGCGGCCCTCGCCGAACAGATGCAGGTCGAACTCGCTGATCTGGGGTCCGAAGGTGTAGGGGTCCACCCGTTCGTGGGTGTGCCCGTCCCGATCGGTCCAGAGCAGGCGGTAGTGCTGTGGGATCCCGGAGGCGTCGCCCCGCCACTCGAACAACCCGGTCCCGGAGAGGCGTGTGAGTTCGGGCCCGCCTTCGGCCAGCCGGACCCGCTCGGCGCAGGGCAGGTAGACACGAATGACGTCCGTGCCGTTGTCGCGGTGGCGTCCCAGCACCTCGAAGGGATCGTGATGGCGGGCCTCCACCAGCCGGCGCAGGGGCTCGGGAAGGACCGCCGCGCCATGGGCGTCGAACGGGTTCGGGACGGCCGTTCCCGGTCCGGTCTCCTCGGGGGGGGTCACCATGTGTGCGTCCTCCAGTGGGGTCCGGCCGGCGGACGGTCGAATGGATCGGTACACGATCGCACTGGCCCGGCAGCGGTGTCATGGGCCCCGGGCTTGATTGATCGCAAATCCACGGTGCACGTGTTTAGATATAAGGCCGGTACCGAAGTCCCGCGATTATACGGAAGTTCATGAAAGCCGATCATCGTTCTCCCCGCTTCGTCAGCCACCTGACCAAGGAGACCCTGGCCTTGATCCTCGCCGGAGGGCGGGGCTCGCGGCTCGGGCCGCTGACCATGTGGCGCGCCAAGCCCGCCGTGCCATTCGGTGGCAAGTTCCGCATCGTGGACTTCCCCCTGTCGAACTGCATCAATTCCGGGATTCGGCGCATCGGCGTCATCACGCAGTACAAGGCGCATTCGCTGATCCGGCACATCCAGCAGGGGTGGAGCTTCCTGCGCGGCGAGTTCGGGGAGTACGTGGAGCTGCTGCCGGCGCAGCAGCGGGTGGAAACCTCATGGTATCAGGGCACGGCCGACGCCGTGTTCCAGAACATCGACATCATCCGCAGCGACGATCCCACCTATGTGCTGATCCTGGCCGGCGATCACATCTACAAGATGGACTATGGTCCGATGCTGGCCTACCACGTGGAGAAGGAGGCCGATCTCACCGTGGGCTGCATCGAGGTGCCCGTGGACCAGGCCTCGGCCTTCGGTGTCATGGGCATCGACGAGGAGGGACGCATCCGGCGCTTCACCGAAAAGCCCGAGTCCCCCGAGCCGATCCCGGGCCGGCCCGATCAGGCCCTGGCCTCCATGGGGATCTACGTCTTCAACATGGAGTTTCTCATCGAACAGCTCATCAAGGACGCCGACACGCCGGGCTCCAGCCACGACTTCGGACACAACGTCATTCCCTCGGTCATCAAGGACTACCGTGCCTTTGCCTATCCGTTCCGCGACGTGCAGGACGGCGAGCGTCCCTATTGGCGCGACGTGGGGACCATCGACGCCTACTGGGCCGCGAACCTGGAGCTGATCGGGGTGCGTCCCGAACTCAATCTCTACGACGAGGACTGGCCCATCTGGACCTACCAGATGCAGGCCCCGCCGGCCAAGTTCGTGTTCGACGACGAGGACCGCCGCGGCATGGCCATCGACTCCATGGTTTCCGGGGGATGCATCATCTCCGGGGCCCTGCTGCGCCACTCGCTCTTGTTCACGAACGTGGTGGTCAATTCCTATTCTCACCTCGAGCAGAGCGTGGTCCTGCCGGACGTGACCATCGGCCAGGGCTGCCGCATCCGCAAGGCCATCATCGACCGCGGCTGCACCATCCCGAACGGCATGGTCATCGGCGAGAACCCCGAGGAGGATGCCCGCCGGTTCCATGTCAGCCCCGGCGGCGTCACCCTGGTCATCCCGGAGATGCTGGGGCAATCCACCCGCCGGGTGCGCTGAGGCCGGCCGCACATCGGCCCGCCAGGGCGCCATCGAAGCGAGGAAAACGCCCCGTGCCGCGAACCCGTAAAAGTCCCTTGAACGTGGTGTTGTGCTGGCACATGCACCAGCCCGAATACCGCGACCCCCTGGATCACCGCTATCGCCTGCCCTGGACCTATCTCCATGCCATCAAGGACTACACGGACATGGCCGCCCACCTGGAGGCGGTGCCCGAGGCGCGTGCGGTGGTCAATTTCACTCCGATTCTACTGGAGCAGATCGAGGACTATGCCCGGCAGATCCGCCGTTTCGAGGTGGAAGGCGAGCCCCTTCGCGACCCTGTGCTGGCGGCGCTGGTCGCCGAGCGCCCGCCCCAGGCGGAGGCCGAGCGGGCGGGGCTGATCCGGCAATGCCTGCGCGCCAACCAGCGCCGGCTCGTCGAACGGTTCCCACCCTATGCGAAGCTCGCCACCATGGCGCGCTGGGCACTCGACGCCCCCGAAGCGGCGGGCTATCTCTCGGACCGCTTCCTCACCGACCTGCTCACCTGGTACCACCTCGCTTGGCTCGGCGAGAGCCTGCGGCGCGAAGACCCGCGCGTGCGCCGGCTCGTGGATCAGGGGAGGGACTTCGATGCACAGGACCGGCGCGTGCTCCTCCATCTCATGGGAGAGGCCATCGCGGGGCTGGTGCCGCGCTACCGGGCGCTGGCCGAAACGGGCCGGGTGGAGCTGTCGGTCACCCCATACGCACACCCGATCCTCCCCTTGCTGCTGGATTTCGGCGCCGCCCGCGAGGCTTGGCCCGAGGTGGAGCTGCCCGGGGTACCCGGCTATCCGGGGGGGCGGGAGCGCGCCCGCTGGCACCTGGAGACCGGCCTGCGCGTGTTCGAACGGTACTTCGGCTTCCGCCCGCGAGGCTGCTGGCCCTCGGAAGGCTCGCTCAGCCAGGAGACGCTCGGGTTGCTCGGCGAGGCGGGCTTTCGCTGGACCGCGACCGGAGAGGGCGTGCTGCGCAATACGCTCACCCGGGCCGGCCGCGATCCCGGCGACGGGCAGTGCATCCACCGCATCTGGACGCCGGCCTCCGGGCCGGCGTGCTTCTTCCGGGACGACGGATTGTCCGACCGCATCGGATTCAACTATGCCGACTGGCACGCCGACGATGCGGTGGGCGATCTCCTGGAAAACCTGGCCGGGATCGCCGCCGCCTGCGGCTCGAATCCCCATGCGGTGGTGAGTCTCATCCTGGACGGAGAGAACGCCTGGGAATATTACCCGGAGAACGGCTTTCACTTCCTTCGGGGCCTGTATACGCGCCTCGCCGAGGATCCGCGCTTCCGGCTCGGCACCTTCTCCCAACTCATCGAATCCGGCGCGAAAACCGAGCCGCTGCCGCCGCTGGTGGCCGGCAGCTGGGTCTATGGCACCTTCTCCACCTGGATCGGTGAGCCGGACAAGAACCGCGCCTGGGAAATGCTGGTCGAGGCGAAGGAGACCTACGACCGGGTGCTCGCCGAGGGTGGCCTGGACGAGGCCGCGCAGGCGCAGGCGGCGCGCCAGCTCGCCATCTGCGAGGGCTCCGACTGGTTCTGGTGGTTCGGTGACTACAACGCGCCCGAGTCGGTGGCGGACTTCGAGGAGCTCTATCGCCGCCAGCTCGAGGGGCTTTACCGGATACTCGGTGTGCGTGCGCCGCGGTATCTGTTCCGGGTCTTCGCGCGGGGCCATGGGAAGCCCGACGCCGGGGGCACCATGCGCCGCGGCAAGGAGCATCCGTGAGGGTGCCCGATCGCCGCCGGGCGGGGCTCCTGCTGCATCCGACCTCCCTGCCCGAGGCGCCCGGCAACGGCGATTTCGGGCACTGCGCCTGGCGCTGGATCGAGTTTCTGGCCGAGGCCGGCATGAGCCTGTGGCAAGTCCTGCCGCTGGTGCCGACGCATGCCGACGGCTCGCCGTACAACGGCCTGTCCACGCACGCGGGCAACCGCTGGCTCATCAGTCTGTCGTGGCTGCGCGATCGGGGCTTGCTGACAGGGTTCGATTCGGAGACACCCGCCGGCGAGCGCGACGCACGGGCCTGGCGCGATGCGGCCCTGCGTCACGCCGGGGCGCGCTTCCGAGAGGCCGCGCCGGCCGATTTGCGGGTGGCGTACTCCGACTTCCGTCAGGGGCATGCCCACTGGCTCGAGGATTTCGCGCTCTACAGTGCCATTCGCGGCGAGCAGGGCGGGGCGCCGTGGTGGGACTGGCCCCAGCCCTTGCGCGACCGCGAAACGGGCGCTCTGAGAGACGCCCGATCGCGGCTGGCGGCCGCGATGGAACAGGTCCGTTTCGAGCAGTTCGTCTTCTTCGCTCAGTGGAGTGAGCTGCGCGACTATGCGCATCGCCACGGGGTGCTGATGTTCGGCGATCTGCCCATCTACCCCGCCCACGACAGCGCCGAGGTCTGGGCGCACCGCGAATACTTCTGGGTGGACGAGGCCGGGCGGCCCGTGAAGGTGGCCGGGGTGCCGCCGGACTATTTTTCCGCGCAGGGACAGCGCTGGGGCAACCCGTTGTACCGGTGGGAGCGTTTGCGCGAGGATGGGTTCGGTTGGTGGGTGGAGCGCATGCGCACCCAGCTCGAGCTGTTCGACATCGTGCGCATCGACCATTTCCGCGGCCTGCGCGCCTGCTGGGAGATCCCGGCCGGGGAGAAGACCGCGGTCAACGGGCGTTGGGCGCCGGTGCCCGGCGAGGCGTTGCTGGAACGGCTCACGCAGGTGCTGGGTACACTGCCCTTGGTGGCCGAGGACCTGGGCACCATCACCCCGGACGTGGTCGAGCTGCGGCGCCGGTTCGGGATCCCGGGCATGGCCGTGCTGCAGTTCGCCTTCGACGGCAATCCCCACAACGCCTACCTGCCGCACAACATCGATTCCAACACCGTCGCCTATACCGGCACGCACGACAACGACACCACCCTGGGCTGGTACACCGGCTTGGACGACGCCGCGCGCCACCATCTGCACGAATACCTGGGCTGGCCGGGGGAACCCATCCCCTGGCCCCTGATCCGCGCCGCCCTGGCCAGCCGCGCCGACTACGCGATCCTTCCGGCCCAAGACATGCTCGGGCTGGACGGCCGGGCGCGCATGAACCGACCGGGTCTGGCAGAAGGCAACTGGCGCTGGCGCCTGCCCGAGGCGTGGCGTCCGCCGGGGCTGACCGCGCGCCTGGCGCGGATGGTGGCGCAGTATGGGCGCCGGGCCGACGGCTGATCCGCGGGGTGGGGCGGCTCCGCCGCTCGGTGTTTCGGTATCGAAACGAGGCACGTTCGGGTATGCTCCCGGCCAACGCGGGTATCGGATTGCTGTGGGCGGGGTTGCAAAGGAGGGATTGTGCGCAAATCTGGCGGTGTGATGGCGGCATGGGGAATCGTTCTGATCGCGTTGGGGGTGGTCGGTGGGGAAGGGGTGTGGGCCGCCCAAAAACCGGTGCCGCCGGCGGGAGGGCTCGCCGTGTTCGCAGTGCAAGGTGTCGCGCCTCTTGCCCCGTCTTCTGGTTATGCCTCGTGCTACAACCGGGACACGGGCGAGCGACGCCGCTTTGAAGTCTTCGCAGATCCAGGAGTGGGTGATCTCGTGGTCTGGGACTGCGGGGTCGAATTGCCCCGCTATGGCGTGGGTCCCGGAGACAGGGTGGTGGCGACATACGAGGGCCATTACGCCGCAGTGGCGGGCCCTCCGGGGCCGCTGCAGGGTCCGCAGGTCGGCCCGGATTCGTTGGTGATGGCCCGGCTCGGCGGCAAGGCGTTGCGGGGTTTCTGCTCCGACCTCACCCGGTACACGCATGTGGTCATACCGATGGTGAGCGACTTGGAGTTTGCGGGAGCGCCGCTGTGGCCTTTTCCGATGCCTGCGTCCGGGGTGATCTGTGACGGTGCCGCCTCGCTTGGTGACCATGTCGCACTGGGCCTGGAGGTGATCGCCGACGGGGCCGTGCCCGGTCCCGCTGGGCCACCCCCTTCTCCGGTCCCGATGCCCGCGCCCGGTCCAACATCTCCCCCGGGGCCACGGGGGGCGCCTTAACGACGAAAGGCTCCGTGTCCGAGGTACGGCCGCAGTTCCCGCATAAGGAGAAAGGACGATGAAACGTTTCCAATTCACGCTGGCCCTGGTGCTTGGTTCGGTGCTGGCCGCCGGCGAGGTCCAGGCCTATGTGAACGGGGTCTATGCAAGCGGTCTGCTCGTTCCACTGAGCGTCCACGATGGGATCGGCGACACCACGGCCGTGGGGCTGGTGACGCACGGCTGCGACGAGCCGAACGATGCCACGCCGGGCGCCACGATCTACTGGACGTTCTTCGACCGCGATTCGCGCCATGTGACCGACGGGCAGTTTCAGATGACGGATGACGACATACACCCGTTCGTGTGGGCCGCCGAGTCCGGGCTGGGGCTCGAAAACACCGAGGGCTATTTGGTGTTCGCAGCGGACACTGACGGCGACGGGGCCCTATTGGGTTTTGATGCGGCGTGTCTCGCTGGCGAGGCGTTCCAAGTGGTGGCGTCCGACCAGGACGTGGCCTACAAACCGGTGTGGCCGCTGCACGGGTATGATTTCGATTTCTTCTTCGTCCCGGATCTCGCCCATATGAAGGCGACCTCCATCACCACCCTGATCGAAGGTGCGCGGGATTTGGCCGGGGCGGGAGGCAACGGGTTGCTTGTCATGCGTTACTCGGTGGCCGCCGGGGATGCCACGCAGCTGGTGATCTGGTCTGCGGAGTCCATCGGCGGGCCAGGGGCCGTGTATACGGTGAACCTATACGACGACGAGCAAAACCGCCGCTCGGTGAATCTCGCGCTGCCCGGCGGGGAACAGAGTCGGATCGATCCGGCCGCGATCGCTGGGCGCCCTGGGGACTTCGTCAACGGGTTCATCGAGTGGCGCACCCCGGACGATGCGGCAGGTCAGTACGTGGACAATGGGTTTTTCGACGGCAATGGGATCGCCAGTTACTCGGTTCTGCATTCGGCCGCCTTCTCGGCCCGACAGACCATTTTGAACCCGCACCGCCGGTAAACCGAGCGCCGGAGTCCCGCCGCCGAGCCTGCCTTCCGGCACGGGGCGTCGCCACCGGTTCCCAGAACACCTCGTGCAGCGTATCCCGTGGTGTCCGCTCCATGGGCCTACGACAGTCTCCTCCATCGTCGTACCACAGAGACCCGTTCCTGAGGATGCGCGGTCGGCGAGGCCACGAGCGTTGGGAATCCTCCACTTGGGAACGGGTGGGGCTCGCCGTGCTCGCCCTGCAGGCGGCGGTGGTCCTCTGGCGCGTGGATCTGGTGCTGGTGGGTCCGGATCAGGCGCGTGACCTCGACGTGATTTTGGGCATCGCCGAGGGCCGGGCGTTTCCGTTGCTGGGTCCCATGTTCCACGCGGCGTTCAAGACCGGCCCGGCGTTCTATTATTTGGCCGCGCTCCCCGTGTGGCTGGGCGGCGGGGTGTTTTGGATGTATCTGTCCTTCGCCCTGTTGCAGGTGGCCGCGGCCGCGGTGGCCTGGTGGGCCGTGCGTCGGTTTCACGGCGCTCGCGCCGCTGCGGTGTTCCTCGCTTTCGGGTTTCCCGCGTGGACGGTGCTCTACATGCACAGCGGGTGGAATCCCACCCTCGTCCTGCCGCTCACGAACCTGCTCCTCGCCGGCTTGCTGTATGCCCTGCACGGCGTGCGCCGGGCCTGGCTGGCCGTGGGCCTCGTGGGCGCTCTGCTGCTGCAGGTGCATCTGTCGGCGGTGCCTTTGATGGCGGCCATCCTGGCCCTGGCGCTGCTTTGGCGTGGCCGCAGCGATTGGGGCTGGATTCTCGGCGGCTGCGCGGTGGCGTTGTCCCTGTTCATCCCTTGGTTCATGCACGAGGCGACCACGGGCTTCCCGTATCTGCGGGCCTTTCTGGAAGGGGGCACGGCCGAGGGTGGTGGCTTCGCCGCCAATCTGACCGACGGGCGCAAGTGGATGGATCTGGCGACGATCTGGCCCCGCTTTCTCGCGGGGGTGGAGCAGGCGCCAGGCTGGCTGGAGGCGGCGGGGTGGTTGGCCGTCGGAGGGTTGGCGGTGGGTCTGCTCGCTTCCAGCCCGGGGCTGGTGAGGGATCCCCGCGTGAGGGCGGGTTGGGCGTTGGTCGTCCTTTGGCTGCTGGGCGCCATGGGCTTTCTGGCCTTCGGCTACGTCTATTATCTGGATGTCCTGTTCCCCTGGCTTGCGTGGCTGGCCGCGCTCGGCCTGGAGCGTATCCTGCGAAGGCTGCCCGAGGCGGTGGGGGCCGCACTCGCGCTCGTTCTGGCCCTGGTGGTGTTGGTGCCGGCGGGGGTGCTCAAGCTGGCCTGGGCGCGGGAAGGCATCCTGACGCTGCGTCTGGGGGACGTCCGGTTCCCCGCGCTGGCGACCGCAGACGATCCTTTGTGGCCGTTCCTGTCCGAGCCGCTCGTGCAGTGGTACTACGGAGCGCTGAGCCGTCTCGGCATCGCCCCGGACCGGGTGGGTGGCGCGGCCGCGCTGCTTTTGCGCGAGCACAGCAACCGCTGGCATCACCGCAGGGCCGTACGGCGGGAAGGCATCGACCCCGAACGAGTGGCGGTGCTCTCCGGCCCGCCGTTTCATCTGCGTCCGCAAGGAGTCGTGCTCGCACGCAGGGGGGGCTACCGGCTCTACGACGCGGGCCGGCTGCCTCCGGGACGGCGCATCGATTTCCATCGGCCGAGACCCGATGATCTCCCCTTCGGTACGGAGCCCTCGCCTGCCTGGCGCCCGGAGGCCCCAACCTCCCTGCCGGTACGTTGCCGACCTGGCGGGCGTTTCGGGATCGCCGTGCGCTGCCTGCCGCGCGTTGACGGCGGTCTTCCGTTCGAGCTAGAAAGCGTGTCTGGAAAACGTCTGCCTCCACGCCGTGAGGACTTCGTTTTCATGCTCTATCAGGATTTCGGGGAGCTTGCCTACGACTGCCCTGCCGCGCCGGCGCGGGCCGTCACGCTGCGCCCCGTGGCGGGTCGCTCGGCCGCCTGTGACGTGAACGTGATCCCCGCACTGGGAAAGGCAGAAGATGCCCCGTGACACGCAGACGCTTTCGGTGGTCCTGCCGGTGCACGACGAGGCCGAGGGGGTAGTGCACGTCCTGGAGACCATCGTCGCGGCGGTGCGCCATGTGCCGGAGGCACGCTGGGAGCTGGTGGTGGTGGACGACGGTTCGAGCGACGCAACCGTGGAGCGGGTGGGGGCCATGGAGCCGGACGGATACGCCCTGCGGCTGGTGGTGTTGACCCGCAATTTCGGCAAGGAGGCGGCCATTCTGGCCGGACTGGAGCACGCCCGGGGCGATGCGGTCGTCGTGATGGATGCCGACCTGCAGCATCCCCCGGAGCTCATTCCCCGGATGGTGGAGCTGTGGCGGGCGGGCGCCCAGGTGGTCGAGGCCGTCAAGGAGAACCGGGGACGCGAGGGTGCGGTGTCCGGTCTCGGGGCGCGGGTCTTCTATGCGCTGTTTTCGTGGCTTTCGGGTCTGGAAGTGGCGAACGCCTCGGACTTCAAGCTCCTGGACCGTGAGGTGGTGGAGCACTATTGCCGGCTGCCCGAGCGCAACCGCTTTTTCCGGGGGCTGATCCCTTGGATGGGTTTCACGACGGCGCGGATTCCCTTCTCCGTGCCACCACGGGCCCACGGCAGGAGTTCGTGGGGGCGGTGGCGCCTGTTGCGTCTGGCGGTCTCGGCGCTGACGGCCTTCTCGTCCGCGCCCCTGCACCTGGTCACGGCTCTGGGGGTGTTCGTCTTTCTGATCAGCGCCGTCTTCGGCAGCATCGCCCTCTATCAGAAGTTCACGGGCGTGGCGGTCTCGGGCTTCACCACGGTGATCCTGCTCCAACTGCTCATCGGGAGCGTGCTGATGGTCAGCCTCGGCATCATCGGCAGCTATCTGGCGCGCGTGTTCGAGGAGACGAAGGGGCGGCCGCCGTTCATCCTGGACCGCCGCCGGAGTCGGCTGTGAAGAACGGACTACTCCCGGTGGGCGGCCTGCTGGGTCAGGCCTTTTTCCTGGCCTGCCTGCTGGCCCTGGCCCACGGTCTGCTCAAGTGGGCGGCGGTGAAGGGGGGAGAGAGCCTGCTGGAGACCCTACTGCGGTATTGGTATCTGGTGGGCACGGCCCTGGGGATCTACGGCTTCATCTTCTTCTATTACCTCGTGGTCCTGAAACACTATGATCTGGGGCCGCTCTACGGCGTCTACACCGGGCTGGCGGTCCTGCTCGTCCTGCTCATGAGCGTGGGGTTGTTCCGGGAGACGCTGCAGCCGGCGCAACTGGCGGGGTGCGCGCTGATCTCGGTGGGTGTCTACCTAGTCGGTCGGGGGTGACGGGCGTCATTGGGCACCGGGCGGTCCGGTGAGCGTTCCGTTGGCCTTGAGCGTGACCGTCCCATGGCGGTCCGGTCGTCCCAGCAGAGGCAGGGCCTGACGTAGGGAGGCGTCGGCCTCAGGCCCGGGGGAGAGGCGGATCTCGCTGTTCCAGGCCCAGCCCTGGAGCACACGGATCGTACCGCCGATGTGGAGCTGGTTGCTGTCGTTGGAGAGGGTGCCGAGCCAGCCCTGATCGTCATCGGTGAGTTCCAGGTTCAGGTTGCCGAGGGCCAGGCCGACCGGCGAGCGCAGGGCGGCGTGCTCCCAACGCGCCATCCCGCGGGCCGCGCCCGGCCCGTCTCGGCGCAGTTCCAGCACTTCGGCCTGCAGGTGGATGGGCCGCCCGTCGAGCCGCAGGCGCAATCCGGACAGCGCGTCTTCCAACAGTTTGAGATTGAGGTTCAGATCGGTATTTTCCAGGGTGATTCGGCCGGGCGAGAGTCCTAGATCGACGAAACCCGACAGGGCGCCCCGCTCGATGCGCAGCCGCCAGGACAACGAGCCCAACACGAGGCGATACGGCGCCTGAATGCGCCAGTCCACCCCATCGACCGCATAGCCCGCGTACTCCACCCGTTCGGCGTGTCCTCGCCAAGGCGTGCCGGTGACCCCTTGCAGGCGGATGTCGGAGGGCAGGTGCGGGGCGAGCCAGCGTGCCGGCAGCAGGACCGCGAGAAACGCCAGGTAGGCGGCCAGGCCGAGCAGGACGTAACGCAGCCAGTTCCGCCTCACGGCCGCTCCAGTGTCAGGCGGGCATCCACCTGTCCCGGCTCGTCGGCGGGCGTGAAGTTCGCCCGTTTGGTGTACACCCCGTAATGGCGCTCCAGCCGCTCGATCCAGCGGATCAGGGGATCGAACGGGACGTTGTCCAGCCAGAGCTTTACACTGTTCTGCCCCTCCGGCTCCATCCGGTCGATGTGGTCGCGTATCCCTGCCTGCGTGGCGGTTTGATCCAGCACGCTGAGCAGCGAGCGATTGCGACCCTGCAGGCCACCGCGGGCCGCGCTCCCCTTGAGCACCCGCACCTCGTCGGCCGCCTCCTGCATCCACCGCAGGGTGTTGCGCTGGGCGGCCACCGCTTGGCCGAGCTCCTCGCGCGCCTTGAACAGGGGTTCCCAGGCCAGCAGGTAGAACAGGGCGACCGCGACAACGACGCCGGCGGTGGCCACGAGCCAGCGCTCCCGTTCGGCCAGGTTCATCCACCAGTCCTTCACGATTTCTTCCTCTCCGCCCGGATGACGATGCGCGCCGAGACCTTCTGCCCACTGGTGTCGGCGGACTGGATCTCCGCCGCCAGTCCCTTGTCCTCGACGAACTGCTTGATCCGCTCCAGGGATTGGAGGTCTTTGCCCTCGATACGCAGTTCCACCTTCCCCTGCCGATAGCTCACGCCGGCCACCTCCACCGTCTTTTCCCGCGCCACCGCCTCGGCCCCGGCGGCCAGCAGCGGCAACAGTCCGCCGGTGTCCTGACTGCCGGCGGCGCGGCGCAGCTCCTTGAGCTTCTGCTCCATCTGCACCCGTGCGTTCACCACGCGCCGCGTGCCGGGGAAGGTCTGCTTGTAGACCTGTTCGATGCGGGTGCGCAGCGTCGCCACCTGGGCACGATAGGTCCGCACCTCACTCCATGCGAGCAGCATTTCCGCCAGCACCCAGACGGCGAGCAGGACGCCGGCGGCCAGCCAGGGACGCAGCCATTTGACCGTGCCTGCACGGGGCCGGAATTCGCCCTGCAACAGGTCGAATGGATGCTGTAGGTCGATGCCCCCGGCGAACAAGGTCATGGGACAGGTGGACTCCCGTTCCATCACCACCTGGCCGGGCGGTTCCGGCGCCGGTGCCTCGCTGCAGCAGTGGCAGCGCAGGATACGGGGCCGGCGCTCGATGCGTTCCCAGGCCAGCTCCAGGAGTGTCGGGAGCAGCTCTGGATCGGCATAGAACCCCTCCCAGGTGTCCAACCGGACCACGCTGCGCCCGGGTTCCTGCAACAGGGTCCAGCCGTCGTCCTCGCGGGGCAGGGCGAGCATCTCGGGCACCAGGGCCCGCGGGCGCAGTCCGGCCTCCCGGAGCAGCGTCGTCCATTGTTCCATGTGGGCCCGAGCCACCACCGCCACCGGATACCGGTCCTCCCCGAGCACAGGCCCCAGCGCAAAGTGCAGTGTCTCGACGTCCTCGGCCAGCTCGTCCTCCAGCGCATAAGGGACGGCACGTTGAAGCTGCTGCCGGTTGCGGGCCCGGATCTGGACTTGAAAGAGGGTCACCTGCTCGGCGGGTGCCAGCGCGATCAGGCGCCGCTGGGACGCCAATGCGGCGGCCTCGCTCAGGGTGCCCGTGGCGGTGTCGCCACTGGGCACGTTGTGGCTGTCGAGGAGGATCCACTGCGCCGAATGGGAAGGGGCGTCGGGCGTGGCCGGCGGCAGTCGGAGGAGCAGCGTTTCCATGCGCGGGCATTATATACCGCTGAAAGGTGGGTTTTCGGGCTGCCGGACGGTTCGCAACCGCCGGGAAGATGCCGGACAATGGGTCCGGTGACCCGCACCCCCGCAAAGCAACACCCGGCAGCCCCGGCAGACCCACAAGGACCGACCACGCACCCCTCATGCACCCAGCTCCCACACGCTGCGCGATCTTCCCGGTGCGAGATGCCGGGTAGTCCGGATGCCGCCGGCAGTGGGGCCCTGGTTCCCTGGGGGTGGGTCCGCGCGGGGCTGTTTCTCGGCACATTCGCGGTCCTGTTGAGCAGGGCGGCCGGATGGGCCGGTTGGGGGTTCGAGCGGCTTTCAGGGGTGCGGCTCGAGGCCCTGGGCCGCGATGGTTCGCTCGAAGGCCGGCTGGTCGCCATGGCGAGTTTCATCGGCTTCACGCTATGTTTCAGCCTGGTGCTGGCGGCTGCCTTCTGCCGCATCGTGGACCGGCGCGGGCTGCGCTCGCTGGGCTGGACTCTACGGGGCCAGGGGAAAGAGATCGTGGGCGGGCTGCTCACGGGTTCCGGCATTCTGCTGACGGCGTTCGCGCTTTTGCTCGCGGCGGATCACGTGGATGTTGTGGAGGTACGGGTACGTCCAGGGGTGCTCGGCGCCTATCTGGTGATCACCCTGTTCGTCGCGCTGCAGGAGGAGCTGGTGTTTCGCGGCTACGTGCTGCGCAACCTTCTGGACTCGTTTCCGCCTCTTGTGGCGCTGCCGCTGTCGGCCGGGCTCTTCCTGCTCATCCACGTCTCCGGCGCCGGCGCGGATCCCGTGATGCTGGCCAATGCGTTGCTCGGGGGGCTGCTGCTCGGCATGCGCTATGTCTTCACGCTCAACCTGTGGTTCGCAGTGGCGCTGCACTGCAGTTGGAACTTCGTGGAGGGACCGGTCCTCGGGTTCGGTGTGAGCGGGCTTCCGGTGGTCGGCGTGCTGGGGCTGGAGCTCAAGGGTGGTTCCCGATGGACCGGAGGAGGAGCGGGCTTGGAGGGATCGATGCTGCTGACGGGCCTGCTCGCGGCGGCGGTCGTGACGGTGGGAATGCATGCTCGGCGCCAGCACGCGTGTGCGGTTCGGACTGGATAATCCAGACATGGGTGGGTATAACTGCGCGCCTCCGACGACGGCAGCGGGAGCGGCATGGCGGGATCCATTTACGAAGTAGCACCGGGCGGCCGGCTGGCCGGTAGCCTGCGCATGCCTGGCGACAAGTCCATCTCGCACCGGTCAGTGATGCTCGGCGCCATCGCCGAGGGGGAGACGCGCATCACAGGATTCCTGGAAGGCGAGGATTGCCTGGCCACCATGAACGCCTTGCGCGCCATGGGCGTGCCCATCGAGGGTCCGGATGCCGGCCGGGTCCACGTGCGGGGTGTGGGTTTGCACGGCCTGCGGGCCCCCGGCGCGCCGCTCGACATGGGCAACTCGGGCACGGCCATGCGCCTGATGGCGGGTCTGTTGGCGGGGCAGCCGTTCGATTCGGTGCTGGTCGGCGACGCTTCCCTGTCGCGCCGACCCATGCGGCGGATCACCGAGCCCCTGGGCCGGATGGGTGCGCGGATCGAGACGAGCCCGGATGGCACGCCGCCACTGCGTATTCACGGAGGAGCCCGGCTGCGGGGGATCCGGTACGAAATGCCGGTGGCCAGCGCCCAGGTCAAGTCCGCCGTGTTGCTTGCGGGGCTCTACGCGCAGGGGCGTACCTGCGTCATCGAGCCCGCCCCCGCGCGCGACCATACCGAGCGCATGCTCGAGGGGCTCGGCTACGAGCTGCGCCGTTCGGAAGCCACGGTCTGCCTGGACGGCGGCGGGCGGTTGCGCGCGGCGCACATCGACGTGCCCGCCGACATCTCGTCGGCGGCCTTTTTCCTGGTCGGCGCCAGTATCGCCGCGGGCTCCGATCTGCATCTGCGCCACGTCGGCGTGAACCCCACCCGCACCGGCGTGCTGGAGATCCTGCGCCGGATGGGCGCCTCCATCGAGGTCGGCGCGCCCCGCGAGGCGGGCGGGGAGCCGGTGGCCGATCTCCACGTGCGGGCCGCCGAGCTGCGGGGCATCGACATCCCCGAGGCCCTCGTGCCCCTGGCCATCGACGAATTCCCGGCGCTGTTCGTGGCGGCCGCCTGCGCCCAGGGTACCACGCGCCTGCGGGGCGCTGCGGAGCTGCGCGTGAAGGAGAGCGATCGTATCCAGGTGATGGCCGAGGGGCTGCAGGCCTTGGGAGTCGCCGCCGAGCCGCTCCCCGACGGCATCGTCATCGAAGGGGGGCGCCTGTCCGGGGGCACCGTGTACAGCCATGGGGATCACCGCGTGGCCATGGCCTTCGCCATGGCCGCCCTGCGGGCCGGGGGCCCCGTGCGCATCCTCGATTGCGACAACGTGAACACGTCTTTCCCCGGTTTCGTCGGCCTGGCCCGTGAGGCAGGGCTGGCCATCCGAGAGATTCCCCCCGGTCATGGCTGAGGACTGTCTGGTGGTGACGGTGGACGGTCCCAGCGGCTCGGGAAAGGGCACGCTCGCGCGTCTGCTCGCCGAGCGCCTGGGGTTCCACTGGCTGGACAGCGGCGCGCTGTATCGGGTGCTGGCGCTGGCCGCGCTGCGCCGCGGCCTCTCGCTGGAAGATGAGGCGGGATTGGCACGGCTCGCCCGCGGCCTGGATGTGCGCTTCGAGGCCTCGGGGGCGGGTGAGCCCCGGGTCTTTCTGGACGGCGAGGATGTGACCGCGGACCTGCGCACCGAACGTTGCGGCGCGGCGGCCTCACGGGTGGCGGCCCTGCCCGCCGTGCGCCGGGCGCTGTTGGACCGCCAGCGTGCATTCTGCCGCCCCCCGGGGCTGGTCGCCGATGGTCGGGACATGGGAACGGTGGTGTTCCCCGAGGCCCCGGTGAAGATCTTTCTCGACGCCGACCTTGAAGAACGCGCCCGCAGGCGCTATAAGCAGTTGAAGGAGCAGGGGATTGATGCTAACCTTCGCGGCCTTTTAGACGAGCTCGCCAAGCGCGACGAGCGGGACCGCAGCCGGCCCGTCGCGCCGCTTCGACCCGCCCCGGATGCCACCGTTCTGGATTCGACCCGGATGAGCATCGACGAGGTGCTCGAGCGGGCCTTGGAGCTGGTGAGTCGAGTGCAACCGCAGCCCCGCTGAACCGGGCGCCCAGGTGGCGGACGCCGGTGCTTCGGGTATTTCACGTAAACCGAGTAAACCCAACCCATGACTGAAAGTTTCGCCGAGCTCTTCGAAGAGAGCCTCAACAGTATCGAAATGAAACCCGGCACCATCATCAATGGCACGGTGGTGGACATCCGGGACGGCAACGTCATCGTCCATGCCGGACTCAAGTCCGAGGGCGTCATCCCCATCGACCAGTTCCGCGGTCCCGACGGGGAGGTGGACGTCAAGGTGGGCGATGTGGTGGAGGTGGCCCTCACGGCCGTGGAGGACGGCTCTGGAGAAACCCGCCTGTCCCGCGAGAAGGCCATTCGCGCCCGGGCCTGGAAGGAACTGGAGGAGGCATTCGAAGCCGGCAAGATCGTCACCGGCCGCATCACGGGCAAGGTGAAGGGCGGATTCACTGTGGACCTGGGTCAGATCCGGGCCTTCCTGCCGGGCTCGCTCGTGGACATCCGTCCGGTGCGCGACACCTCGTATCTCGAAGGAAAGGATCTGGAGTTCAAGGTCATCAAGCTCGATCCGCGCCGCAACAACGTCGTCGTCTCGCGCCGCGCCGTGCTGGAGGAGGAATACAGCGCCGAACGCGAGGCTCTGCTGGAGAGCCTGGAGGAAGGCGTGGTGCTCAAGGGCGTGGTCAAAAACCTCACGGACTACGGCGCGTTCCTGGACCTGGGCGGCATCGACGGGCTGTTGCACATCACCGACATGGCCTGGAAACGAGTCAAGCACCCCTCGGAGGTGGTCAACATCGGTGACGAGATCGAGGTCAAGGTGCTGCGCTTCGACCGCGAGCGCAACCGCGTGTCCCTCGGCCTCAAGCAGCTGGGTGAGGATCCCTGGGTCAATATCTCGCGCCGTTATCCCGTGGGCACGCGGGTCTTCGGCAAGGTCACCAACATCGCCGACTACGGTTGTTTCGTGGCCATCGAGGACGGCGTCGAGGGTCTGGTGCACGTCTCCGAGATGGATTGGACCAACAAGAACGTCAACCCCAGCAAGGTGGTGCAGGTGGGCGACGAGGTGGAAGTGATGGTCCTGGACGTGGACGAGGAACGCCGGCGCATCTCCTTGGGCATGAAACAGTGCCAGCCCAACCCCTGGGAAGATTTCGCCGCCAACCACAACAAGGGCGATCGGGTCAAGGGCACCATCAAGTCGATCACGGACTTCGGGATCTTCGTGGGTCTGGAGGGCGGCATCGACGGTCTCGTGCACCTGTCCGATCTGTCGTGGAACGAACCCGGCGAGGAGGCGGTGCGCCGTTACAAGAAAGGCGACGAGGTCGAGGCCGTGGTGCTGGCGGTGGATCCGGAGCGCGAGCGCATCTCGCTGGGAATCAAGCAGCTGGCCCAGGATCCTTTCTCGCAGTTCGTGGCCCAGCACCCCAAGGGCAGCATCGTCAAGGGCGTGGTCAAGGAAGTGGATCCCAAGGCCGCCATCGTGGAGCTCGACGAGGGGGTGGAGGGTGTGCTGCGCGCCTCGGAGATTTCGCGCGACCGCGTCGAGGACGTGCGCTCCGTGCTCAAGCCCGGTGACGAGGTGGAAGCGAAGTTCGTCGGCGTGGACGGTAAGCGGCGGATGATCAATCTGTCGATCAAGGCCAAGGAGGTCGCCGAAGAGGCCCAGGTGCTGCAGGACTACAGCCGCAGTGGCGAGGCGGCCACCACCACGCTGGGCGATCTGCTCAAGGAACAGATCGGTACGCAACGCGACGACGAAAGCGGCTCGTGACCGGGTGGCGCCGTGCCGGCCTGAGCCGGCACGGCCCGCCGTACCGGCCGCGACGGCAGGACGGGTATGCCCATGCACATGACCAAATCCGAGCTCATCGAGCGTATCGCGCAGAAGCAGCGCCATCTCGCCTACAAGGACGTGGAATTGTCGGTGAAGTCCCTGCTCGAACAGATGAGCGACTCGCTGGCCAGCGGCCAGCGGATCGAGATCCGCGGCTTCGGCAGCTTTTCCCTGCACTATCGTCCACCGCGCATCGGCCGCAACCCCAAGACCGGCGATCCGGTCCCGCTGCCCGGCAAGTACGTCCCGCACTTCAAACCCGGCAAGGAGTTGCGCGAGCGGGTCAACAACGGGCTCCAGCGGGGGGACGTCGCGGATCTGGAGGCAGACTGACTTTTGCGGGGCGTGCCGGCATCCACGCCGTGGATGCGTGCCGCGCGGTCCGTCGGATGCGGATGCGCCTGACGGAACCTCACCTGTCGAGTGCCCCAGTCGCCGGGGTGTACCGGGCGGCGCCGGTCTGCGGTGCCTGCGGGAGATGTCCGTGCTGACGTTGCTCTGGCTCCTCGTGCCCGTGGCAGCGGCCTCGGGTTGGTATTTCAGCCGCCGATTCGGTGGGCGGCGCACGCCAGGCTCCTCCGGCGGACTGTCCGGCGACTATATTCGTGGCCTGAACTATCTGCTCAACGAGCAGCCCGACAAGGCGCTCGAGGTGTTCGTGCGCATCGTGGACGTGGATCCCGCCACCGTGGAGACCCATCTGTTGCTCGGCAACTTGTTCCGCCGCCGCGGCGAAGTGGAGCGCGCGATCCGTGTGCACGAGAGCCTGGTGAACCGCCCGGAACTGTCGGGTCAGGTGCGCGAACAGGCCCGGCTGGAACTCGGCAGGGATTACCTGCGCGCCGGGCTGCTGGACCGGGCGGAGTCCTTGTTTCTCGGTCTGCTGGACGCGGGGGTACACCGGGCTCCCGCCTACCGGCATCTCATGGAGGTGTACGAGAAAGAAAAGGATTGGAGCAAGGCGATCGGCATCGCCCGCCGACTGCAGACCGAGACGGAGGCATCCTGTGGCCCGGTGCTGGCCCACTATTACTGTGAGCTGGCGGAGCTGGAGATCCGAGCCGGGCGCCTGGCCAGGGCACGGGACCTGATCCTGAAGGCCTTGGAGGCCGACCCGGGTTGCGCGCGTGCCAGCATCCTGCTCGGCGACCTGGCCTGGCGCGAGGGCGATGCGGACACGGCGCGCGCCCACTTCGAGCGGGTCCACGATCAGGACCCCGACTTTGCCTGCCTCGTGCTGGCGCGGCTGCGGGAGGTCTGCACGCGGACCGGGCAGCCCGAGGCCTACACCGACTATTTGCATCGGGTCCAACCCTGCGGCTGCGACCTGGAGGTGGCGCGTGCGCTGGCCGAGTCGGCGTTGGCGGCGGGAGACGTGCCGGGCGCCGAGGCGGTGCTGACGCGGGCCCTGCAACGGCGCAGCCCGGCCGTGGGGTTGATGCACGAGGCCGTGCGGTGGATGGCCGAAGGCCGGATCCGCTCGGAACCCCGTCTGCTTGCGGCGGTGGCCGAGGGGCTCGCCGACCAGCTGCGTGACCAACCCGAATACCAGTGCCGCATCTGCGGGTTCGAGTCACACGGCCTGTTCTGGCAGTGTCCGGGATGCCGGGGGTGGGGGACGGTGCGCCCCGCCATGCGCAGCGTGCTTCAGGCCCGGGTGCAGCCGCGCTACCGCCTGGACCCGCCCGGTGTGGCGCCGTGCGGCGCGCAACGGTCGCGGGGCCGTGACCCGGCCCGGCTCGTGAGGCATTGAACATGGCGCATGGCGCGTTGCAGGCGTCTCCCCCCCGGATCGTCGTGGCCCTGGACTTTCCCGATGCGCGACAGGCGCTGCGTTTCGCAGGCGGCGTCTCCCCCCGGGCTTGCGGGCTCAAGGTGGGCTTCGAGCTGTTCGTGTCCTCCGGGCCCGCCCTGGTCACGGAGCTGGTGCGGCGGGGGTTTGCGGTTTTCCTGGACCTCAAGTTCCACGACATTCCCAATACGGTCGCCGGGGCGGTGCGGGCCGCCGCCGGACTGGGCGTGTGGATGATCAACGTGCACGCCTCGGGCGGCCGGCGCATGCTGGAGGCGGCGCGCGGGGCGCTGCCAGAAGGGGCCGACCGCCCCAGGCTGGTGGCCGTGACGGTGCTCACCTCACTGGGAGCCCCGGATCTGCGAGAGGTGGGCATCGAGGCGGCGCCGCAAGCGCAGGTCCTGCGCCTGGCGACGCTGGCGCGGGGCTGCGGCCTGGACGGGGTGGTCTGCTCGGCGCGCGAGGCTCCACTGCTGCGCCAGCGGCTGGGCCAAGGATTCCTGCTGGTGACACCGGGAATCCGGCCCGCCGGCAGCGAGGCGGCCGATCAACGCCGCACCATGACCCCGCGCGAGGCGGTCGCCGCCGGGGCGGACTATCTGGTGGTGGGCCGCCCGGTGACCGGGGCCCCGGACCCGGCGGATGCGCTGGTCCGGCTGGCGGGCGAGATCCGTGGCGCCTGATCGGAAGGCCTCCGGCCTGTGGTCCATTTCACGGGACCCGGATATGAAACCCGATAGAGTCCGGCGCGGGCCGCGAAGGTCTTTCGCTGCGGTTCGTTGCGTGTTTGGTCAATGAGGGGGGACGATGAGAAAAGTCCGTAAGGCCGTTTTTCCCGTGGCGGGTCTGGGAACCCGGTTTCTGCCGGCCACCAAGGCCAATCCGAAGGAGATGTTGCCGGTGGTGGACAAGCCGCTGATCCAGTACGCGGCCGAAGAGGCCGTCGCCGCGGGTGTGGACGTTCTGGTGTTCGTTACCGGTCGCAACAAGCGCTCGATTCCAGACCACTTCGACAAGGCCTACGAATTGGAGAGCGAACTGGAGCGGCGCAACAAGCAGGACCTGTTGGAGGTGGCGCGCAACGTGCTACCCCCTCATGTGAGCTGTGTCTATATCCGCCAGTCCGAGGCGCTGGGGCTGGGCCACGCGGTGCTGTGCGCCAAGCCGGTGATCGAGACCGGGGAACCGTTCGCGGTGATCCTTGCCGACGATCTGATCGACGGCGGCGCACGCGGCTGCATGGAGCAGATGGTGGAAGTCTACGCCGAGACCGGTTGCGGGGTGATCGGCGTGCAGGAGGTCGACCCGCAGGATGTGTCCGCCTATGGGATCATCGACGGCGAGCGCCGCTCCGATCGGCTGTGGGACGTCCGCGGCTTGGTGGAGAAGCCGGCCGCGGCGCAGGCCCCCTCGAACATGGCCGTGGTCGGGCGTTACATCCTGGACTATGCCGTGTTCGAACACCTGGAGCGGATCGAGCCGGGCAGCGGGGGCGAGATCCAGCTCACCGACGCCATGGCTGCCCAGATCGCCGCGGGTCGGCCCATCTGTGCCTACGAGTTCGAAGGACGGCGCTACGACTGCGGGTGCAAACTCGGCTACCTCCAGGCGAACGTCGAATACGGCCTCAAGCACGCGGAGCTGGCCGAGCCATTCCGGTCCTATCTCCGGGCCCTCAGCTCGGCGCTTTGAGCTTGCCGAGCATGTCCGGCCGATGGCGTCCGGTGCTCGCGCTGCTGGCCGCGTTGCTGGTCGCCACGGCCACGGGCGGGCCGCCGGCGGAATCGGCCGTGGAAGCCGCGGTGCGGCGCGGCTTGGACTGGATCCTCGCGCATCCGGCGAGCCAGCAGGATGGGGGATTCCGCGACCTGGTGGACGAGGCGTTGTTCTATCGTGTATTTCTGCGTCTCGGCGCCGCCTGCTGCCCGGATCCCAGATTGGTGGGGGCACGTGACCGGGCCCTGGACCGACTCACCGCTGCGCTGCGGCGTGACGCCGACCGGACAGACGCCCACCGTTCGCTTCTCGATCATTACCACCTGCTGCTCGCCGCGTACCTGCTGAATCAGGCGGGCCGACCGATACCGCTGCGCGGGGAGATCGTCTCTCGGGCGGCCCGGGCGCTGGCCGTCCGGTCCCGGGCGCTGCCGACGGTTCGCCTGGCCGTGGCATTGCTCTTGGAACGCCTCGGCGAGATCCCTCCGCTGAGCCCACGAGCACTGCGCGAGGCGGCATTCATCGCGCGGCTGACACGGCGCGGCGCCTCGCCGGTCGGTGGGTCGGGTGGCCGTGGTGGGGCCCTGCACCCGTTCGTCTATTATGCCCTCGTTCACGAAATCGCATTGCTCACCGACTTCGGCGCGCAGGCCCCGGACCGGTGGCTGCAGGCACGGCGCGGCGCCCTGATCAGGCTGCTGGAAGGCGGCGTCCGCCAGGCGGTGGCCTCCGGTAGCATCGACCGCCTGGCCGAGCTGCTGCTTGCCATGGGGATCCTGGGCGCCTGCTCCACGACGACCACGGACCATGCCGTGCACTTGTTGCTCGCCACCCAGCACGAGGACGGGAGCTGGGGCGCCCGAACCCCGCGGCGCGCCAATCCGGTACGCCATGCGGTGCAGACGGCCACCGCGGCTCTCATGGATTACGCTCGTCGGCGTCTCGCCGTGGAGCGAGGCGCACGATCAGCGTGTCGCCCCGCTGCGTGAGCTCCAAATGCTTCAGGAAGCTCATGCCCAGCAAGGCCGCGCCGCCGGCCGCCTCGGGTAGAATCACACCACGCACGTTGCGGATCCGGATGCCGCCCAGGGCCACCTCGTTCAGTACGGTCGCCGCCCCCTGCACGGTGCCCGCGGCCGTCTGCAGACGCAGCGGCCGGCCCTGGGGCAGGTCCAGGGCCCGGGCGAGCCGTCGGGGCACGGCCACCGTGGTGGCGCCGGTGTCCACCAAGAACGTGACGGGATGCCCATTGATCATGCCGCTGGCCACGAAATGCCCGCTACGGTTACGCTGCAGGACGAGGGTCACCGCGCCGTCGGGTGCGATCACCGTCTCCACGCGCGCGTTGGGATTCTCCCACCGGCTCACGAGCAGGCTGAACACGGCGAACAGGCCGCCCAGCAGGGCGAGCCAGATCAGGGCGGTTCGGGTGGGGCTCATGACCGACCGGCGGGTGGCGCCGGCATGGAGCGAGGCGCAATGAGCGGTTGCGGGTGTGAAATCGAGGTCCGCGATGCGGCGCAACGGCGCGTGCTGCGGGTGCTGCTGGCCATCAACGCGGCCCTGTTCTTCATCGAATTCGGGGTGGGCTGGCTCGCCGACTCCACGGCGCTCATCGCGGACTCCCTGGACATGCTGGCCGATGCCATCGTCTATGGTCTCGGATTGTACGCCGTGGGTCGCACGCAGGTCGAAAAGGCCCGGGCCGCCCGTGTGAGTGGCTGGTTCCAGCTGGTGCTGGGCATCGCCATCGTGATGGACATCGTGCGGCGGGCCGTGTTCGGCAGCGAGCCGGTCTCCTCCCTGATGATGGCGATGGGGACGGTGGCGCTGGCAGCCAACGTCGCCTGCCTCGCGCTGATCCACGGTCACCGGGACGGCGGGGTGCACATGCGCGCGAGCTGGATCTTTTCCGCCAACGACGTGGTCGCAAACCTCGGCGTGATCCTGGGCGGATCGTTGGTCTGGGCCCTCGACAACCGATGGCCCGACCTGCTCGTCGGCGCCGCGGTCGCCGGGTTCGTTCTGCGCGGCGCGTGGCGCATCCTGAGGGAAGCGCGCGCCGAGGAGCGAGGTGCGTGCGGAGGTCGTGCGTCCCCCGATTGCGGCTGCGAATGAGGATAGCCGAGACCGGCGCGGGTGCGCGATGAAACGGCGATACCTGGGCGACGCCAAGGACGCCTTCAAATGGGACTATCACGACCACCTCATGCGCGCCCTCGGCTATGCCGAGTTGGAGGTGGTGCTGACTCAGCTTCCCCGCCAAGTGGACACTTCAAAAGTAGAGTTTCTCACTACCTGTGTGGCATACAAGCTGGGGAGGTAATCCGCCCAGCGCAGTCAAGGCGGCCTGACTCAAACAAAACGGTCTCAGGAATACCCGGGGCGGTTCACTTCGTCAGGCAAGAAGGTTAAAAGTACAAGTGAT
>Ga0256841_1000793_pt1 | contig 30090 bp, 24 predicted proteins | sample 356308metaG_FD_185971 | JGI IMG/M metagenome (GOLD analysis project Ga0256841, IMG submission 185971) | Hydrothermal vent microbial communities from Mid Atlantic Ridge, Atlantic Ocean - 356-308 | ecosystem: Environmental > Aquatic > Marine > Hydrothermal vents | place: Atlantic Ocean: Mid... | reverse complement strand
AGCATTGATAGGACGTCAGTTCGAATTGTTCCCCTTCGCTTTTTATACTTATTTCGAATTCGAACGTGTTGTTGTTTACCAACTCCCCGTTTTTTGCATACATTTTATAATTTGTTTGGGCGGAAATAAAATTTGAAATTAAAAATGTTATTGATAAAAGAAGTAAAATTTTTTTGTACAACATAAGCACACCGCAGATGAATATTGAGATTTTTTATTCCCTTTAATTCATCTTTGGTGCCAGAAAATCCGGAATTGTGCTATGCGTCACAATTTTGGCTTTTTTGAAATGTTTTGCAACATTTTTAGATTAAAACTTAAAATTTTGTAATCTAAAGCAAGTGTGCGGAGGGGTGAAAAAAAAGTTGACAAATTTTTGACAACCTGCCGTAACACCAATAAATTCAAATACTTGAACGGGTTGAAAATTTTTTAACGGAGCAAAAAAATTTGCACCGGTTTTTTGAAATATTAATCGGAGTTTTTCAGTGAGAGAATATAGTCGGCAATTTTACCCAGATTTTTCGTATCCACCTTTTCGAAAGACGGCATAAATTCTTTGTATTTCTTTTGGTATTCCTCAAATCTTTCGGCGGAAGCATAAGACTTCGGATTGCGCAAATAATTTATAAGTTTGGCTCTCGACCAATATTTTTGTATTCCGTAAAGTGAAGGTCCTTTGCCGGTTCCTTGCAAATTTTCACCATGACATTCAAAGCAGCGTTGTTTTTGCATTATCGAAACAACATCTTCCTCGTAAACCTCGTAATTCGTTCCGCCCGAAACTTCTTCTTTCCGTGTGATTTTGGCGAGTATAAACAAGAAAATGAATGCAACCAAAAATAAAGCAACCCACTTTTGAGCATTAGTCATAAAAACTCCGAATAATTATTTGCCAAAGATAAACAATTAACCTAAATCTTTCTTGACCGATTTTTCATAATATTTTTTGTATTTCAACACTGCTTTGAAAATAGCCTCGGCAATTTCTTGCTGCCCTTTATTGCTCGAGAGATATTTCTCATCTTTTTTGTTTGAAAGGAATCCTGTTTCTATCAAAACACCCGGCATTGATGCCCCTACCAACACGTAAAATCCGGCTTGTTTAATTCCTCTGGTCGGAATGCTAACTTCTTTTTTCCATTCATTGTTCAGATAATCGGCAAACGTTTCGGAAAATCGCATGAATGATGATCTTGCCATGGAAATTAAAATGAAATTTTCGTCCGTCAATTTTTTGTATCTATCCGGATTTTCTTCATATTTAATAACACTGTTTTCCAGCTCCGCTATTTCTATGGCTTCTTTTGTTCTTCCGGGTCGGAGCAGATAAACTTCAAACCCTCTGGTTTTACTGGGTTTTCTCCGCAATGAATTTGCATGGATGGAAATAAACAATTTCCCGTCGTTGGCGTTAGCTATTTTACCACGTTTATAAAGCTCTACAAAACGGTCGTCTTTTCGGGTATAAACAACCTTTACGTCCTTTAATCTTTTACTAATTAAATTTCCAAGTTTTTTTGCTATTGCAAGATTTATATCCTTTTCCTTTTTACCGGTTACACCAATTGAGCCGGGATCTCTACCACCGTGACCAGGGTCTATTACCACCACGTCAAATTTCCATTTTTCCGCAGCTTTGTTTTCAAATTCCGGATTGCGAAATATTTTATTGTGGATTGAAACAAGAATATCATTGTTGTCAATATCGGTGGAAATATCAAAAGAGGAGTAACCTTCCCTTAGCGCGAATTCAAATTGGGGATTGCCTTTTACACTTTTGAACTTAACCGATTTAATTAATTCAGAATTAATACGGTTTGCAGCTATGCCCGGATTTACGGAATATTTTGCAAAAAACAGATAGAGTTTATCATTATTAAGCGACCCGCGGGGCTCTATTATTTTCTTGCTTGTTTTGAAGCGGATTAAAGTGCCGTTTACTTTTTCTTCAATTTCCAACCCGTAAATATCATAAGCGGAATTAACAACAGGTGATTTTCGTTTCAGGTTTAGTTTTGCGTATGTGTCGATTTTATTGCCGGTAAACTTAATTTGCTTGTTTAATCTGTTGTAAACTATTTCCCTTTCCGCTGCAAGCGACAAATATCCAGCAGTGTATTCAAGCGGAATAAAAATTCTGTCTTTTATCAATAATGTTGAAACCGGAATTTGATAGATGTAATTTTCCTTATTCTGTTTGGAATGTAAAATTATAAAATTATTTTTTGCAGTAAACTTTAAATTGAAATTTTTGAATTTTACTTCAGTTTTTTTTGTTTTATTATTTTTATAATAGTTCAATCCGGTGTTTTTACAGAAATCGTCTATCGAAATGTAAGTTAAACCTTTTTTCTTAAAGGAAGGAACAAAATAAGTTTTTCCGTCTTTCACCACCGAAACTTTAAGTAACCGTTGAGCCGGAAGCAAGGAAGGCAAAAGCAAAAACAGTAAGGTCAGTATTAATGTTCGCTTTGTCATAATTAACCGACAAACGGAATCATGAAACCGGTTTTCTTCTTGTAAGCTGTATATTCGTTACCGAAATGTTTTTCAAGCAGTTTATCTTCATATCGTGCCCTTAAAATGAAAAGCGGTATCTCGAACAATAAAATAACCGGAATGGCAACATAACTCATTAATGCAACCGCAGCACCCAAATCACTTAAAATTTGGCTTAAATATTGCGGATGTCTGATAATTCCGTACAACCCTTTTTTGTGCAACTTATGATTTTTAAATACCACAATATCTTGCGAATAATTCTCACCGAGTGACTTGAATGCGTAAACCTGCACCCACGAAAAAACAAGAAACACAATCAATCCTATTACCCTCAAATTGAAAAATTGTTCCTCGTATTCTCCGGGCAACGTAAAAATTTTGAACACACCCAGAATTAACAACACAAACACAAGTGCAGCCAAATTGGGAGGCACTTTTTGCAGATAAGTAATCGGTTTTTCTTTCGCGCCCGTAAATTTGGTTCTCAAGCCTTTTTTAGCGGCGGTAAGATTGGCGCTCATCGATACAAATAAATTCAATCCAACCAAAAGATTAATCGGATCCATTGAATTCCCCTTTGAAAATAATCAAGCAAATATAATAACTTTATTAATTCTTTTGATTATTTTTATTGAACAAAGGGAAACAAATTACAGTGAAAAATGGATAAACTTTATATCGCGGGACATACCGGAATGGTCGGTTCCGCAGTAAAAAGAAAATTTGAAAAAGCCGGTGGATTCAACCTTGTACTCCGTACCCGCGAAGAACTGAATTTATTGAATCAATCCGATGTTTCCGCATTTTTTAAGAACGAAAAACCCGATACCGTAATAGTTGCCGCTGCAAAAGTTGGCGGAATTCTTGCCAACAATACATATCGTGCTGATTTTATTTATGAGAATTTGGTGATCGAAACAAATATAATTCACTCCGCATTTGAAGCCGGAGTAAAAAAATTAATTTTTCTCGGAAGCTCATGTATTTATCCCAAACTGGCCAGGCAACCGATTAAAGAAGAATATTTGCTGGACGGAAAATTGGAATATACAAACGAACCTTATGCAATAGCTAAAATAGCCGGCATTAAACTTTGTGAAAATTATTATTTGCAATACGGATGTAACTTTTATTCTCTTATGCCAACTAATTTGTACGGACCCGGTGATAATTTCGATTTGAAAAATTCCCATGTGCTTCCGGCTTTACTTAGAAAATTTCACGAAGCTAAATTAAATAACTCAAATGTTGAAGTTTGGGGTTCGGGGAAACCAAAACGCGAATTTTTATATGTTGAAGATCTTGCCGATGCAATTTATTTCTTTACAAAAAATATTGAAGCAAAAGACATTTACAATTCGGGTGTTTCCCACATAAACGTAGGAACCGGCGAAGATATTTCAATCGCCGAATTGGCAAAATTGATTGGACGAATAGTAGGATTCAATGGCGAAATTATTTATGATTCTTCCAAACCCGACGGAACACCGAGAAAATTACTGGACGTCTCAAGGTTGCACACTTTCGGTTGGAAACACAAAACATCATTGGAGGAAGGAATTAGGAAAACGTATAAATGGTTTTGTTTAGATTACAATGGTTAATAAATTACAAATTATAATTTATAAATTATAAGTACTAAATTATAGTTTGAATTTTTGGGAAATAAATGGACGAAGGGTTAGGAGAAAGATTTTTCATTTTTGTTATTGATGTTTTGAAATTTTGTAGAACAATCAACTATGATGTTGAAAATAAAATTATAATCACACAATTAACAAAATCAGTAACTCATAAAGATTATAATATAAAATTAAGAATGTGAAATTAAGAATTTATAATTTGGAATTTATAATTGAAAATACCTAAAAACAACTCACATCTTACAACAGCTCAAAGCTTACCCCCAAAAGCTTTAATCACCGGTATTACGGGGCAAGACGGAAGTTACCTGACCGAATTTCTTTTGGAAAAAGGTTACGAAGTTCACGGTATAATAAGGAAAAGCAGTTCATTTAACACAGGTAGAATAGACCATCTGTACAACAATACCCGTTTATTAAACAAAAAATTATTTCTTCATTACGGTGATTTGGTTGACGCCAGTAATTTGAACAGATTACTCGAGAAAATTAAACCCGATGAAATATACAACTTGGCTGCGCAGAGTCACGTAAAAGTATCGTTCGAACTGCCCGATTATACTGCACAAGTGGATGCTTTAGGTACGTTGCGACTTTTGGATGCAATAAGGGAAACCGGAGTAAAAACTAAATATTACCAAGCATCAACAAGCGAACTGTTCGGTGCGGCAAAACAATTTCCACAGAATGAAGATACCCCGTTTTATCCGAGATCTCCATACGGAGTTGCCAAACTTTATGCGTATTGGATAACGGTAAATTACCGCGAAGCGTATAACTTGTTTGCAAGCAACGGAATTTTGTTTAATCACGAATCCCCGCGCAGAAATGAAACTTTCGTATCGAAAAAAATTACAAGCGCTGCAGTAAGAATTTTACTCGGAAAACAGAAAAAATTACTGTTGGGAAATTTGGAAGCGAAACGGGATTGGGGTTACGCAAAAGAATACGTAGAGGGAATGTGGAAAATTTTACAGCATAAAACACCAGACGATTTTGTTCTGGCAACCGGAGAAGCACATTCGGTTAAAGAATTTGTGGAAGCTGCCTTCGGTGAACTTGGAGTAACAATTGATTGGAAAGGTGAAGGTGAAAATACAACCGGTTTTGTGGAGAATATAAATTATTCCAATAAACTGATAAACAAACTGGATAAAAAGGAAATCAAAATTAAAACCGGACAAAAAATCGTTGAAGTTTCTTCCAAATATTACAGACCTACGGAAGTGAATTTACTTGTCGGTAATGCGGAAAAAGCAAAAAATTTACTCGGATGGCAAGCAAAAACCGGATTTAAAAAGCTGGTAAAATTGATGATTGAAAGCGATTTTTCACAAATATTAAATTCGCCTTAAAATTGATATTGTGTTCAACATCAAAATTACATTCCCGTAATGTTTCATTTTAATACGCAAGTATAAGGATTTTTACAAATTTACACGCAAAATTTACCTCTTATCACCGCTCAATTCTAAAGAAACAAGCAAAACAAACGATTATGGTAATGGCACTATAATTGTTTTTAAATATCATAAAAAATAAAATGAGAAAACCGTATGAACACAAGCCAAATGTTAATAACACTTGGAGCGCTAATACTCCTCAGTTTGGTTATTTTAAGGGTAAACAGAGGATTTTTAACAACAGATTCCGTTTTGTTAGACAGCAAAATAGACGTATTGGCGGTTTCGGTAGCAACTTCAATACTGGAAGAAGCAAACGGCAAAGCATTTGATGAAATTACCGACTCTACAAGTATTAATGATGTGAATTTGTTAAGCTCTGTTTTAGGTCCCGAATCGGGTGAAGTTTATCCTTTTTTCGACGATTTTGATGATTATAACGGTTTTGTAAAAATCGACTCAACCAACCCTATTGCAAAATTTAAAGTTATCTGTAAAGTAAATTACGTAAACCCAACAAATTTGGATGATACTACAACGAGTAAAACATGGCACAAAAAATTAACCGTTTACGTTACAAGTCCATCTATGTTAGGGCACGATCACAAACAAGATACCCTTAAAATGTCCTCAATTTTCAGTTATTGGTATTTCAGGTAAAGGAGTGAATAATGGGATTCAGTACATTAATAGACATACTCGGTTCAACATTAATCGGCGGCATGCTTTTATTGATTTTATTGAGATTAAATGACGCCGGGGTTCAAAATAATTATACTTACGGAGGAGAGTTAATAGTTCAACAAAATCTGGTCGATTTGGTTACTTTAATTGAACACGATTTCAGAAAAATCGGGTATTGTGCAGATTGGAAAAAACTACCCGATCCCACAAAATATATTTTAGAAGCGGATTCAAACAGTATCACTTTCTTAACGGATGTTGATTCCGACGGAGAAGTTGATACAGTGCATTATTATACAGGCCATACAAGCGAACTTGATAATACACCTAATCCAAGAGATAAATTACTATACAGAGTGGTCAACAATTCTCTACCGAGAGGTTCTAATTTAGGAGTTACACAATTTGAATTGGTTTACTATGATGATAGTGGAACAAAGCTTTTAACTCCGGTGACAAATCCCACAAAAATAATGACTATGGAAATTAATATTAAGGTGGAAGACGTTTACGGTTATGATACTTCCAATCCTAATAAAGATGATTCGGAAATGTATGCAACGGCATTCTGGAAGCAAATAAGATTGGTTGCCAGAAATTTGAACAACAGATAAGGAGAATGAAATATGGGTGGAAAAGCAGCAATGTTGCTTGTACTCGGATTCAGTTTGATATTTTTGGTTTTCGGAAACAATTTTAATAGTTTGACATCGAGAGCGGTAAAAAACGAGGCGAGTTACTATAATGAAACAATGGCTCACAATATCGCCATAGCCGGAGCAAACATGGTTGCAAATGCCGTGTTCATGGACAAAGCTTGGGATGACGGTTATTTCAAATTACCATATCAAGGTGGCATTTTAAATGTTTATATTACTAACCCAAGCGGATATAATAGCAAAGTAACCATTTGCCACAAACCCGGAACAAGAGCGGAACATACAATAAGCGCCCCCCCTTCAATTAAAGACACTCTCTTAAATAATGGCGATTATTTGGGAGATTGTAGAGGTACAAGTATGGATCCTAACTTGGTTTTAATTTATGCAGAGGGAATTTTCCCCGATCCAGATAAATGCCCGCCTTTTATCACTCCGGATACTTCTGTCGTTTATGTGAAATTGCAACCAAGTAGTTTTGCGAAATACGGTAATTTTTACGATAGAATGCATGCTATACCGGCCACCGGCGATACATTCGACGGATATTTTCACGTAAACAATACTATGAAAACATGGGGGCATCCCGTATTTCTTGACAAAGTTACAAGCAAAGGTGGTCTGGTGATGTATAATACCAAAAATCCCGAATTTCAAAAAGGTTACACCTCCGGTATCGACGTTAAACGTCCATGGGATACAACTAATTTCAGAAAATTGGGACTTAACGGTGGTGCTGTAATACGGGATACTACAAAATCCGGGAAACGGGTCGACGTTGAAATGGAATTTAAAAGCGATGGAACCGTGAAATACCGTTACAGAATTTTCGATGGTTCACCGACGTGGACTCCATATAAAATCCAACCGCTGAGTGACCTGACTAGCAACGGTGTAATTTATATTGAAAGAGGAAATCTTTACGTTAAAGGGACAGTGAGAGGACAAGCAACAATTGTGGTGACTAAAAATAATAAAAGTGGTTGCGGTAGAATTTTTCAGACGGATGATCTAAAGTATAATACCGACCCAACAAAAGACCCCAGTTCGAACGATATGTTGGGGTTGGTAGCGGAGGGAAATATAAGACTTGTATATAATGATGATACCAAACATCACGATATTATTACTCAAGCTTCATTGTTTTCTAAAAACGGAAGCGTAGGACCGGACAATAGACTGGTAAGTAACGACGGTTACCTTGCTTCATGGAAAATTTTGGGCGGAATCATTGCGCACGACGTAAGAGTTACGGCTCATTATAATAGTGTTGGACCTTATGAAGGTTATAAATTCGTCCATAAATTCGATAGAAGATTTTTAACAAGGGTTCCACCCCATTTTCCACATGCGAAAAATTATGAAGTAGTTTCATGGTATGAATAAATTAACTTCTATCTTCCGTTAGTTGGAAAAGCATTGCGGAGTGTTCCGTAATGCTTTTTTTATTTTAATATATCAGTTAAAGCCTCATCCAATTTTGTAAAATTAAATTTAAATCCGGTTGCCAATGTTTTAACCGGAATTACTTTTGAACCGTGCAATAAATATTCCGCCCCTTCACCCAATACCAATTTTAATACAAATCCCGGTACATTGAAGAACGAAGGGCGGCGCAGAACTTTACCGAGTGTTTTTGCAAATTCTTTCATTCTTACCGGATTCGGTGCCGTTAAATTAAATGAACCTTGAACGTAATTGTTATCAAGAGCGAATAAAATGAAATTCACCAAATCATCGATATGAATCCACGAGAACCATTGATTACCGGAACCGAGCGGACCTCCGGCAAAAAATTTAAATGGTGTGAGCATTTTTGCCAACGCACCTCCGCTTTTATCCAAAACTATTCCTATTCTCAAACTGACTCTTCTTACACCGAAATACTCTGCATCAACCGCTTCGCGTTCCCATTTTTGTGTGAGTATTGCAAGGAAATCCGTTCCGGGCTTTGATTCTTCCGTAATTAATTCATCTCCGGTAAAGCCGTAATAACCGATTGCCGAAGCCGAAACAAAAACCGGCGGTTTGTTTTTTGTATGATACATAGCATTGACAAGTGCACGGGTTGAAATTAATCTGCTTTGCACAATATTTTTTTTGTGCTTTTCATTCCACCTTCTGCCCATTATGTTTTCACCCGCAAGGTTAACAATTGCATCTTTGCCTTCCAAATTGTTTATCCATTCAGAAATGTTTACCGGATTCCATTCCACAAATTGACTGGCCTTTAATTTCTCCTTTGCTTTTTTAACCGAACGCGTAAATACAATAACTTCGTCACCCCTTTCCAGCAACTTTACAGTTAATCTTTTCCCAATCAAACCCGTTGCTCCGGTCACTACTATTTTCATTTTCTTACCCGGCTGATTTACATAATTTAATTAAGCTAAAATAATTTAGTAAATTTTCAATCTAAATATCCGGATGAAAAATAAAGTGAGACTTTTCATTTACTTTTTTCTTTTTTATGTTCCGCTTTTTGCGCAACAATTTTTTGTAAACGGAATAGTAAAAAACTCAAAAACAAATGAGGGCTTAAGTTTTGCCAACGTAAGAATCATAGGAACAACAAAAGGAACCGCCGCCAATATAAACGGCGAGTACGAATTAATTTTAAACGAAGGAAATTACATTCTTGTAGCTTCCTATATCGGTTTTAAATCGGATACTGTAAAAATTAAACTTGACAAAGACAAAAAAGTAAATTTTACTCTTCAACCGGTTAGTTTGGAATTGCCAACCGTTACCGTCATTCCAAAAGAAAATCCAGCATTACGAATAATTAAAAATGCAATTAAAGCCAAACATAAAAGGGAAGTATATTTACACTCGTATATTTTCAAAGCTTATACGAAGGGCATTGCGAAAACCGATAAGGATTTTTCCGCCTCCGGAAATTCCATTGAAATTTCCACGGGGAAAAAAGATTCCATACGGGAATTAAAAATAATGGGAATAATTGAAAACGAAAGCGCCGGGTATTTCAAAAAGCCGGATTTTTACAAAGATATTATTGTTGCCAGAAAACAAACACAAAATACACCTTCCACCATTAATGTAATTACCGGCGGCCGTTTAATACAAAACTTCTACAATGATGAGTTGCATTACTTTAACCGCCCCATTCCAAGTCCGATTGCCGATGACGCGCCCGGTTATTATTACTACTATCTCGAAGACAGTTTGGCATTGGATAAGAATAAAGTATATAAAATTTACTTTGCTCCGGAAGATGCTTCCGATCCGGGTTTCTACGGAAAAATTTATATCGAAGACAAATCTTTCGCTTTGTTGAAAGTGGATGTTGCACTTAACGAGGCGGCAAATCCGGGAAAAATTTTTTCAAAAATTCATATCTTCCAGCAGTTTCTGCCATTCGGAAAAAACAACATTTATATGCCTATCGATTACAGAATGTTTGTGGTGGGCGGATTTTTAGGCATGGTTAAATTCGCTTTTGAACTTAATTCGATAATGTACGATTATAAAATCAATCCCGAAATAAAAGACGACTTTTTCGATATGGCTGTGGTTACCGTTTTGCCGGATGCGGATACAAAAGATTCCACTTATTGGAACAATATTCAAAAAATACCGAATACTTTGGAAGAAACCGAAGCGTACAAAAGAATTGACAGCCTTCAATCCATTGAAAAATCATTTTGGGATAAATTTTCATTTTTCTCTTCAAGAATCCGGTGGAGTGAAACCATAAGCACAAGCGGAACACTGAACATTTATTCTTTTAACAAAATTGAAGGACATAAACTGAATTTCGAAATTTCCGCCAACGGTTTGAGTAACCGCCGCTTGGATTTTAACGCAACAACAGGTTACGGGTTCGCGGACAAAAAATTCAAATATTCGTTATCGTCAAAGTTATCATTAGGAAATTACAGAACAACAACTATAAATATTAGAATATTTAATAAATTAAATACACTTTTTTCAAAATCAGATCAATACAGAACTATTACATCAACGGTTTTAAGTTTGTTTACGCATTACGACTTCAGAGATTATTATTATTCAAAAGGGTTCGAATTCCGGGCATCTTCGGAAATTTTGCCTTACTTGACTCTGCGCCTCGGCTATCTCAGTCAATCCGATGCGAGTGCGGTAAATAATTCCGAATTTTCATTTTTCAGAAAAGACCGTGTTTACAAAAAAAATCAACCGGTTTACGATACGGACATTAACGAAATTGATTTCGGTTTTAAATTGGATTTCCGGAAATACATTGAAAACGGATTTTACCGCAGCAGATTGCAAAGCGACTCTTACATAATTTTTGAAGGTGACTTCAGAAAAGAATTGGGTGCTTTACATTATAATAATTTGCATTTGGAAACTTACGGTTCCGCAAGAACTTTTAAATCGGCAAACTTAAAATTTCATATAAATGAATATATCTCAAATGGGCCCATTCCGCTTCAGCGTTTAAACGCACTCCCGGGAAATATTAACGGTATCGGGAAAACAAATACATTCAGAACTTTGGGCATAGGGGAAATTTCCGGGGACATGGTAACAACGGTGTTTCTGGAGCATAATTTTAATGATGAAATATTTAAATTGCTCAAAATACCGTATGTAAAAGATTGGCAATTGTCACTGAGTATGCATCTAAATGTTGCCCTTTCCCGGCTTTCCGCAAAAAGCAAAGAAATCATTCCTGTAAAATATATTGAATTTACCAAACCGTTTGTGGAACTCGGTTTCGGTATCGGTCACATTTTATTTCCATTCAGACTGGAATTTACCTGGAGATTGAGTTACAAAGGGGAAAACAATTTTACAGTGGGGTTGAATGCCGGAATGTTATAATAAAAACCGGATTACCGTTTCAAATAATTTTCTTCAATTTGCTTCAAACTTTTAGGATCGCCCAAAATTGTTATTCTATCACCTTGCCTCAAAACCGTTTCACCTTTCGGGATAATCAATTTATTGTTCCGGTTAATCATTGCAATTAAACAGTTGTCCGGAATTTTAATTTCTTTCAACGGTTTGCCAATCATTTCGCCGGTTTTTGCTTTACCGTTTACCGTTATCGCAAGGAAGCGCTCATCGTGCAACAATGCTTCTTTCAGTTCTTGCTCGTTTGTAGCCGATTTCCATAATTGCATAAAATCTTCATCTTCCACCCTTCCGGCAATTTGAGCCAAAATTCTGAGATGCTGGGACGGATTGTCTTCGGGACTTACTAAAAAGAATAGTGCATGAACAATTTGTTCTTCTTCCTCCTCATGTGTAAGCGGATCGATTAAGGTAATACGTACTCCGGGAAGCGAACGTACCAAAACCAAATCCGTTTGTTTTACCTTATCCAATCTGAAATGCGGAAGAGCAATGCCGCGCATAACGGGAGTGGCACCGACACGTGTTCCTTCCAAGAATTGTCCTTTTATTTCTCCGGGTGAAATCGGTATGATCGTCGAAAGCCATTCACTAACCGGATCGAGAACCTCTTCAAAATTCATTTCGTTTTTCAAGTCGAATACTTTTGCGCGGGTTACAATTTGATCGAACGGATCGTCTTTCCGTAAACCTTTTTCTTTTAATATTCCGCGTAATTCGGAATCGAGCCCTTCATATCTCTGACGTCCCAGTCTTTCGAATACATGATAAATCGCCCCGGTTCTTATTACACGTTTACGTGCGTAATACCAATACCAAACAACACTCACCACAATTAAACCGAGGGAAAATACAATTGGAAGAAACCCCATTTCGATTATCAAATAAACTGCGGTGCCAATACCGGAAAGGTGTAACCACGGATAGAACGGCGATTTGTAACCGGGGTCGTACGAATCGAGTTTGCTCTCCCTCATAATAATTACGGCAAGACAAACAAGGGCAAACATGAACAATTGAAAAGCGCTTGCAAGTTTTGCTATGCCGGTCGGATCAAACAAAAGTAAAATAATAACAATTGTTAATACCGTAACCGAAATGGCATAAACGGGAGTTCCCTTTTTTGTCAGTTTTCTGAAAAAATCTTGTATGATATGATCCCTGCTCATTGCCAGCGGATAGCGCGATGCGCTAAGGGTTCCGGCGTTTGCAACCGAAATAAACGCCAACAATGCTGCAACAGAGAGCAAAATTTCGCCCCACTTTCCGAAAATTTTAAGTGCGGCGGTAGCCACGGGAGTCAAATCGCCTTTTAAGACGTTTAACGGAACCACACCAACAATTACATACATTCCCAAACCATAAATTACAATAGCTGTTCCCAAAGCAAGAAAAATCCCCAGCGGTAAATTTCTTTCGGGGTCTTTTACTTCTTCGGCGAGACTGGCAATTTTAGTAACCCCAACGTAACTGATGTAAACCAATCCGGCAGTGGAAACAATCCCTTGAAATCCGGCTGACCAAAAGTTATTGAAGTGCGAGGGATCGATTGATTTGAATCCACCGAAAATAAACATACCGAGTAAACCCAACAAACCCACAACGAGTAAAATCTGGAGATTCCCGCTTTTCTTTGCGCCGAACAAATTTATGATTCCCAATAAAACAGCTATTGTTATGGCAGTCGGTACAACCGGAACGGAAGGGAAAAATATTGCTATATAAGCCCCCATTCCGATTAAAGCGAAAGTAACTTTCAGAACCAATGCAAGCCACGTTCCTATACCACCGATTGTTCCGAAAAAGGGACCAAGCGAACGGTCGAGGAAATAATAAACGCCGCCGGCACGTGGCATTGCCGTTGCCAGTTCCACTATGCTGAACATTGCGGGAATTAAGGGAACTGCCGCCAAAAGATATGAAATTATTATAGCCGCGCCAGCTTCTTCTGCGGCTAAACCGGGCAGAAGAAAAAATCCTGCACTTAATGTTGTACCGGTTGCTATTGCGTAAACGTCGATTAATCCGAGTTCTTTCTTCAACCGTTTACTCTTTTTCATATACATACTTTATCAACTTACAGTAAATGGGAAAGGAATGTTATATCATATCGACCGGGTTTTTAACGGCCGGTTAAATTACCTTATAAATATAACAATTCTTAATCAGATTAAAAGAAATAAGAAAAGCATGTTTTGTCCGTAAACAAGAGCGAATTAATACCGGTAAAAATGCCGTTAATCAGGAAGACAAATATCTTACCAATTTTCTTTTTGCAACGGGCAAAACTGTTTCGATAAACGGAAATTCCAAATCCGTTTCTATGCTGTAAACCGCAGGTGTGGGCAGTTCGGGAAATCTTTCGATCAACTCCAGTTTTACATCTTCCAACGATTTTTTGCTTAATTCTTCTTTGTTAATTACATCAATCAACGTGGTTTTTAATGTTCTTAGCGGTGAAGATGATGTCGAAAAAAGGGTCATATCAAAATGATACACATGTACCACATTCGTTATATTATCGGGAATAAAATAATAGCCTTCGTTTCTGTAGAGCGGAATAACACCCACCTCTTTTATTTTAATATTTTCGGTAACAAAATCGTAAATTGCTATTCCTTCATCAATTGCTTCGTCGATTGCGGGCATTGCCCAATTTATAAATTTGAATACCACATCAAGGTCGTTACGGTTGAACAAATCTTTCCCGAAGTCAATCGTTTCCAAATTTTCATCTAATTCTTCCATATTCATTACGTAATTTTCATCGAAAAAGGAAAGTTGATCCAACAGAAAATGCAATTCATTTCCTAATTCGATTAAATCCGCAAAAGCAGGATATAATTTATTTTTATGAAGTTCGTCGGTATATTTTTTTAAGAATGCCAGAACCCTGTATTGACTTAATTCAGGATCATCAGCAGCACGAATAAAAGTATCGATATTTAAGCCGTCCATGGTGAATTCCGTTAATTTTATTGGTATTATCGAACAAATATCAGACCAATTTATACCTTGGCGGCTAATTAATTTTATTTTTGCCGTAAAATGTGATTTTTTACCGGAATGGGAAAAAATATATGTCTTAATTTGAAATCGTATAACGATAATGTTATATTTTTAATCAAACAGATGGCTATTATTGAGAGGCAACAATGAATTTATCCGAATACAGAATTACAACAGGTAAAAATTTCAAACTTTCTGAATACCGGACGGATTACACGGCGGATTTTGATAAAAAAAGAGCAAAAAAATTATTGAAAAAGAATAAGAAAAAAATGTTCGAACTGCAAAATTTGTTGTATGCACACGACCGGTACAGTATTTTAATTATTTTCCAAGCAATGGATGCCGCAGGGAAAGACAGCGCAATTAAACACGTTATGAGCGGCTTGAATCCGCAAGGAACGCAAGTATTCAGTTTTAAACAACCTTCCAAGGAAGAACTTGATCACGATTATTTGTGGCGGACAAACAAAGCTTTGCCGGAACGCGGGAGAATCGGCATTTTCAACCGTTCGTACTACGAAGAGGTTCTGGTTGTAAAATTACACAATCTGATTAAATATCAAAAAATTCCTGCAGAGTTAATTACCGGTGATATTTGGGAAAAACGTTATAAACATATCCGGGATTTCGAAAAATATGCCTACGAAAACGGAATGGTGATAATTAAATTTTTTCTCCATCTTTCAAAGGATGAACAAAAAAAACGTTTCCTGGAAAGATTAAACAATCCCGCTAAAAATTGGAAATTTTCCGCTGCGGATTTGAAAGAACGCGAATATTGGGATGAATATCAGAAGTGTTACGAAGATGCGATTAAAAATACAAGCGCAAAACACGCTCCATGGTATGTGGTTCCGGCAGACAAAAAGTGGTTCACCCGGCTGGTAATTTCCGAAGTGATTGTTAATACTTTAAAAAATTTGAAAATGGAATATCCGGAGTTGAGCCATGAAGAATTGGAAAAAATAGATTATTATAAAAAACAATTGGAAAACGATTAGCCGGTATAACAACTGGGGTAAAATCCGGCTTACAACCTCGTATTAAATAATTTGATTTCTAATTTTATTATTTTGATACTTTTATAATCATAAAATAATTCAAACCGGCATCAATCAGCACACTTAAAATAATGTGAATACTTAACCAATATTTACATCTGTTCCGGATTAATTACGAGGGTTACCTCCAAAAAACACCGGATAAAAAATCCATTGTATTTATTTTGAAAAAATATTATATTGATTATAAAACCATATATTAAATTAAATGGAATTGTTATGAAGGTAACCAATCCCTTTTTCAACATTTTGATGTTTCTATTTATTTTCATACCCTTTTTAATGCTCCAAGCGCAGCAAGACACACTCCATTACCAAAAAGAGAAAATTGAATTGACCGACGGTTCGGTTATCGTAGGAAAAATTACAAATGAAACACCGGACTCGCTTTCCGTAAAAACGGCAATTGGAATCGAACTTACTATTGCCAAAGTTAAAATAAAATCGCGGGGAAAAATTGAACCTGAAGAAAAACCGGAAACCGTTGAGGACAAAATGTTGGACAGGTTGTTTATTTCACCAACCGGAAGGGGAATAAAAGAGGGCGTATATTATTTAGCCGCCCACGAATTATTCTTCATCAGCGGTGGCTTTGGAATACATAAAAATTTTTCATTTACTTCAACAATATCGTTAATACCGGGAGCAGACAATCAATTATTATTTCTCAACCCTAAATTTACCCCTTTTCAATACGATTATTTTAATGCATCAATCGGTTTGATTTTTCTGACTCCAGTTCCCTCGTTTTCCATCGGTACGTTCGGTTACATTTCCGCTACTTTCGGCTCGCCCGATTTTGCCGGAACCCTTGGCTTCGGCACTCCGGTAATTGATAATTCAATTTTCGGCTTAATTGTTACAACGCTTGGTTTGGAATACAGAGTTTCGAAACATTTCAAATTAATTACCGACAATATCTTTATCTTTTTCCCCGAAGATTTCAACGGATTGTACTCCCTTGGTTTCCGGTTCATCAGCGGAAATTACAGTGGTGAATTCGGAATGTATACAAATTCGCAATTATCTTCCGGAGATGGATTCCCTTTCATTCCCTGGGTAAGTTTAACTTACATATTTTAACCGGATTATCCGGTTAACTTTTCTTTTATTCCAACCACCTCTTCAGTTTTAACAAGGTTTGCACCTTTATTTTTTAACCTTTCAAGCGTAAGCCTGCCTTCCTCTTCGTCAACGGCTTTAATTGCATCTTCCACAATCGAAATTTTATATCCCCGCTTAATCAAACTTTCGGCAGCAGCTTTAACGCAATAATCGGTTGCAACGCCGTATAAAATTATTTCTTCGGGATTAATTTTTTTTAACAGACCGTCCACAAACGGATTCGAGAATACATCAAAAGTATTTTTAGTGAAAATTATTCCGTTCAGCTTCTCCAAATCCACATTTTGTTTTTCATCCGAATATCTTAAAACGGCGGCGTTCGGCAAATACGTTTCCTTAATTTTTCTGTTTCCCGCCGAACCGGTCAAGCAATGCGGAGGGAACTGTTCGAATTCGGGATCGTCTCCGGGATGGGAATCGGCCGACGCAAATACGGGAATATCGTTTTCTATTGCAAATTCAGTCAACTTCTTCAAGTTCGGAATAATTTCCTCGGCTCCTTTAACATAAAGTCTGCCGGTTGGCATTATAAAATCGTATTGTGTATCGATATCGAAAAACAGCAAACCGTTCTTTTTCATTTTACCCCCAATTTATTTTGATGAAAAATATTTGTGTTTTACGTTTTCTAGAATACTGCGAAGTCCGGGAGTGAATTCCAATATATAATTTATTTTTTTATGCAAATCGAAATAAGTGCCGGGAAGTTTGTTCAAGTTTTCCATCGCATAAGTTTTCACTTCTTCCAAACTTGGGAATTCTTTTATCCGTTTACCGTTTTTAACCCACTGATGCAAAAGTTTGTTTCCGTCAGTTTGTATTCCCCCATCAGCCAAACCGATTATGTCCTTTTCGAAATATCCGTTTTTTTCAATTCTGTAAATTTGTTTCCGCCCGGGATATGTTTGTTTATCGGGACTGAATTTCGCTTTGAAAATTCTGCCTTCTTTTTCTTCCACCTCAACCAATTTGTAAACAACGGGAATGTAGGGTGCATCGGCTGAAGTGGAAAGCTGAGTACCCACGCCGAATGAATCTACCGGAGCGTTTGCTTTAACGAGCTTTTCTATTTTGTATTCGTTCAAATCGCCGCTGACAATAATTTTGGCTGAATCAAATCCATTTTCGTCCAATATTTTACGGACTTTCTTACTTTCTTCGGCCAAATTTCCGCTGTCAATTCTAACTCCGGCAAATCTATAACCGGTACGTGTAGCGTTCACTGCTCCAGTAATTGTATTATATGTATCAATCAAATAAATTGAACTATCGGGAAAAACTTCGGAATATTTTTTAAATGCCTCCAATTCACTTTCGAATGCGAGAGTCCATGAATGCGCCGCCGTTCCGTAAACAGGTATTCCGAATTTGTATCCGGCATAAACATTCGATGTACCAATACACCCTGCGATGTAAGAAGCCCGGGCAGCCAAAACGCCGGCTTCCGGACCGTGAGCGCGTCTGCTGCCGAATTCCATTACGCCTCTGAATTTTCCGTCTGCACTTGCTGCTTTAACTATGCGCGAAGCCTTTGAAGCAATTGTGGTTTGAAAGTTTATTGCGGTAAGCAAATAAGTTTCCAGAATTTGTGCTTCTATTAACGGTGCTTCAATTTGCAGGACCGGTTCGTTGGCAAATATCAATTCGCCTTCCCTTACTGCAAACACATTTCCGGAAAATTTGAAGTTCTCAAGGTATTCAAAAAAATCTTCACCTGCATTTTTAAATTGGTCGAGCGAACGCAAATAATTTATTTCGTCTTCTTCAAATTTGAGATTAACAACAAAATCAATTGCATCTTCAAGCCCGGCGGCAATCAGATAGTTCCGGTTTTCAGGTAAGTAACGGACGAACAATTCAAATGTGGTAACGGGATTGTGTTTATGGTGAAAATAACCGGCGGCCATTGTTAACTCGTACAGGTCAACAAGCAATGCGCTGTTGTTTTTGAAGTTTTGCATGATATTTTAAGCTGACTCTAATCGTTCTTTTTGATTTTGTAAATCGCAGAAGTCAATGGAACGGTAAAAGTGAACGTTGAACCCTCGCCTTTTTTACTTTCGCACCAAATTTTACCGTGATTTCTTTCAATCAATTCTTTACACAAAATTAAACCCAAACCCGTTCCGCGTTCATCTCCTGTACCGACGGTTGAATGATGAACGTCAATTCTGAATAGTTTATTCAGATTATTTTCATCGATGCCAACTCCGGTATCATGAATACTGATTTCCACGAATCCGTTCGAGATTCTTCCGGAGATAGTAACTTTACCGCCCGGGTAATTAAATTTCAATGAATTTGTCAATAAGTTTTGCAATACCGATGTCAGCATATTCTGATCGGCGTAAACGAATAAATTTTCCCTTACCAAATTCTCAATCTTAATATCCTTATTCATCGCTTTGAATTCAATAAAGCTGATTGTATTATCAATTAACTTTTTAATATCAAAACTGGAAGGATTAAATTCGATTTTACCGTTTTGGATTCTCGCCCATTCCAGTAAATTTTGAATCAGCTCGTAAACCTTTCGAATGGAACGGTTCATATTTTCGAAGGCGTTTTGAATTTCTTCTTTGGATAAGTTCGGTAATTCGTTCTTGAGCCATTCGGAATACCCCAGCAAAGATGAAAACGGGCTTTTCAAATCGTGTGCGATAATCGAGAAAAATTTATCTTTGTTTTTGTTGGATATTCTTAGTTCCTTTTCCGATTTCCTTAATGCTGCTTCCGTTTTTTTACGTGCGTTAATTTCATTTTCCAATTCAATGGTTCTGCGCTTGACCAATTTTTCAAGTTTAATATTCTGGCGTTCTATCGATTTAATTCGAATGCGGAAAATCCAAAATATCAATCCGCTCGCCAAAATTAACACTGCTCCTTTGAACCACCAAGTCATCCAGAACGGCGGGACGATTTCGATAACTATTGAAGCGCCGGTTTCGTTCCACACTCCGTCATTGTTCGATGCCTTAACGTGGAATGTATAAATTCCCGGATCGATGTTTGTATAATATGCAACCCGGTTGTTGCCGTTGTAAACCCAACGGTCGTTGAAACCTTCCAGTTTGTATGCATATTGATTTTTAAGGGGATTGGAGTAATCGAGTGCCGCAAATTCAATTGCAAAAGTGTTTTCATCGTAATTGAGTTTGATTTCTCCGTATTTTTTTATTTCACTCTTAAATTTAATTTCCTCGTTGAACCTTTTTACCGAGGTAATTACAACTTGCGGTTTGAGTTTATTAATTGTGATTTTTTCCGGATCGAAGAGGGTAAGTCCATCCAAACCTCCGACGATAATGGAGCCGTCTTTTAACTTCACTCCTGCGGAATTCAGCTGGTTGGTAATCAAACCGTCACTTTCGAAATAATTATTAAATTCCAATTCGTTCAATTCAAGTCTGGTTAATCCCCTGTTGGTGCTTATCCACAAGTGGTTGTAATCGTCGGCAATGATTTTTTGAACCGAATTGTTGGCAAGACCTTCATCTTCCGTAAAAGAGTAAAATTTATTTTCTTCGTAAACGTATTTATTCAAACCGCCACCGATTGTTCCTATCCACAAATTACCGAACTTGTCTTCCAGAATTGTTTTAACCGCATTGTTGTTTAAAGAATATTTGTTATCCTTCTCATGCCGGAAATGTTTGAATTCTTTGGTCTCCGGCTCGAACAAATTCAAACCGTTGCTGTTCGTGCCTATCCATAAATTTTTTCTACTGTCTTCATAAATAACCGAAATCATATTTTCACTGATTGTAGTGCTGTCGTTGCTGTTATGCCGGAAGCGGGTAAACTTCATGCTGTCCCGATTGAATAAATTCAACCCTCCGCCCCAAGTACCTACCCACAAATTGTTTTTGCTGTCTTCGTAAATACATGAAATGTTGTTGTAGCTTATCGTTGAGGGATCGTTATAATCGTGTTTGAAAACTTCGAATGTTTCTTTTTTCCTGTCGAATTTCGCCAACCCGTCATACGTTCCAATCCAAATATCGTTATTGTGATCGATAAAAATACTCCACACAATATTGTTGGGTAACGTACCGCTTTCTCCGGGAACATTAACATAGTGGTAAAAAGAATTGGTTTTCCTGTTGTATTTGTTCAGTCCTCCGTTCCAGGTTCCAATCCACAAAATTCCGCTCGTATCTTCGCAAATGGATAGAACCTCACCGGAGGAGAGACTTCCTTCGGGATTGTAGGGGTCGTGTTTTATGTTGATAAAGTTTTGTTTAAAAGGTGAAAACTTATTAATTCCCTTCCCCGAGCCAATCCAAATATTACCGGTTCTGTCCTTCAAAATTGAATGAATCCAATTATCGGAAATACCGTCCGGGTTTGTAGGATTATGCAATACTTGCGTGAGGGTATTTTCAATAAGATTGATATTGAAAAGTCCATTATGGTGGGTTCCCACCCATACTTTTCCGTTATCTTCAATTAATAATGATTGAACTGAAACGGCGTTGAGTATTTGCATTGTGGAATCGGTAAACGGCTCGAATTGTTCTTTTGCTTTATTGAATTTGAGCAAACCTTGATTTGTCCCTACAAGCAAATAACGGTCACTTAAATTTTTAACTACTTTAACTTTATTTTTTCTGAATACGGAAGGTGCGGAGGAATCGATATAAAATCTTTTGAACTGCCCGGTAATTTTATCGAATTTATTCAGGCCTCCGTTCCAGATACCCAACCACAAATCGCCTTTCAAATCTTTGCAAATTTCGTTAACGCCGCCCCGGGAAATTGTAAGCGAATCGTTTTTCACATTAACGTAATGAGTAAATTTACCTGTTTTAATATCGTATTTATCCAACCCCTTGGATGTACCGATCCAAACAGTGTTCGAGTCTTCGATAAAAATTGACCAAACTCTGTTGCTAAGTAAGGAATTGGGATTCTTGGGTTCGTTTTTTAAGTTGGTGAAAATTTCCGTGTCGGTATCGAAAATAAACACACCGCTTCGCGATGTTCCAATCCACAATTTACCCGAACTGTCTTCTTCTACAACTTGAATCCAATTGTCTTTAATCGATGTGGAATCGTGCGGGTTGTTTTTGTAAACATAAAACTCATATCCGTCGTACTTGTTTAATCCGTCTTGTGTTCCGAACCAGAGAAATCCTTTGCTGTCTTGAAAGATATCGAGAATTACCGCATGCGAAAGTCCGTCGTCTATGGTTAAATGATCGAACCGGAAATTGCTTTGTGCATTGATGGAAACAGTAAGCCGGAAAATCATTAATAATACAAAAGCAAACAGCCAATGGGATTTTCCGTAAAAATTTTTCATCAAACTTGCCGAATTTTTTTTGAATGCAATTGGTAATTTATCAAATTCGGATGATAAATATGAATATAATTCCGGATGGTTTTAATTTATACGATTTAAATTTAATTCTCCCGCCAAAATTTCAAAAGCCCCGGTTGCTTTCGCATTGATGTAGACATCGGTAATTTTATTAGTGTACGTTGAAGGAGCGGGATTAATTTCCAAAATTTTAGCACCTTTTTCTTTTGCATGCACGGGAATTAAAGATGCCGGCATAATTTCCCCGGTTGTTCCGACGATTATAAGCACTTCGGCTTTACCTGCTTCTTCGAAAGAGAGAGTTCTCGCCGGTTCGGGTATTGCTTCACCGAAGAAAACAAACCCGGGTTTTAGCACACCGCCGCATTCATCACATCTGGGCGGCAAAACTTCCAAACCGGTTTTCGTAACTTGCGTTTTTTTGCCGCAGCGGGTACAGACCAATTCCCTTGAGTTTCCGTGAAATTCATATACCTTTTTACTTCCCGCTTCGAAGTGCAGGTTATCTATGTTTTGTGTAATAACGGCATCAAGCAAATTATGTTTTTCCATTTCGCTTAAAACCAAATGCGCAATGTTCGGTTTTGCTTTCCCGAAAAAATCGTAAAAAATTTCTTTGATTACTTTCCAGGATTCAAGCGGATTGGATTGAAAATAATTTATATCCAGCACAGCCGGATCGTATTTGCTCCACAATCCTTCCGCTCCGCGAAACGGGGGAATGCCGCTTTCGACCGAAATACCGGCACCGGTGAAGGCAACGGTTTTCTTCGAATTTTTTATTAACCCGGCAGCCGATTTAATTTCATTGTACATCAAATATCCTTAAACAATCTTGCCAACGGGTAACCCGGGGCTTTTAAATCCAAATCCAGGAAATATCCGAACGGAGTTTGTGCGGTTTCGTAACCGGCGTTTTTTAATCTTTCCTCCACTCTGTCGAATAATTCTTTGGAAAAATTTGGATCGGCTTTGCTTTCCGATAAATGATTGAACGAGTGCAAGAGTATTTTCTCCGTGCGGTTTTTTCTTGCCGCCCATTTCAAATTTTTAACGAGCTTGGTTTCAACGTATCCGGCATTTTCCATATCTTTTTCTTCCACTTGTATGAAACCTGTCAAAATATTTTCGTACGTTTTTTCTTCGTTTATCTCTTCAACATTTTCCAAACCTTTTTTGCTCGTTTTGTACCCGAACACATTGGCATAAATCATTAAAAGTTTAATGGCTTTTTCTCCTTATTTTTTGAACAGTTTAGAATAATGACTCAAATCACAATTACGCGGAATCGGTTCAGTAAATTTAATATAAAACCGACGGGAAAAGAAAATGAGAAAAAAAGATTTAACACCTGAAAACAAAAATATGGAAAACCATCCCAAATTAATTATAAACGGAATGCCGGTAAAAATTCACTCAACCGGATTAATCAAATACGAAGAGATACACCCTGTTCAATTTGAAAAATATTTTTACTCAATGTTCATTAAGTCGAAAAGCAAATATTACAATCCGGTTAATTTCCGTCATAACTTGGATCCTTCGTTTTGGCGGGATTTGCTTGACAGGTATTATAAATTTTAATTGTTAAACCATTGCGCTTTCAAGTCCGGAATCCCTTACAAAAAGGCATGTTGATTTTGTAAGTTCGATTGATTCCCGCATAAATTCGAACGGCAGTTGTTCGCCCAGCCCGAAAATATTTATATCCGCACGCGGCGCTTTGGAAATCGATTCGCGAAACTCACCTGTGATAACATTGAATTCAGTTAAAGAAGGTAATCTCGTTTGCTCGCTCAGGTTTTGGAGAAAGTTAAACATTTTCTTAACCGATTTTCTATCTTCGGCAACCGTTACCAAATTAATTTTTCCTTCCCAATTTAATTGCAGCTGCAAAGTGATAAGAATTGCAAGATGCCAATTCGGACTTTTATCCCGCAGCCAGAGATTAATATCTTTTTGCAATCCGAAAGCCATACGCGGATGATGTTTTAATATCAGAACGCCCAAATTGTTATTTTGTGCGTGGGTCACCAAATTTTGAATCATTTGATCTTTGCCGGAATTGTTTCCCAAAGTAAGGAAAAGTGCATTGGGGCGGAACACCATTCCCTGCAAAGTTTGGATTACAAGTTTGGCACCGTGAATAAAATCGTTATCTTCAATTACCGTACCGCTCACCAACAATTTTTCATCTATCAACGGTTTTATAACTTCATCCAATTCCTTTTTCGTTTCGTTTACATCGTGGTCTTTAACCGTGAAAGCAAATATACTTCCGTTGGGATAAGTTATATCCCTTATGAATAACAGCGAACCGGCCCAAAGTTTGGGATTTTCAATCGGTATTAACAAATCGGGTTTCCAGGCAACATTGTGGCGTGGAAATTTAGCTGCAATACGCGAAGCTTGTTCGGCCAAGAGCAGAAACATTCCGCCACGCAGATCGCCCCACTCCGCCGATAGTCCTTTTTTGGTTAACCAAACATAAATTGCAACAACAATAATAAGGGCGAAAACACTGAAGACGGGATCGATCAAAAACATTATTCCGAAACTTCCGAAAGCACCGGTAAAAGGCACAATGCGCGGAATTTTAAATGTAGGACGGAAGCTGATAATTTTCATGCTTTGTTGAATGAACACAACAAGGTTAAGCATTCCGTAAGTAATTAAAAAGAACATCGTGATTAACGAAGCCAAAGCGTTCAGATTTCCCAATAGCAAGGCAGTTATGATGATTCCGCCCGTTACAACGATAGCATTTCTCGGTTCGTTGTGAACGGTTTTCTGCGCAAAGATTTTATGGAAAGGGATTGTCCGTTGTTCGGCAAGGGCTTGCAAAATTCTCGGTGCACCAATCATGGTGCCCAATGCCGAAGAAAACGTGGCGGCTAAAATTCCAGCCAAAACAAGCTGACCGTAAAGCGCATTATCCACCAAAGCCATTTCATTCGTGCGTAATTCCCCGGGTGAAATGTAAAAAGCCGCCGCAATTGCCAAACCTATATAAATAACGTATGTAACACCTATTGCACTCAACGTGCCCAACGGTATCGATTTGCGCGGGTCTTTCAAATCGCCCGAAAGGTTTGCACCGGCCATTATTCCGGTAACAGCCGGAAAGAACACGGCAAAAACCCCCCAGAAAGATGCATCTTCAAAATTGCCGAACAATATTATTTCGTTACGGGGTTGATTCGGTGTAAGCAAAAACGATAAAATGGACAAACCGATTATTGCAAGAATTATATATTGAATCCTTATTGCAAAAACTGTACTTACATAAGATATCACCAGTAAAACCAGCCAAGCGGTTACGGCAACAACAAAATACGGATGATGCGGAAAAATACGAACCCAACCTTCCGTAAATCCGATAATATATAAAGAAGCGGAAAGCGTTTGTGAAATATAAAACGGCAGACCGACACTGCCGCCAGCTTCCAAACCGAGCGATTTCGATATAATGGAATAAGCCCCACCGGCTCCGATTTTTATATTCGTGGTTATCGAAGCCATCGAAAGTCCGGTACTTAGTGTAATTATTTTTGCAAGCGAAATAATTATAATTGCGCCAAGCAAGCCGGCGTTTCCCACAACCCATCCCAAACGTAAATACATAATTACACCGAGGATTGTAAGAACATCCGGGACAAAAACTCCGCCGAAAGTACCGAGCTTGGTTAACCTGAAAGAACTTTTAATTTTTCTTAATAACTCGCTCAATTCTTCTGCCGTTTGTGTACTTATTCAGTTTATGTAATTTACTGATTTCTAGCAATATTTTTCTGTTAAATTTTGATTTTATACGTACCAGGGGTGGGTAACTTAAACCGGTGAAGTAAATCCGCGAATAACGGTAATGAGTAATGAGTGATCAGTGAAAAGTAATCAGTTTGGTTTAAAGTTATCGATTTTGGAAACGGAAGGAAGCGGGAATTGATTTTCAAAACGAAGCAAGCATCAACCCGTCTCCACCACAACACACCGGAATATTGTTCAAGCCGGGATGGCGCATTGTTCCAAAACGACTGGATGCGCCACAATTCTTCCGTCTTTGACTCCGCCGGAGGTGGATAGTCCGGTTAGCATAAATAACTTGGGCGGAAAAGCAATGCAAAGTAACAAGGAAATTATATTGCAGATTCAAGCCAGCACTAACCCGTCTTCCCGATACAAGTACTAAAACGGGCTCGAATCGGGATGGCGCATTGTTCCAAAACGACTGGATGCGCCACAATTCTTCCGTCTTTGACTCCGCCGTAGATGAATAGTCCGATTAGTACAGTACCACCATCACAATTCCCAATGGAGCTTTCAAGTCTCAATTCTAATACCTGTCCGCCGTAGGTGGATAGTCCGATTAGTACCCACTTTACATCGCTCGACGAGGACATCTAAGTTGGTCTCAATTCTAATATAGTCCGATTAGTACCGAGTGAGTGTTCGTCATTCTGACGGGCACTCAGAAAAGGTCTCAATTCTAATATAGTCCGATTAGTACTTGGATTCTTTATCACTTAAATTTTTAAGATCGCGTCTCAATTCTAATATAGTCCGATTAGTACTATACATACCTAATAAGCGTAACGGCTTAGTATTACTTAGTCTCAATTCTAATATAGTCCGATTAGTACAAAAATGAAAGTGGTAAAGAGCAAAGTTATATGGTGTCTCAATTCTAATATAGTCCGATTAGTACGAAAAAATGAAAGTAAAAAAAATTGAAAAATTTGCGGTCTCAATTCTAATATAGTCCGATTAGTACGCAGAAAGTTTAAGGACATTAACTTTGCGGCGTTACAAGGTCTCAATTCTAATACCTGTCCGCCCGTGGCGGATAGTTCGATTAGTACTTTAGATTAAAAAAAAATTAAAATGGGAACAATAGAAGTCTCAATTCTAATATAGTTCGATTAGTACTTAGTAATGGATAAGAAATCAACAATGAAAGTTAGAAGTCTCAATTCTAATACCTGTCCGCCGGAGGCGGATAGTCCGATTAGTACCCGCCGACTGTCAGCGGAAACAAGGAAACAAATTAGTCTCAATTCTAATATAGTCCGATTAGTACTGTTGATAGGTTTCAAAATCGTGTCCATCAACGAGGTCTCAATTCTAATATAGTCCGATTAGTACACAATGCACTAATTAATTTTTTAACAACAAATAGGAGGAAGTCTCAATTCTAATATAGTCCGATTAGTACGGAATGCCAAGACCTTTGCAGAAAAGTATTTGCAGTCTCAATTCTAATATAGTCCGATTAGTACTTTAATTGAAAATTTTAAAAAATATCAATTAAAAGAAGGGTCTCAATTCTAATATAGTCCGATTAGTACGCTCAAAAAGTAAAATTATTAAATTCTGCAATGATGGTCTCAATTCTAATATAGTCCGATTAGTACCAAGTTGTTTTGACAACTTGCGACCCAGAAAAACTGCCGTCTCAATTCTAATATAGTCCGATTAGTACTCGTTACGGACTTGCCGTTCGCGGAAGAAGAGAGTGAGGTCTCAATTCTAATATAGTCCGATTAGTACTTAGTGTTATACACAAAGTATTGAAAAGCGAGTGGGGGCGTCTCAATTCTAATATAGTTCGATTAGTACCAGCCGACGGCTGGAAAGCAAGGCTTGTTAAAGGGGGTCTCAATTCTAATATAGTTCGATTAGTACGATTTATAAACTTGCGCCTCTTACAAGCCAAACAGCAGTCTCAATTCTAATATAGTTCGATTAGTACCGGGCTTTCTTGTTTTCGACAACATTGCTTCAACCTTAGTCTCAATTCTAATATAGTTCGATTAGTACTTAGTATCTGATGTTTTATACGGCAAAGTTAATGTCTCAATTCTAATATAGTTCGATTAGTACCCACCCCAAACGGTACAACCGGCAAAATCAAATATTGTCTCAATTCTAATATAGTTCGATTAGTACTTTATTGCAAAAGTTAAAAAAGAAATCGGGAATATCGGCGTCTCAATTCTAATATAGTTCGATTAGTACGGGTGCATCGTGGTGGTTATTTCCTTTGGTAATAAATAGTCTCAATTCTAATATAGTTCGATTAGTACAATGAGCTTCTTTTCATCTTCGCGAACTTTATATACAAAGTCTCAATTCTAATATAGTTCGATTAGTACCCAAGATTTTTGGCGAAAAGTACCTAAAACTTCAACAAGCGTCTCAATTCTAATATAGTTCGATTAGTACTACGGCGGCTGTATCGATATACAGACCGGCTGGCGGGTCTCAATTCTAATATAGTTCGATTAGTACTACGGCGGCTGTATCGATATACAGACCGGCTGGCGGGTCTCAATTCTAATATAGTTCGATTAGTACACACAAGGGAAAGGTAATTTCTTTGAAATCTTGAGAAAAGTCTCAATTCTAATATAGTTCGATTAGTACTTTATTGCAAAAGTTAAAAAAGAAATCGGGAATATCGGCGTCTCAATTCTAATATAGTTCGATTAGTACAAAATTTAAGGTATACAAAAGAGCCAGGCGCAGTAGAGTCTCAATTCTAATATAGTTCGATTAGTACTATCATTTCTATAATGTCATCACCAACTAACATACGGGGAGGTCTCAATTCTAATATAGTTCGATTAGTACAAATCGCAAGAGAATTAAAGGCAAGGAGATTATTGCAGTCTCAATTCTAATATAGTTCGATTAGTACCGGTTCTGGGGCTATATTGTATATTACAACGTCTCTTTGGTCTCAATTCTAATATAGTTCGATTAGTACCGAACCAAAGTTTCAGAACCGCTTCCGCCGTCCATTGTCTCAATTCTAATATAGTTCGATTAGTACAATTACAATCAGATGTTAAAAAAGCAGTTCGGAAAACGCTTAGTCTCAATTCTAATATAGTTCGATTAGTACTTTAGTAAGACACCCACAAAAAAGTGGAGAAGTTATAATTGTCTCAATTCTAATATAGTTCGATTAGTACAAATCAAAAATTTTCTTAAAGAGTCTTCCCAATTGGGAGTCTCAATTCTAATATAGTTCGATTAGTACAAATCAAAAATTTTCTTAAAGAGTCTTCCCAATTGGGAGTCTCAATTCTAATATAGTTCGATTAGTACAGAGGGACAAAAAATGAATAACAATGATTATAGGATGTCTCAATTCTAATATAGTCCGATTAGTACGCCGCCGTATGTGGTAGGTTTGCATATTATCGGAATTGGTCTCAATTCTAATATAGTCCGATTAGTACGAGACAGCATTTAAAAACTACAGAAAATTACCAAGTGAGTCTCAATTCTAATATAGTCCGATTAGTACTCTTTACAATGTCCTCAATAACAAATAAAGGAGAAAAAAAGTCTCAATTCTAATATAGTCCGATTAGTACCCGCTGAATTTATGGAATTATATGAACTGTTAAAATCCAAGTCTCAATTCTAATATAGTCCGATTAGTACGTAAAAATGAAAATTGGCAAAAAGAGATATAAAAAAAGTCTCAATTCTAATATAGTCCGATTAGTACGAAATTGAGGGCATGATAGCAACTAATACAGAAAGGGTCTCAATTCTAATATAGTCCGATTAGTACTTCAATATTATGCAGAATTAGGACTTCTTAAACAGCGTCTCAATTCTAATATAGTCCGATTAGTACCCATGATAATTATTTTTATTGCGATTTTAGATATAAGGGGTCTCAATTCTAATATAGTCCGATTAGTACAAAACAACCCCACAGAATTATGTGCCTCTTGAAAAGCTGTCTCAATTCTAATATAGTCCGATTAGTACCAGCTTGAATTTATCCGAATGTTA
>Ga0256841_1000792_pt1 | contig 30160 bp, 18 predicted proteins | sample 356308metaG_FD_185971 | JGI IMG/M metagenome (GOLD analysis project Ga0256841, IMG submission 185971) | Hydrothermal vent microbial communities from Mid Atlantic Ridge, Atlantic Ocean - 356-308 | ecosystem: Environmental > Aquatic > Marine > Hydrothermal vents | place: Atlantic Ocean: Mid... | reverse complement strand
GCTACCGATAATGTAGGTGTTACGGATTATGAAATATTTAAAGACGGTAATTTAGTAGCTACTGTTACAACAACATCTTATACTGTAACCGGCCTTACAGCAGCTACAACCTATGCTTTTACCATCAAAGCAAAGGATGCTGCCAATAACAGTTCAAATGCAAGCAATGCGGTAAATGTAACTACTTTAAGTAACGGTGGCGGTGGAAATGGCAATGAATTATTCATATCAGAATATGTAGAAGGCTCTTCAAATAATAAAGCCATTGAAATTGCCAACCTTACCGGAAACACTATAGATTTATCAGCTTACTCATTAAAAAGAAATACAAATGGCGGTGCTTCATGGGGCACAGCGTTAAATTTATCGGGCCAATTAATTGACGGAGATGTATTTGTCATTGCCAATAGTGCTGCCAATGCCACCATATTAAATGTAGCAGATTTAACTAGCAGTGCAGATGCCATGCTGTTTAATGGCAATGACCCGGTTGGGTTATTTAAAAATAATGTGCTGATAGATATTGTGGGTACTTTTAACGGAGGCTCGGCAAATTTTGCAGCAGATGTTACTTTGAGAAGAATCAATACCATTACCAATCCGAATACTACATATACAACTTCAGAATGGAATTCTTTTGCTGTTGATACTTTTAACGGATTGGGGTCGCATACTACTTCGGGCGGTGGTACCGGAGGAGGAACTACCAATATCTTACTGGCACATTCTTTTGAAACCGGTTGGGACGGTTGGACAGATGGCGGAGCCGATTGTTACCGTATAAACAGTAGCCGTTCTTTCGATGGCAATTACTCTATTAGAATTAGAGATAATTCAGGTACCGTCTCAGCAATGACTTCAAGTGCTTATGATGTTACCGCTTATGATAATCTAGAAGTTACTTTTAACTTTTATAGCTATAGTATGGAGTTTAATGAAGATTTTTGGCTGCGTTATTTTGACGGAAGCACTTGGCATACCGTACAGGCATTTGCCAGTGGCACAGACTTTAACAATAACGAATTTACCGCTGCTACAGTTACTATTTCATCTGCGGTATATAACTTTCCTGCCAATGCACAATTCAGGTTTCAATGTGATGCCAGTTCAAATGCCGATCAGATTTACATTGACAATGTAGTTGTAACCGCTACTTCGGGCGTAGCAAAACAATATCGTACCAACAGTACCTTTCCGTTAGGAAAAGGAGTAGATTTTAATGATACCTTAGTTGAAATAGAAGAAACTTCCTTATATCCTAATCCGGCAAACGGCAATCAGACTGTTTTAAGGACAGAAATTGATATCGAAGACGAACCTATTGATATTCAAATAACCATTGTTACAATGCAAGGCCGATTGGTAAAAACAATTCAGTTAAAAGATGTACACAATGAATTTTTTGAACATGCCCTAGACCTTTCCACTTTAGGGAAAGGCCTTTATTTTATTAATATTAGTACTTCAAAAGGATTCTATGAAACAAAAAAATTAGTGGTTAAATAATATCCTTTTTTCTCTTGAAAAGAGGCTGCCTAAAAAGTAATCCTTTCTAGGCAGCCTCTTATTTTTAACATTTTCAGAAATCAACTTTAACACTACTATAACAATAATCTATGTGTTTCGTATGTAACTTGCTAATTATCAAATATCTTCCAAACTAAGATAATTATAAATTTTAACCAAACCGTCATGAAACAACGTATCTTTAAAAAACCTTTGGCACTAATATCTTTTATTGCCATACTCGCATTCAGTATTACTGTAAATGCACAATTAAACACACCACGTGTAAGCCAACAAGCCACCGTATCACAAACCGTAGGCATCTCTACTATTGCCATTACTTATTCAAGGCCCAGTGTAAAAGGGCGTGAAATTTGGGGAAAATTAGTACCTTACGGAATGAATAACCTCGGGTTCGGAACCGCCAAAGAATCGCCTTGGCGTGCCGGTGCTAATGAAAATACCATCATTACTTTTTCTGATGATGTTACTATAGAAGGGCAACCTTTAAAAGCCGGTACCTATGGCTTACACATGGTAATCAAAGAAAATGATGAAGCCGATGTAATCTTTTCTAAAAATGCCACCGCTTGGGGCAGTTTCTTTTACAATCCTGAAGAAGATGCTTTAAAAGTAACCGTTAAAACCCGGCAAATACCCCATAAAGAATTGCTGACGTATGAATTTATAAACGTACTGCCCACATCGACAACAGCGGCCTTACAATGGGAGAAAAAAGAAATTCCGTTTAAAATTGATGTTGCCGTAACCGATATTGTATTAGCCGACATCAGAAAAAAATTACAAGGCCAAGTCGGATTTAACAGACTCAATTGGGAACAAGCGGCAAATTTTGCTTTAAATAACGGTGGAGATTTGAAGGAAGCCATGCAGTGGATTGATGCGGCGCGAAACGGACAATTTTTTAGTCAAAAAACATTTGCCAATGCGCAAATAAAAGCAGCAATCTTAAACAAAATGAACAAGCATGAAGAAGGCTTACAACTCATGGATGAATCGTTAAACTTGGGCAATATCTTTCAAGTTCACGGATATGGAAGGCAACTCATATCATTAGGGTTAAAAGACAAGGCCCTTGAGGTGTTCAAATGGAACGCAGCACACCATAAAAATACATGGCCGGTAAATTACGGTTTAGCACGAGGCTATTCAGCCTTAGGAAATTATAAAGCCGCAATTAAATATATGAAAAAAGCGATGGCTTTAGCTCCTGCAAAGGCTAACAAAGATAGAGTTCAAGCAAACCTGAATAAACTTATAAAAGGAGAAGATATTAACTAATAAAAGAGTAACCCATACCTGCCGCACGTATTTTCTTGGCGGTAGGTAAGGTTATATCAAACCTCTCTTTCCACCTAATCAAAACGGGAAGGAAGATTAGAAAGATTAACTAATATTAGCCCAAATAGCCCTGTTTTTAGTAATTTGACGATATGTTTTCTTTATATTTTTATTTGCTACATTTTCTAAATTAGGGTCTTTATACAATATGTCAATGGCCAACTCACGGGCACGTTTTAAAATAGGGGCATCTTTAATAATATCTGCTATCCGCAAATTCAATACGCCACTTTGTTGTGTGCCCATCAAATCGCCGGGGCCTCGCAATTTCAAATCTACTTCGGCAATTTCAAATCCGTCATTGGTTTTTACCATTGTTTCCAATCGGGTTTTGGCATCAGCGGTCAATTTAAAACTTGTCATTAAAATACAATAGCTCTGTTCTGCCCCACGGCCTACCCTACCCCGCAATTGGTGTAATTGCGATAATCCGAAACGCTCAGCACTTTCTATTACCATCACACTGGCATTTGGTATGTTAACACCTACTTCAATCACTGTGGTGGCTACCATAATATGGGTTTCTCCTTTTAAAAACCTGTTCATTTCAAATTCTTTATCTGCTGCTTTCATTTTTCCGTGTACGATACTTATTTGATAGTTGGGTTTCGGAAACTCACGGGTTATACTGTCATAACCATCCATCAAGTCTTTAAAATCGAGTTTTTGAGATTCTTCTATCAAAGGGTATACTACATAAACTTGCCTTCCTTTGGCAATTTCTTCTTTCATAAATTTAAAGACACTCAAGCGGTTACTGTCATAGCGATGTGCCGTAATCACTTGTTTTCGACCGGGAGGCAGTTCATCAATGACCGAGATATCTAAATCGCCATAGACACTCATAGCCAATGTACGTGGTATTGGCGTTGCTGTCATTACTAGAATATGTGGTGGAATTGCTTTTTTTAATTCGCCGTCAGGCCGGCTCCCCTTCATCCACATCTTAGCACGTTGGGCTACGCCAAACCGATGTTGTTCGTCAATAATTGCCAATCCTAAATTTTTAAATTGCACTTTATCTTCTAACAACGCATGGGTACCTATTAAAATATGTAACCTTCCATTTTCCAACCGTTCGTGAATTTCCTTTCGCTTTTTTGTTTTTACAGAACCGGTTAACAAATCAATGTGTATATCCAATCCGTGTAACAATGCCAAAATAGCATTGTAATGTTGTGTGGCTAAAATTTCTGTAGGGGCAATCAATGCTGCCTGAAAGCCATTATCCAAGGCCATTAACATCGTGAGCAACGCAACAATGGTTTTACCCGAACCTACATCGCCTTGCAATAATCGGTTCATTTGTGCACCGGTTTTTACGTCTTTGCGGATTTCCTTTAATACCCTTTTTTGGGCATTGGTGAGTTCAAACGGAATATTATTATTATAAAATTCATTGAAATAGCTACCTACTTTTTCAAAGACATTCCCTTTAATTTTCGACTTGTGAATCAGTTTTTTTCTGATAAGTTGTAACTGAATAAAAAAGAGTTCTTCAAATTTTAAACGCTGTTGTGCTTTTGTTAACAACTGCTGATTCTTAGGAAAATGAATATTCAATAAGGCTTCACTTTTCGATATTAACTGTAATTTATCAAGCAAGTATTCAGAAAGTGTTTCTTCAAAAGTAGTGTTCACAACAGTAAATAAGTGTTGCATCATTTTTACAATCGCCTTATTGGTAACTCCTTTGTTTGTCAGGTTTTCGGTAGAAGGATATACCGGCTGCATAGTTGTTTGAAAGCCTTTTTTATATTCTGTAACCAATTCTAAATCAGGATGCGGCATATTAAATTGGCCGTGAAACCAATTCACCCTTCCAAAGGCTACATACGGCGTATTCATTTTTAAATTTTCTTTAATCCACTTGGCACCTCGAAACCAAACCAATTCCATGGTTCCGGTTGCATCGGTAAAAGTGGCTACCAATCGGCTCCCTCTTTTTTGTTGTACTGTTTTTATTTGTGTAATTTTTCCAATTACCTGTACTTCCGAAGTATTTTGTTGTAATTGGCTAATTGTATGAAATTGAGTTCTGTCAATATAACGATTCGGAAAAAAGTTAGCTAAATCTGCCAGTGTTCTAATGCCTAATTCTTTACGCAATAAATCTGCGCGAGCCGGGCCTACGCCCTTTAAATATTCGATAAAAGTATGTAAATCTGTGCTTGACAAAGGCCAATTATTTTATGACGAAGATACTAATTTGGAAACTGAAACCAAATTGAGATTCTTGTGATATTTGCACAAATATATTGAGATTAACTATGAAGTAGAAAGATGGTGAATTCATTTGCCGCCATGCCGGTCGTAACAGAAAATTTCAATGCAGTTACCAAAACCATAATATAATACCAATAAAACAATCCATAGTCATTAAAATATGGTATATTTACCTGATTCTCATTGTATAGTATCCCTAAGCTATATAAAAATTCATGCTTTATTTCTAACCATTCCGATTGACACCGGAGCCAACTAACCAACTAATTATAATTTATGAAAACCAAGTTAAGCATTATTGCCACTGCAACCGTATTAGTATTAACAGTTTATTTTATAAGTTTAAAACTAACCGCAAACCAAGTAAATTCGCCACCGAAAATCGCTTTGAATTTTATTAAATGTACCTCGGCAAAATTTTTATTGTCAGGTATTGATACTACCAAGCAAATTTCCCCATTATTTGAAAATTTAGGGAATCACACCTTTACAATTAACACCACCCTTAAAATGGCACAAACCTTCTTTAATCAAGGATTACGGTTAACCTATGCTTTTAATCATGCAGAGGCACACCGGTCGTTTATGGAAGCATCGCGTTTAGACCCCAATGCAGCGATGAGTTATTGGGGGCAAGCCTACGTGTTAGGACCAAATATCAATGATACTTTTCCTGATGATGAGCGCAAGAAAAAAGCACTCGAAGCCATCAAAAAAGCAGCCCGATTGGCGTCAAACCCTAAAGAGCAGGCCTTGATTAAAGCCTTGTCAAAAAGATATAGTAATAACTTGACAAAAGATATCGCCGAATTGAATAAGTCTTATATGAAAGCAATGGCTAAAGTTGCCGAAAAATACCCGCAAGACGCCGATATTCTAACGCTATATGCCGCCGCCGTAATGAATACCGTTCCGTGGAATTATTGGGATAAAAATGGAAATCCGTCTCCCAATATCAAAGAAGCCAAAGCAGCATTAGAAAGAGCCATGAATATAAATCCAAATCATCCCGGAGCACATCATTACTACATACACATGGTAGAATTGCCCAAACCCGATCTCGCTGTTGCCAGTGCAGACAAATTAGGCGGTTTAATGCCCGGAGCAGGGCATATTGTTCACATGCCATCGCACATATATATTCGTGTAGGACGATATAAAGATGCCGTTTCTGTAAATCAAAGTGCTATTTTAGCCGATGAGGATTATATTTCACAATGCTATGCACAAGGCATGTACCCTTTAGGATACTATCCTCATAACATTCACTTTTTATGGTCTGCTTCCAGTATGCTCGGTTCCAGTAAAATAGCTATTGATGCCGCTAAAAAAGTGGCTGAAAAAGTCCCTGTAGGAGAATTCATAGACCTTCCTTTTTTACAAGATTTCGCCTCCACGCCTTTATTGGCATATACAAGATTTGGCAAATGGAATCAGATATTAACCATTCCCAAGCCAAACGATAATATCAAACATTTAAAATTAATTTGGCATTACGCCCGTGGCATTGCTTTTTTAGGAAAAAATAACCTCAACGATGCACAAGAAGAATTGGATGCCATTGCCGAAATAAAAAAAGACCCCGAAATAGAAACACTCATTGCAACAGCCAACAATTCTACTGCTGCCATTGCCAAGGTAGCTTATGAAGTTTTAGCCGGTGAAATTGCTACTTCAAGAGGAAATCTTTCTAAAGCTATTCAGCACCTTAAAAAAGCAGTTTCTCTTGAAGATAAATTAGCATATACCGAACCGGCAGCATGGCATATTCCAACACGACAAAATCTAGGTGCCCTTTTATTAAAAGCCAAAAAATATACAGAAGCCGAAAAAGTATACAGAGAAGACCTGGCAATACTCAGGCAAAACGGATGGTCACTCATGGGTTTGTATAAAAGTTTATCAATACAAGGCAAGGTAGATGAAGCGAACGCTGTAAAACGCGAATTTAATGAGGCTTGGAAATATGCAGATATTGAAATAAGTGGTTCTGTCTTATAATAACATGTTGCTGTTTTCAGAATGATACGCTGTGATATTATTCTGAAAATAGTATTTTTGGCATCTATTGCAACACAATGACCAAAACAGAACTCAAAGAATTTCTTGATGCAAAAGTTATCCAATATAATAATCCTTTATTTATTGCATCTGACCCTATACAAATTCCACATCAATATTCTTTAAAAGAAGACATTGAAATCTCAGCTTTTTTAACAGCAACCGTTGCCTGGGGAAATCGGAAAATGATTATCAACAATGCCGGCCGTATGATGGAACTGTTAGGCAATAGCCCGTATGATTTTGTAATCAACCACAACGAACAACAATTAGAAAAATTAGGGAGATTTGTACATCGGACATTTAACGGAATCGATTTCGCCTATTTTATCAAAGCCCTACAACATATTTACACACATCACACTAGTTTGGAAGCTGTATTTTCAAAATATGCCGAACCTGATTCGTTACAAAACGCCATCCATCATTTTAAGACTATTTTTTTTGAACTGCAACATCCGATAAGAACACAAAAACACCTTTCTGACCCCTTAAAAGGATCTGCTGCCAAACGCATCAATATGTTTTTACGTTGGATGGTACGAAAAGATACTGCAGGAGTAGATTTCGGAATTTGGAAAACCTTGTCACCATCACAATTATCATGTCCTTTAGACGTGCACTCGGGCAATACCGCCCGAAAATTAGGGCTTCTCAACAGAAAACAAAATGATGCTAAAGCCCTGCTCGAATTAGATACTAATTTACGAAAATTAGATGCCGACGATCCTGTAAAATATGACTTTGCATTATTTGGGTTGGGAGTTTTTGAAAAATTCTAAGCCAAAAGAAATAAGCAACTGCGAAAATCAAGCGTAATTCGCAAATCAAAACTAATAATACCTACCTTTGCAACTTTAAAATTGTTATTACAAACAACTACACAAATAAACAACTTCAATGCGCTTACACAGAAACTTGGTCTTAGCCGTGATAGATTCTCTTAATTATATATTTAATGACGGACTTTACGCCGATAAAGTAGTAGAAAAAACCTTAAAAAGAGATACACGCTGGGGCGCCCGTGACCGTAAATTTATTGCCGAAACCGTTTATGATTGTGTAAGGTGGAAACGATTATACAACGAAATAGCCGGTACAAAAAATCATTATACCCAAGAAAACTTATGGAAAATAGTTGCCGTTTGGGTGGTGTTAAAAGGAATACCTTTACCTGATTGGAGGCAATTTGAAGGCACACCCGTGCGCCGTATTAAAGGAAAATTTGACGAATTGCAGAATCAACGCGTTTTTAAAGAATCGATACCTGACTGGTTAGATGCATTGGGCGAAAAAGAATTAGGAAAACAATGGGCAATAGAAATTAATGCACTAAATCAACAAGCCAATGTTATTTTACGGGTAAATACATTGAAAGTAACTAAAGAGCAATTACAAAAGTTATTATTAGAAGAAACTATCGAAACCCAATTTATCAAAGGATATCAAGATGCCCTTCAATTAAGTGAACGCAAAAATATTTTTAGAACTGAGGCTTTTAAAAATGGTTTTTTTGAAGTGCAGGATGCTTCTTCGCAATTGGTAGCTGAATTTTTACAAGTAGCGCCCGGTTTACGCGTAGTAGATGCCTGTGCCGGTGCCGGCGGCAAAACCTTACATTTGGCATCCTTGATGAAAAACAAAGGCCAAATTATTGCCTTAGACATTTATGCTAACAAGCTCAAAGAGTTGAAAAGAAGAGCCAAACGGAATGGCGCCCATAATATAGAACCCCGCCATATCCATTCAACGAAAGTTATCAAAAAACTATACGATAAAGCCGACAGAGTACTTATAGATGCCCCATGTAGTGGCTTAGGGGTGTTAAGGAGAAATCCGGATGCCAAATGGAAATTGCAAGCCGAATTTATAAATAACATTCAAAAAACACAGACCGAAATTTTAAATACCTATGCAAAAATGGTGAAAGCCGGAGGCAAATTAGTGTATGCTACCTGTTCTATTTTACCTTCAGAAAATGAAAAACAAGTAGAAAATTTTTTAAACTCACATAAAGAGTTTAATTTTATTGCTGAAAAGAAAATTTTGCCCTCTGTTAGTGGATTTGATGGTTTTTATATGGCATTATTAGAAAGAACAGAATAATATTTTCAGAACATAATTTGTTAATTTTAGGTAGTATTGCAAGGGTATTTGCGCAATTTTAGATTCTAAAATTCACCATTAATTACAAAAATTTAAGCGTGTGAAACCCCTATTGAAGTATTGATGAGCTTCCACAGAGGGGTATGAATATATAGGTGTTACCTATAAGGCAGAAAACTGAAAAATCGAAAAAAATATTGGTTACCTTTAGAACATGAATAAATCAGAAATAATACTGTATGAATTAGGAGAAAGTCAACCAAAAATTAAAGTGTTAGTTGAGAATGGAGCTGTTTGGTTGTCACAAAATCAAATGGTTGAACTGTTTCAAAAAACTAAACAAAACATCAGCCTTCATCTAAATAATTGCTTTAGGGAGAAAGAGTTAGACAAAAATTCAGTTGTCAAGAAATACTTGACAACTGCATCAGATGGCAAAAAATACAAAACCTAAGTTTGTTTTTTTATTTTAATAACAATACAACTATTCAGAAAATTAATATAAATTTATTCGTATGAAAAAACTGTTACTATTCCTTTTTATAAGCATTACTTTTACGACGTTTTCACAAGAAGTGTATTATCTGAATGCACCCAATGCCGTTGATTTTAGCTTAAACGGAATGGCTTTAAAAAATGCCTTAATAGCAAAAATTAGTAATAACACCACTGCATTGCCTTATTCGAGTAGTAGTTTTGATACTTGGGATGCGCTGATGTTAACCGATGTAAATCCGCAAAACAGTAATGAGGTCTTGTTAATTTACGGATGGGAAAACGGTTCGGATAACGATGTTAGAAATGATCGGGAACGCGACATTACAAATAATGGTGGGTCAACAGGGCAATGGAATAGAGAACATGTATTTCCAAAATCGTTGGCAACGCCCAGTTTAGAAACCGGTAATCCCGGCCCCGGAACCGACATCCACAATCTAAGGCCTTCAGATGTACAATGGAATAGCGCAAGAGGAAACTTACCCTTTGCAGCAGGTTCAGGAAACTCCGGGCCGGTGGGCAGCAATTGGTATCCCGGTGACGAATGGAAAGGCGATGTAGCACGTATTATTATGTATATGTATTTGCGTTATGATGGCAATGGTAGCAGTATTGCCGAAACGCAGTGTTTGCCTACCGTGGTGGGCGTGGGAAACATTGTTGCCAATGACCCAAACATGATTGATTTGTTTTTACAATGGAATGCCGAAGACCCGGTTTCAGATGTTGAAAGGCAACGCAATCCGGTTTCAGAAGACAAACAAAACAATAGAAACCCGTTTATTGACAATCCGTTTTTAGCCACTAAAATATGGGGAGGCCCACCGGCAGAAGATGTCTGGGGGACACTCGGTGTTGATGAAATTGCACAAAATACTGTTAGCATTTATCCCATTCCGGCTAACGAACATAAAATTTTTATCCGTTCAACTGCAGCAATTATCAAACAAGTAGCCCTTTTTACAATGGCCGGACAGCAAATCTTATCTGAAAACAACCCTCAAAAAAATAACAATCAAATTGTATTAGACAATTTACCCTCAGGGTTTTACGTTCTTAAGATACATTCTGAAAAAGGAATTACCAGTAAAAAGGTACTTATCAATTAATGAAACTATGAAAATAACACATTTTATCATATCGTCTCTGATATTTCTGAACTTCGTTACAATTGCGATGGCACAATCAGAAACAACTGCCATACTAAAAGACAGTACCCTGCAAAAAGATGCCTATCGTTTTACCGTTGAAAATTCGGTTATCAATAAAGCACTGTGGCAGCAACCCTATCGCTATGAAGACAAAAACCTTAAAACACTGTCTGTTAGAATTGTTGTTAGGCGTGTTAGCGCTAAGAAAAAAGCCTTAGACTTTAACTCTTTTACCTTATTAGACGAATCTAAAAAATTGAGAATTAGGCCCTCGGGGGTTTATTATCCGAAAAGGGATAAAAAGAAATACTTAAAATCAAAACCCGTAAATGACAATTATAATGATTTTAAAGACAGTGCCGTTGAAGGATATACTAATTTTGAAGCCAAAACATTTAAAGTGAATATTTTGGGATTGAAAAAAAAGAACATTGTCCCTACCGTAAAATCCTTAAAAAAACTTACTCTCAAGGCTAAAAGTGCCGTGTATTACCTTGATTTTCCGGTACAAGAAGAATTTTCTTACGGAAAAATTTACTATCAAAACAAACCCATCGGATTTGCCGCTGTAAAAAATTAAAACCGGCTCTGTCGGCTATATCAAACTTGAAATCTCTTCTTAACTATATTGCCGATATCCTTGATACAAACATTGTCAACTATCAACGGGTTTCGGGTGGCGACATTTCAACAACCTATGTTATTGAAACTATCTATAACCGTTTTTTTCTAAAAGTAAATTCTAATCAAGCGGCTTATGCCATGTTTTTGGCAGAAAGTGACGGATTGCAGGCTATTGCCCATACAAAAACCATCGCTACACCTGAAGTATATGAATGTAAAACTTATAAAAAAGGAGCTTTCTTATTGTTAGAATATATCGAAGCCAAAACACCTACATCACAAGATTTTGAAAACTTAGGCAATCAATTAGCCGCTTTGCACCAAACAACCGCATCAGCATTTGGCTGGTATCAAGATAATTTTATAGGTAGTTTGCCGCAAAGCAATCAAAAGCATAATAATTGGGCGGCTTTTTACATAGAAAAACGCCTGCTGCCACAATTACAATGGGCACAATCTAAACAACTACTACCGGCAACGAGCTTTCCTGATAAAGAAAAAATGTATGCGGTTTGTAACCCGCTTTTTCAATCTTGTAATCCTTCATTAGTACACGGCGACCTTTGGAGCGGGAATTTTCTCATCAAAACAGACGGCACTCCCTATCTAATTGACCCTGCGGTGTACTATGGGCATCACGAAGTTGATATTGCCATGAGCCAACTGTTTGGTGGTTTTAGCACAACATTTTATCAAAGTTACCAAAAACATTTTCCGCTTTCTGAATATTCAAATGCACGCATAGAACTCTATCAATTGTACTATTTATTAGTGCACCTAAATTTATTTGGCAGCTCTTATTATAAGAGTGTACAATCTATTTTATCTAACTATTTCTAAAGGCTATGGGTTCTATAAAAGAACCCAAATAAAAAAATTGTACCGGCAACGTTTATTGTTAAAAAGTTGCGTAAAACTTCATTAGTACCCAACTAAATTTTTGGGTAAAAAAACTATTTTTACACTTTAAAAATTTATCTCAAATTCATTTCTAATGATTCATTTTTTTGGTGACCCTAAAAAAAAGGTTTTTGCAGTACAAACCGAAAACGGGCAACGAAACGAAGTACTCTCAAAAGAAGACACTTCAAAATTGAGTTGGCTATTTGGCCATCAACCTTATCTAAACACGGCGTCTCTTGACGTCTTTTTTATTGGCCCCCGTGCTGCTATGATAAGCCCATGGAGTACCAATGCCGTTGAGATTACACAAAATATGGCCATTGAAGGTATCGTTCGAATTGAAGAATTTCATACCGTTACCAAAGAATTTACCGATTATGACCCAATGCTTTTTCAAAAGTATACAGCTTTAAATCAAGATACTTTTACAATTGACATGCAACCCGAACCGATATTAGAAATTGAAGACATTGCCGCCTATAACCAAAAAGAAGGATTGTCATTAAATGAAGAAGAAATAACTTATTTAGAAAAACTATCGAAAAAAATAGGAAGAAAATTAACCGATTCTGAAGTCTTTGGTTTTTCACAAGTCAATAGCGAACATTGCCGGCATAAAATCTTTAACGGCACTTTTATTATCGATGGCAAAGAAATGCCTTCATCGCTATTCAAATTAATTAAGAAAACAGCCTCAGAAAATAAGAATACCATAGTATCGGCTTACAAAGATAACGTAGCATTCATCAAAGGCCCTACGATAGAACAATTTGCGCCGAAAAGCGCCGACAAGCCCGATTACTATACCGTTAAAAAAATTCCGTCGGTTATTTCTTTAAAAGCAGAAACCCATAATTTTCCTACAACGGTAGAACCTTTTAATGGTGCCGCAACAGGTTCAGGAGGCGAAATTAGAGACCGGTTGGCCGGAGGAAAAGGTTCTATTCCCCTTGCCGGAACAGCTGTTTATATGACCTCTTATACCCGATTAAAAAATAGAGATTGGAAAAGTGCTATGCCACCACGACCTTGGTTATATCAAACCCCTATTGATATTTTGATAAAAGCCTCTGATGGCGCTTCTGATTTTGGCAATAAATTCGGACAACCGTTAATTTGCGGTTCTGTATTTACTTTTGAACATGACGAACACCTCGATAAACTCACAACGACAGCAAGAAAATTAGGATATGACAAAGTGATTATGCAAGCCGGAGGCATTGGTTACGCCAACGCCGAACAAGCCATAAAAGAAGCTCCTGCCAAAGGCGATAAAATTGTATTGCTCGGCGGCGATAATTACCGTATCGGAATGGGTGGCGCCGCTGTATCTTCTGCCGATACCGGTGCATTTTCGAGTGGCATTGAACTCAACGCCGTACAACGTTCAAATCCCGAAATGCAAAAACGCGCTGCCAATGCCATACGCGCAATGGTAGAAAGTAACGAAAATTATATTGTTTCTATTCACGACCATGGTGCCGGTGGCCATCTGAATTGCCTGTCAGAATTGGTAGAAGAAACCGGAGGCTTTATCAATTTAGACAAGTTGCCCATTGGCGACCCTACGCTTTCTGCCAAAGAAATTATCGGTAACGAATCACAAGAGCGTATGGGCTTAGTGATTGCCGAAAAACATATAGAAACTTTACAACGTATTGCCCACCGCGAGCGTTCGCCCATATATACTGTTGGTGACGTTACCGGAGACCACCGCTTTACCTTTGCCTCGACAAACAATAACGAAAAACCAATGGATTTAGCCTTGGCGAATATGTTTGGCAGCTCGCCAAAAACCATTATGAACGATGTTGCCATACAAAAAAAATACAGTGATGTAACCTATCATAAGGATGCTTTTGACGAATACCTGACGCAAGTACTACAATTGGAAGCCGTAGCCTGTAAAGATTGGCTTACCAATAAAGTAGACCGCTGTGTTGGCGGTAAAGTTGCCAAACAACAATGCGTAGGCACCTTACAACTTCCGCTCAATAATGTTGGGGTAATGGCATTAGATTATCAAGGAAAAGAAGGCGTTGCCACATCTATCGGGCATTCTCCGATTTCAGGATTGATAGACCCTGAAGCCGGCAGTAAAAATAGTATTGCCGAAGCCTTAACCAATATTATATGGGCGCCTTTGCAAAACGGCTTACAGAGTGTTTCACTCTCTGCCAATTGGATGTGGCCTTGTAAAAATAAAGGTGAAGATGCCCGGTTGTACAAAGCCGTAAAAGCTGTTTCTGACCTTGCCATTGCCTTGGGCATCAATGTGCCTACGGGTAAAGATTCGTTGTCTATGAAACAAAAATATCCCAATGAAGAAGTCATGGCGCCAGGTACCGTAATTATTTCTGCAACAGCACATTGTAATGATATTAGCAAAGTAGTTGAACCCGTTTTCAAACTCGGTAAAGGCGCTATTTATTATCTCAATTTTTCTCAAGATTCCTATAAATTAGGAGGCTCTTCCTTTGCACAAATACAACATAAAATTGGAAGCGATGCCCCCACTATTCAAAATACGGCTTATGTAAAAAAAGCCTTTGATACCATTCAAGAGCTAATTAAACAAAATGCCATAGTAGCAGGCCATGATATCGCCTCCGGCGGATTGATAACTACCTTACTGGAATTGTGTTTTGCCGATACACACCTCGGTGCTCGAATCGATCTAACCAATATTGGTGAAGAAGACAGTATCAAACTATTATTTTCTGAAAATTCGGGAATTGTCATTCAGGGAAATGAGAAAACCATCGAAACCATTTTATCTGCCAATGCCATTGAATTTTTTAAGATTGGCAACGTTACAACTAATGAATACTTAACCCTTATTAACGGTAAAGACTCTTTTAACTTATCTGTTGCAAAACTGCGGGATACTTGGTATAACACTTCCTACCTATTAGATGAAAAACAAACCGCAAACGGGTTGGCAAAAGAACGTTTTAAAAATTATAAAACGCAACCGCTACAATATGTTTTTCCTAAGCATTTTACGGGTAAACTTCCTGTTGTTCCGAACGATAACGAAGAGTCTCTTTTAAATAACACTACTAGTTCGCCACAAGTTTACCATAATGGTAAAAAACGGCCTAAAGCAGCTATTATCCGTGAAAAAGGGAGCAATTCAGAACGCGAAATGGCCAATGCCATGTACTTGGCCGGTTTTGATGTAAAAGATGTTCATATGACTGATTTGATTTCCGGTAGGGAAACGCTAGAGGGTATTCAATTTATTGGTGCCGTTGGCGGATTTAGTAATTCTGATGTGCTGGGTTCTGCCAAAGGCTGGGCCGGAGCCTTTTTATACAATGCCAAAGCAAAAACAGCCTTGGATAATTTCTTTGCAAGAGAAGATACACTCTCGGTGGGTATTTGTAATGGCTGCCAATTATTTATGGAATTGGAATTTATCAACCCCGAACATGAATTGCATGGAAAAATGAACTTTAACGATTCGCAGAAACACGAAAGTGCTTTTACCAGTGTTACCATTCAAGAAAACAATTCAGTTATGTTATCTTCTTTAGCAGGAAGCACACTGGGGGTTTGGATAAGCCATGGCGAAGGGAAATTCAGGCTTCCATTGTCAGAAGAAAATTACAATATAGTTGGCAAATACGGCTACGATGCCTATCCGTCAAACCCCAATGGCTCTGACTATAATACAGCTATGTTATGTGATGCTACCGGGCGCCATTTGGTTACCATGCCCCATATTGAACGTTCTACATTTCAATGGAACTGGGCAAATTATCCCCAAAACAGAAAAGATGACGTATCTCCTTGGTTAGAGGCTTTTGTAAATGCCCGTAAATGGATTGAAGAAAGAAAGTAATACCAACGCCTTGTAATGGTTCATACAAATACAAAAATTACAATATTACTGTAACATTATGGGTATTTTAAGAGTCTTTATAATAACTATTGTTTTATAAAACTCTTCTATTATGAAAAAAACCATTCTCAACAACTCATTTCAATGGACATCATTGATATTCATTTTATTGATAAGCATACCTAGCCTTGCACAACAAACCGTAAAAGCCGATGCTATCATTTCAGCCATAAAAAAGGGAAAGGATATCACCTATAAAGACGTAACCATTACCGGTGTACTCGATTTGACTTTTATGAATGAAAAATTACCCGAGTTACCAAAAAAAAGAAAATGGTGGAAAAATGGTGGAAGCAATACTGTAAAAGAATCTATAGACAGTAAAATTTCGTTTGTCAATTGTACTTTTAAAAATGATGTGTTGGCCTATATCCATGATGAAGACAGCGGATATACTTTTATTGCCAATTTTGAAGATGATGTGATTTTTAAAAATTGTCGTTTTAAAGGTGATGCTATGTTTAAGTATTCGGGTTTTGAAGGCACGGCAGATTTCAGCCATGCTACCTTTGAAAAAAGCACTACTTTTAAATATGCCGATTTTGATACCAAAGCCAATTTTGCCAATACGGTTTTCGAAGAAGATGCTATTTTTAAATACGCAGAATTTAAAAACGGGGTTTCTTTTAACGATGCCCGCTTTAAGGAAAACCTAAATATCAAATATACCCAAGTGAACGGTGATTTTGATATTAAAGGAATGAAAGTGGCTCGGGATATCGATTCAAAATATACCGATATTAACGGAAAAGGGCTTTCTAACTATCTGATAAACAAAGGCTAATCTAAGCTCAGAAGTTTTTTTTGAATTTGCTTGATTAATGCCGGGCCTTCATAAATAAAGCCCGTATATATTTGTATTAAATCGGCACCGGCTTGAATTTTTTCAATAGCATCTTCGGCAGTATGGATGCCTCCTACGCCAATAATAGGAAAGGCTTTCTTTGATTTTTCTGACAAAAACCGAATCACTTCCGTTGCGCGTTTTGCCAATGGTTTTCCGCTTAAGCCACCGGTTTCATTTTTATTTTCTGATTGCAGGCCTTCTCTTGAAAGGGTCGTATTGGTAGCAATGACGCCATCAATTTTTGTAATTTTTACAATATCGATAATATCTAACAATTGGGCATCGGTTAAATCGGGTGCAATTTTTAGCAAAATGGGTTTTCGCTGTTGTTGCAAAGCATTTTCTTGTTGTAATTTGTTTAAGAGTGCAGTTAACGGTTCTTTTTCTTGTAAAGCTCTTAAATTAGGGGTGTTTGGTGAGCTTACGTTTACTACAAAGTAATCTACCACGGCAACTAATTTTCTAAAACAAATCAAATAGTCGTTTACTGCTTCTTCATTAGGGGTTACTTTATTTTTACCGATATTGCCACCGATAATGATATTGTTTTTTTTATTTTTCAATCGTTTTACTACAGCATCAACACCTTCATTATTAAAGCCCATTCTGTTGATAATGGCTCGGTCTTTTTTTAAGCGGAAAAGCCTTTTTTTAGGATTGCCTTCTTGAGGTTTTGGCGTAACGGTGCCTATTTCTATAAAACCAAATCCGAAATTTGTCAATTCATTAAAAAGGTATGCATTTTTATCAAAGCCTGCAGCCAAACCAACCGGATTTTTAAAAGTTAATCCGAACAGATGGCGTTCTAATTTCGGGTTTGCAATGGTGTATGATTTTTTTAAGATTTTTGCAACCCACGGTAGTTTACAAACAACTTTTAGAAATGAAAAGGTAAACTGATGTACTTTTTCGGCATCGAATAAAAAAAGAATTTTTTGAATAATTGCCTTATACATTATTGATGTGTATTTGCCATTTGTGTATTTGTTTATAGGATACTATCAGCTTTCTTTTACAATCTGCTAAACATTACTATCTGAAATTTTATCTTGTTTTATGCTTTTAAATACAAATCGACAAAACAATTTAAAAAATTACCTCAACTCAGCATCCAATTTTGTTTCAAAAGCCTGTTGCAATTTATTCATCACCTTGTCAATTTGTTTATCATTTAAGGTTTTAGAAGTGTCTTGCAACACAAAACTAACGGCATACGATTTTTTATCTTCGGGTAGTTTATCACCTTGATATACATCAAACAAATCGACCGATTTTAATAGTTTATTTTCAGTTTGATAGGCCAATTTATAGATTTCGTCAAATGTTACCTGATGATCTAATAAGAGGGCTAAATCTCTTTTTACCGACGGAAATTTAGGCAACTCTTTTACTTGCATTGATTTGCGCGATACTACTTTTAACAGTTCATCCCAATAAAAATCAGCAAACAACACTTCTTGCTTGATACCGAATTCTTTTAAAATAGCCGGTTTTACAACGCCAATATCTACGAGAGTAGTTTTTCCTAATTGTAATGTAATGCCTTCAGAAAACACATCATTTTTCGTAGGTTTTGATTTAACAGAAGTAATCCCTAACCGTTCCAATACGGTAGTTACCATTCCTTTTCCGAAAAAGAAATCCGATTTTTTATTCGGTACCAACCAACTATCAGCGCTTCTATTTCCTGAAATAAGCAAGGAAATATGTTTTTGTTCGGTATAACCACTTTCAAATTTGTGATAGGTTTTTCCGAATTCAAATAATTTTAAAGCATTATTTTTTCTATTGATATTATAGGCTATTGCTTCTAAGCCGCTAAACAACAATGACTGCCTCAATACCGATAAGTCAGCACTCAACGGGTTTAACATTTCAACTTGGTAGCTTTCACTTAATTTTTCTGAAAATTTTGTGTATTTAGGCGTTGTTAATGAATTTGCCATCATCTCAAAAAACCCTTGCGCCGCCAATTGATTGGAAATGATATTTTGTAACTTGCCGGAACTATATTTTTCTGAATAGGATATCGAGGCGTTTAATTTTTTAGGAGTAGCTATGGTATTATAGCCATACACACGTAAAATTTCTTCTACCACATCTGCTTCACGGGTAACATCTACCCTATATGTTGGTATGGTTAAGCCCAATCCCATTTCGGTTTGGTTGATAATTTTAATATCTAAGGATGCTAAAATATTTTTTATGGTGTCATCAGGAATTTCTTCGCCTATAAGTTTAAATACATTCTCATAGTAGATATTTACTTGGTGGTCTTCAATTTTACGAGGATAAATATCGATAATATCAGCGGTAATTTTACCACCGGCAATTTCTTCAATTAAAAGGGCTGCCCTTTTTAAGGCATATTCGGCCATATTCGGGTCAATGCCCCTTTCAAATCTGAACGAGGCATCAGTATTCAATCCGAACCTTTTGGCTGTTTTTCGAATCGAAATCGGATTGAAATAAGCACTTTCTAAGAATATGGCAGTGGTATTTTCTGAAACTCCTGAATCATAACCTCCATAGACTCCGGCAATACACAAAGGAGTTGAGGCCGCATCACAAATCATAATATCATCGGCATGCAACGTTCTCTCAACACCGTCAAGTGTTATAAATTTTGTACCGGCAGGTAAGTTTTTGACAATAATTTTATCGCCTTCAATTTTGCCGGCATCAAAAGCGTGTAAGGGTTGCCCTAATTCGTGCAATACATAATTTGTAATGTCAACGATATTATTAATGGGCGACAATCCTATGGCTTTTAGTTTTTCTTGTAGCCATGACGGTGAATCTTCTACCTTGATGGCATCAATGGTAACACCGGCATATCTGGGTACTTGTTTGTTATCAGATACTTCTGCATCAATTTTCAATGTGCGTTCTTCTACATGAAAATCACTTACTGAAGGTGTAATTAATGTTGTTTCTATACCTTGTTGCAGCAATCCTGCCCTTAAATCGCGAGCAACGCCTAAATGGCTCATAGCATCGGTTCTATTGGGAGTTAGGCCTATTTCAAAAACCCGGTCGGTAGTAATGTCAAAAACGCCTGAGGCTTGTTTTCCTACTTCAATATCGTCATCTAAAACCATTATTCCATCATGGTCGGTTCCGAGTCCCAATTCATCTTCGGCACATATCATTCCGTTACTCACTTCACCCCTAATCTTTCCTTTTTTAATTTTAAAGCCGGTTCCTTTTTCATCATATAAAACCGTACCTACAGTAGCTACGGGTACTTTTTGGCCGACAGCCACATTGGGGGCTCCACAAACAATTTGAATGGGTTCTCCGGCTCCAATATCAACCGTAGTTACTTTCAGCCTGTCGGCATTCGAATGTTTTTCACAAGTTAACACTTTACCCACTACTACGCCTTTTAAACTTCCTTTTACAGATTCTACGGTTTCAATACCTTCTACTTCCAATCCTAAATCGGTTAAAAGTTCTCCCACCTTTTCAGCCTCTAAATCAATCTCTAAAAACTGTTGTAACCAATTATATGATATCTTCATTTGTTATATTTCTTTATTTAAGCATGCAAAGATAAAGAATAGATTTTGAGTAATAATACTACTGTTCAAGAATTTTATGAATTGAAAAAAACATCATTTTGTATGGCAATGTTTAAAATCACAGACATCCATTACTTGTTTTACCGCAAACTTTTTTAGTATATTGACAATTTTTAGTATTTTGCCATTCTGTTAAAACAAACCTATCTATGCCTTCAAAAATAAAACGCCTTTTTGATTTTCCGTATCACCAATTAAAGAGCCATCCGTTAGAAGCTGCTTTGGTTACTAAATATAATGGCGAATGGAAAAAAACTTCTACCCAAGAGTATATTGACAAAGCAAATACCATCAGTAGGGCTTTATTGCGATTAGGGGTACAGCCAAATGATAAAATAGCAGTTATCTCTTCTTCAAACAGGACTGAATGGTGTATTATGGATATCGGAATTTTACAAATAGGAGCCCAAAATGTACCCATTTACCCTACTATTTCTGCCAAAGAATATGCTTATGTATTAAATCATTCTGAATCAAAATATTGTTTTGTCTCAAATGCCGAATTGTATAAAAAAGCAACAGAGGCCTCAGCTTCTGTACCTTCTCTAAAAAAAATATACTGCTTTGAAGAAATAGCGGAAGGCACTCACTGGAGTGAAGTATTAGAACTGGGTGAAGACAAAAGTAACCAAGGTGAAGTAGATACCCTAAAAGACAAGGTAAAGACTGATGATTTGGCCACACTCATTTATACTTCAGGAACTACCGGATTGCCCAAAGGCGTTATGTTATCACACCGAAATATTGTAAGTAATGTATTGGCTTCTAAAGAGCGTTTACCCCTAATTACCGGAGAAACTAGAGTCTTGAGTTTTTTACCGATATGCCACGTTTTTGAACGTATGATTATCTATTTATACCAATACACCGGAACGTCTATTTATTTTGCCGAAGCTATTGATAAAATAAGCCAAAATATTAATGAAGTACACCCGCACCTAATGACCGTAGTACCTCGTTTGTTAGAAAAAATGTACGACAGTATTATGGCAAAAGGAGAATCCCTTACAGGTATCAAAAAAAAGTTATTCTTTTGGGCGGTCAATATTGGCAATCAATATCAGCCGTATCAGCAAAACGGTTGGTGGTATGAACAAAAATTAGCTTTGGCGAGAAAATTGGTCTTTAACAAATGGAAAGCCGCTTTGGGCGGAAATATCCATACCATGGTCTCAGGAAGTGCCGCCTTACAGCCCCGATTAGCAAAAATATTTTCGGCAGCTACCATGTTTGTGATGGAAGGCTATGGCTTAACCGAAACCTCTCCTGTAGTTTCTGTAAACAGGTATGAAGGGCATTATTTTAAAATCGGTACCGTTGGCAAACCCCTGAGTAATGTAGAAGTTAAAATTGCCGATGATGGCGAAATTTTAATCAAAGGCCCCAATGTAATGCTGGGATATTATAAAGATCCTGAAAGGACTGCCGAAGTGATGACGGGAGACTATTTTCACTCCGGTGATAAAGGTGAAATTGATAATGACGGCTTCTTAAAAATAACCGGGCGTAAAAAAGAAATTTTCAAAACGTCGGGTGGCAAATACGTGTCTCCTGCCCTGCTCGAAAACCAATTAAAACAATCGCTCTTTATCGACCAAGTGATGGTTGTTGGAGAAGGCGAAAAAATGCCTGCGGCCATAGTACAGCCGAATTTCGATTTTGTAAATGCCTGGGCCGAAGAACAAGGGTTACACTTTCATTCTAACAAAGAACTTATCAGCAATCCGGAAGTCATTAAGCGAATTCAAGAAGAAGTAACGTTGTGCAATTCTAAATTCGGAAAGTGGGAGCAAATCAAACGTTTTGAACTTACGCCTGATGTATGGACGGTTGACAATAACTTGCTCACACCTACTTTTAAGCCAAAACGTGCCGAAATTCAAAAAAAATACCAAGATTTATACGATAAAATCTATCGTACATAATAGAAATAGAAAATTGATGCCACCGAAAAACCTGTTACTTTACGAAACATTGTAGCGCCCGGCAACAGCACTGCCATATCCCTAAAAATAGGGATTTTAAATTGATAATGGGCTTCTTTTAGAACTATTTTAGTACTTTTAACTCATTATGAATGAGGATTCTTCTAAAACAGCTAAACAAAAAACTACCTCTAAGCATACTGAAAGCAGCGCACTTATTTCGTTTTATAGATTTATAAATAAGCTACTTACCTTTATCAAATACGCTCGGGTCAGCTTGTTTTTTATCATTATTATCATACTGTTGATTACCAAAATAGAAATGGGTGGCGATATTGTTATTTCACTCTTTGAAAATCCGTTAAACTTATTGTTAACGCTGATATTAATAATTGTAATTGCCGTACCAACATCGCATTATCCTTTGTATTTTAGAATACGAGATGAAATGAAAAACAGTGCCATCGACGAAAACTACAACGATTATATTTTTTGCATTAATCAAAATCCTAAAAAGTTTAAAAAAGTATTAGAGCGGTCACCGTTTAGAATTATTTATTACAGACGAAAAAACAATCCCTCAAAAGATACTAAAAATCAACATGACAATGACTTGTTTTATTTTTCAATTTTTAGAAGAAGTATGGGAGTTTCATTATTTATCGCCTTTATTTATATACTTTTAGACAATTGCAAAACGTATCTGAATCAAAAGTTTTCGGTATTTCTAATTACACTTTTACTATCCTTAGCATTAGTTGCTTTTTTGATAGGTGTTTCTCTTTTGAAGAAAAAGGCATTTTTGGCTTTCGCAAATACCACAGAAAATGCCGAAATGTTGAAAGAAGCCAAAGAAATTGTTAATTTCAGAAAAGTAGTAATGGCTTTTTATTGGTTTTCATGGCTGAGTATCTTGGCCTTGATTGTAACTACAACCGTTGTTTACTATTACAAATGGCAACTATTAACCATCATAACCACGGTCATTGCACTTGTTATTTTAGCCCTTACTTTTATTCTTTTTTCGGTGAGCAGGTCTTGGCTTAAATATGTTTTTTATGCATCCGACAAAGAATTAGCCAGCGAAGATAACGACCCTAATTATTTGAATACTAAGTATAAAGACGCTATTGACAGCTCTTCTAAAGAACGCATTCTCGGCATAAAACTATGGTGGTTTAGTGATAATATAACTTACCTGAGGGGCTTTGCCATTGCAGGTATTTTATTGGTATTCTTTTTAGTGTATTTGAATACGCATTGGCGAATCATTAACCGCTTTAATTTTATTACCGTATTTTTAGTCATCTATATGGTTTATTACGGGTTGTTTATTATTTATTTAAAACACCGTATGCATGCTAAATTTAGTGAAAACAGTGCTACTTTTAAGTTTAAAAAGTTTTGGAAACTCTATTCCCCACTTTTATTGGCACTTTTTTTAGGTATTGCCATAAGTTCGGTTGTACGGGGAAACGACCTTCACTATATTCCCAACAATATTGATAGAAATCCTCACAATGAGATTGCATTGCCCGATTTTGAAGAAGCTATAAAAACACAGCAAAAACATTTGTTTGTCAGTTCTTACGGAGGCGGATTAAAATCTAATTTATGGACGATGTTGGTACTCGATAAATTAGAACGCAACAATACCGATTTTTTAAATAGTGTAAGATGCCTTTCGGGAGTTTCGGGTGGCGGCGTGGGTTTTGCCAATTATATGCTCTTAGATACCGATGCCCAAGAAAGGGAACAACAAATCAATCGTATCGCTAAGTATAATTTTGTGAGTTTAGACCTCACTTTTTTACTCGGCAAAGATTTAATACGAGAATACATTCCTAATTTTCTTTACAATTTCAACGGGAAAGACAGGGCTTATTACGGAATGAAGCAACATCTCATGGCTCTGGAAAAAGATGTAGACACACTGGCAAACATCTCTTTTTATGACGTGTATGCCTCTACTTATAAAAAGCGAAAATATTATCCGCCATTGATTATCAATACGGTTTCTACCAATGGCATTCAGGGTATTTCTTTTTCGATTCCGATTGATAAGGGTTTTGATAGTATTTTTCCGGGGGCTATTAATATTTTAGATGCGTCGCCTACCACAACGCTGCGTTATTTGGGTGCGGTATCGCCAACAAATAGATTTCCTATTTTAAGCCCCTCGGCATCTATTGAAGGCAAAGGCCATTTTATTGACGGAGGCGCTTTTGATAATTCGGGGATTTTAAGTACCGAAAACTGGAAAAATTATTTGGTAGCAAAGAAGGCCATTTCTGAAAAAAACCAAGAAGTGTATTTTATCAATATCAGTGTTTCTAAAAGTAATTATATCAAACGGTTTATCAAAAAATACAGACTTACCACTCGAAAAATTTCGGCTTCAGGAGAGCTTCCTGCAATTATCGGCACGGCATCGGCTACCGAAGGCCTCCCTAAATACATCTCTCAAAAGTTAAAAGATTACAATCATTTTTATCAAATTGTCTTACCTCATACATTTACTTTTGAAGAGTTGGAAAAAGAATTAGGAGGAAAATTATATCTACCTAACAATAGTACAAAACAGCAGCTACTTGAGGCAATTGCTTGTAGCAACAATGCTATTAAAAAATTGATAGAAAACAATACTGATGATTGTTACTTGAAAAACTTAGTAGTACAGCCCGCCACAGGAAGGTTGATGAGCCAGCCATCTATCAATTATCAAAAAATAATGCTCAAGCATCCTTCTGTGGTAGAGCAGTTTACTGCCATAAAAAAAATACTAAAGCAATAGTTGTTGATAATATTTTTAAAAAAGTCAAGGCTTCACCTGAATATTTTTTATTTTCGTGATATTCAAATTTAAGCAATTTACATGGAGCATTTTATAGTATCGGCACGTAAATACAGGCCTCAAGTTTTTGAAGATGTTGTTGGGCAACAGGCTATTACCAATACCCTAGAGAATGCCATCAAGAATAACCATCTGGCTCAAGCCTTGTTGTTTACAGGCCCACGTGGCGTAGGTAAAACTACTTGTGCGCGTATTTTGGCAAAGCGTATCAATCAAGACGGACAAGAAATCAATCCCGATGAAGATTTTGCTTTTAATATTTTTGAACTGGATGCTGCTTCTAACAATTCGGTAGACGATATCCGTAATTTAACTGACCAAGTCCGCATTCCGCCACAAACCGGTGCCTATAAAGTCTATATCATCGATGAGGTACACATGCTGTCGCAAGCGGCCTTCAATGCGTTTCTAAAAACGTTGGAAGAACCTCCTGCCCATGCTATTTTTATTTTGGCAACTACCGAAAAACACAAAATCATTCCTACCATCTTATCAAGGTGTCAAATATTTGATTTTAAACGTATTGGAGTTACAGACATTAAAAATTATCTACAGAAAATAGCCTCACAAGAAAATATTTCTTTTGATGACGATGCCTTGCATATCATCGCACAAAAAGCTGACGGTGCTTTACGAGATGCTCTTTCTATTTTTGATAGGGTGGTTAGTTTTTCGGGTGATAATCTCACGAGGCAAGCTGTGGCTGAAAACCTAAATGTTTTAGACTACGATTCTTATTTTAAAGCTACTGATTTAATACTTTCAAATGCTATTCCGCAATTGCTAATAACCTTTAATGATATTTTAGGAAAAGGGTTTGACGGGCATCATTTCATTGCCGGATTGGCTTCGCATTTTAGAGATTTATTAGTAGCCAAAGATACCGTTACCATTGATTTATTAGAAGTTGGCGAAACTGCTAAAAAGCAATATTTAGCGCAAGCTAAAAAGTGTAGTACCACTTTTTTATTACAAGCCATCGAGTTGGCCAATACGTGTGACTTACAATATAAAAGTAGTAAAAACCAACGTTTATTGGTTGAATTGGCCTTAATGCAATTGGCTTCTATTACTTTCGATGGCGAAAAAAAAAAACCTGAAAACTTTATAATTCCCTCTTATAATTTTATCAGTGTTTCTCCGAAATTGCCCTCTAAAGTCAATAAGCCGGTTACAGAAAAAGAAGAAGTAGGCAATGTGCATATTGCTGCCGAACCCAATGACAATTTATATAAAACGGCCAAAGCTGCCAACGAAAAAAAGTCACCTCAGTTAGAACCCACTATTGAAAAACCTGTGTTAAAAACCGAAAAAAGGCGTTCGTCTGCACTGTCATTAAATAGTATCCATAAAAAACGAGGGCAAAAAAAGCCACTTACCGAAACGATAGAAAATTATGACGACCTCCCTAAAGACCCTTTTACAGAATCACAGTTTATAAAACTTTGGGAGGCTTATATTCAAAATTTGAATAAAAAAGGAGAAAAGATTATCGCTTCTATTATGAATGTAGACACTCCTAAAGTAAAAAACGCTACCATTTTATTGACATTTCCCAATAGTATGATGAAGGCAGAATTGCTAAAGATAAGGCCTAAGCTGCTCAAGCATTTTCGTGAAAAACTCAATAATTACAGCATTGATTTTGATATTTCGGTAAATGAAGAAAACGAAAAAAAGTTTGCCTATACCCCACAAGAAAAATATAGCAAACTCCTCGAAAAAAATAAGGCGTTGGCAATCCTAAAAAAGACTTTTACCTTAGATCTTTAGCTAAATTTTGCCATTAACTTCGTTTTCTTATCTTTAACCATCGTATAAACACATTATTTTTGGATACTAACACTCTTATTGTATATCTCATAGGTTTTTTGGTTGTTGCCATTGCAGCAAACCAAATAGCTCAGATATTCCAAAAAATAAAATTTCCGCTGATTACCGGTTTGATCATCACCGGAATCATTGCGGGTTCGTCAGTGTTAAATTTTATCACACCTCGGGCTATTGAAGAATTAAATTTTTTAAATGAAATAGCCTTGGCAATTATTGCTTTTGCCGCAGGTTCTGAGCTCTATCTCAATGATTTACGCAGTAGGCTCAACAGTATTAAATGGATGACCATCGGGCAATTGGCCATAACATTTATCGCTACCAGTATAATTGTTTATTTGGCCGCCGATACCATTCCGTTTATGGCATCCTTAAACTCAAAACATAAAATTGCCATTGCCATTTTATTCGGTACTATTTTTGTTGCCCGATCGCCATCTTCGGCTATTGCTGTTATCAATGAAATGAGAGCCAACGGACCTTTTACAAAAACCGTAATGGGTGTTACAGTAGTAAAAGATGTATTGGTAATTATCTTATTTGCCATCTGTTTTTCTGTTGCCAAAGCCTTTATCAATGGCGAGCAAACCGGTATCTTGTTTTTAGTAATTTTATTCTTAGAATTGTTGGCTTCTTTCGGAATTGGAATGTTGGTTGGCAAACTTCTTCAAATACCTTTTTGGTTTAAAATAAATGAAAAGGTAAAAGCACTAATGATTGTTTTAATTGGGTATTCGGTCTATGTATTTACTGCCTATTTAAAGGTTAAAAGTGGTGAGTTATGGCACCATGAAATTATTTTAGAGCCGTTACTAATATGTATTATTGCCAGTTTTTTCTTAACCAATTACAGCAAGCACCGGCTTGAATTTTCTGAGCTGTTAGAAGAGGTGAGTCCGATTATCTATATTATTTTCTTTACCTTGACAGGAGCATCTTTATCCATTCAAACCCTCATCAGTGTTTTTGGTATTGCCATGGCATTGTTCTTTTTAAGGTTGGTTACCATGATTTTTGGCGGTGTTTTCGGAGTACTCGCTGCGAAAGACTCAAAAAAATATACGCTAATTGCCTGGATGCCATACCTTACCCAAGCTGGTGTAGCCCTAGGGTTGGCAACTATTATTGCCCATGAATTTCCGGCCTGGGGGCATGAGTTTGAAACCATTGTCATTGCTATTATCGTAGTCAATCAATTGGTAGGCCCGCCACTCTTTAAATGGTCGCTTAATTATGTAAAAGAAAGTCATTTAAAAGCCTCTTTGCAATTGTTTGACGGTACAAGGGATGCTGTTATTTTTGGAGTGGAAAGCCAATCTATTGCACTTTCTAATCAATTGGAAAAGCACAACTGGGAAACCCGTTTGGTGGGTTTTGACAGTACTGATTCTAAAAAATCATCAAATGCTGAAATCATTATTTTAAAAGATATCTCATTAGAAAGCCTGCTCCTTTTACAATTAGAAAAAAGTGAAGCCATTGTGTTAATGCTTTCTGATAATAAAAATTACCAATTGGCAGAATTAATTTATGAAAATATTGGTACCGCCTCGGTTATTGTACGGCTGAACCACCGTGAGAATTTTGAGAAATTTTATAAATTAGGAGCTTTGATTATTGAACCTTCTACAGCGATGGTAAGTTTATTAGACCATTTTGTACGGTCGCCAAATGCCGCTTCATTGCTATTGGGTATGGATGAAGGGCAAGACTCTATGGATGTTGAAATTAGAAATGAAGATATTCACGGTATGCGCTTACGCGATTTGAGGTTGCCGTCAGATGTATTGGTACTCTCTGTAAAAAGAAAAGGGCAATTGCTGGTATCTCACGGATATACACGCTTGCGATTGGGTGATATTATGACCTTGGTAGGCTCAGTAAAAAGCTTGGAAGAACTTAAATTTAAGTTTGACACTTAATTAGAAAGGTAAAAGAAAATAGAGAAAATTACAAAATCGAAAACCCATAAAATGTTAGGATTAAAATTTGAAACCCAAACCTCTTGGGCAGAAATTGCCAAAAACGACTTACAACAAATTTTAACAGATCATGCTTTTGCCGAACAAAAAGCTGCTTCTAACGCCGTTTCTATTATCATTAACTACTCTGAAGAAACCGAATTAGTGCAGGCCATGAGCGACATTGCCATCGAAGAAATGGAACATTTTAAAATGGTACACGAATTGATGGTTGCCCGAGGCATGGTTTTAGGAAGGGAGCAAAAAAACGATTATGCCATTCATCTTTTTCGGTTTTTTCCGAAAACAAAAGACCGAATAATATCATTGGTACAACGCTTATTAGTAGCTGCTTTGATTGAAGCGAGAAGTTGTGAGCGCTTTAAAGTATTTGCAGAAAATTTAGAAGATAAAGAACTCGTTACTTTTTATAAAGAATTAATGGCCTCAGAAGCCAATCACTACAGAACTTTTTTAGGGTTTGCCAGGCACTATCAAAATAGGGAAATCGTAGATGAAAAATGGCAGGGCTTGCTTACCTATGAGGCTGAATTTATGAAAAATAGAGGCAGCAAAGCCACTGTACATGGGTAGTTAAAAAATGAGTTCTAAGCTAAGTTGGGGCTGATATGTTTATATAAAATAGTAAGGAGACAAGCTACTTGTAGTGTTAAGCTCATACTTAACTTTTCGCTTCTCTCCTTTCTCCCCTAAGTTTAAACTCCTGTGCGGAGTGATGTTTTAAAATAGTAAGGAGAAAAGTTACTTGTAGTGTTAAGCTCATACTTAACTTTTCGCTTCCCTCCTTTCTCCCC
>Ga0256841_1000791_pt1 | contig 30226 bp, 28 predicted proteins | sample 356308metaG_FD_185971 | JGI IMG/M metagenome (GOLD analysis project Ga0256841, IMG submission 185971) | Hydrothermal vent microbial communities from Mid Atlantic Ridge, Atlantic Ocean - 356-308 | ecosystem: Environmental > Aquatic > Marine > Hydrothermal vents | place: Atlantic Ocean: Mid... | reverse complement strand
GCTGGGGGAGATTCCTATGTCCTGAAAGAGGGCATGGTGATTACTGTTGAGCCAGGAGCTTATCTCGGAAAAGAGGGGATGGGTTGTCGCATCGAAGATGACATTTTGGTGACCAAGGATGGCTACCTGCTTTTGAGTGCCGGTTGTCCCTCGGATCCAGACGGAATCGAAGCCCTGATGAAGCAGGAGGGTATGGCGAAGGTTCCGTTGGGGGCAGGCGGAGGGGGGCCGGTCCAACCAAAAAAATAGGCCGTGGCGAGTTCTGCAGGCAAAGGATCGAAGTCGGCATAACTCTGACCCGCCACGGCCGGCTTTCCGTCGAAAGGACCGGAAAGTGCATGCCCCATTGTCGGAAGAGGGAGCAGCTTCATGAGGGATTGGCTTGGATCTTGGGCGGATTCTTTTTGCTTTCCTAAAGCGTCGGTCCAATGGGCTCTTGGGGAAACCCCTAAGGTTTTTACCCTGTTGGGCTTTTGAACAGTTGGGAACACTCCAGGCCCATATCTGCGTTGTTTTCAACTCGCCAGCCCCCTCACGACTCGTTACCATGGTCGCCCCTTTTGCGGAGCAGGGAAACCGGAGACCCCCTTATGGCACTATCAGATTTCAAGGATCGATATGGATTGGCGACGACTCGGCTGAATCAGCTTAAGGAGAGCCTTTGACTACGAAGGCCAGCTTAAGAACCTGAAAAAAGCCGAAGAACTCATGGCTGCCCCGGGATTCTGGGATGACCAGGAGAAAACGGGAGCTGTTTTTGCGCTCCAAAAGCGGGCCAAAGCGGTAGTGGATCCTATTGACAGTGGGATGGCCATGCTGGAAGACCTTTCTGTGCTGATTGAGCTGGGGGAGGAGGATGAGGCTGCAGTCGAGGAGGATCTGAATCGAGACTTTGAAACCCTTGAAGCGGCTCTCGAAAAGGCTGAATTCCAGCTTATGCTGGGTGGGGACCATGACCACCGCAATGCGATTCTTAATATTCAAGCGGGCAGTGGTGGAGTGGATGCCTGCGATTGGGCTCAAATGTTACTTCGAATGTATCTGCGTTGGGCCGAACGCATGGACTTCAAATTTGAAGAGCTTGATTATCAGCCTGCCGAAGAAGCGGGCATTCGTTCGGCTTCGATTTTGATCAAGGGTCCCTATGCTTATGGCTACCTTAAGGCTGAGCAGGGAGTTCACCGCCTCGTCCGAATCTCGCCTTTCGACGCCAATGCGCGGAGGCATACCAGCTTTTCTTCGGTTGAGATTGTTCCGGAGTTCGATGACAACATTGAAATAGAAATCCTCGACAAGGAGCTTCGAGTTGACACTTTCAGAGCGAGTGGCGCAGGTGGACAGCATGTCAACAAAACGGATTCGGCGGTTCGCCTGACACATATTCCCACTAATGTGGTTGTGTCTTGCCAAAAGGAGAGAAGTCAACACAAGAACCGAGCGACGGCGATGAAGCTTCTCAAAGCCAAGCTTTACCAACTGGAGTTGGCCAAGCGGGAGGAAAACCTCAAGTCCTTTTATGGTGATAAAGGGGCCATTGCTTGGGGCAACCAGATCCGATCCTATGTTCTCCAGCCTTACCAGATGGTTAAGGATCTACGGACCGGATTTGAGATGGGGAATACCCAGGCGGTGTTGGATGGAGATCTCATGGGCTTTATGGAAGCCTACTTGAAAAAGCAGAAACCGAAAAAATAAGGTAGAACGATGAATTCGGAACGAGCTTGGGCGCTTATCTCTGTATCGGATAAGAGGGGCATCGAGGTCTTGGCTAAGGCCATTGGGGATGCAGGCTATGGTCTGCTTTCAACGGGAGGAACTGCGGCTTTTCTCCGGGAGAAAGGGTTTTCGGTTACGGATGTCTCCGACTACACCGGTTTTCCTGAGATGATGGACGGCCGGATAAAAACTCTACATCCCAAAATCCATGGGGGCTTGCTTGGTCTTCGGGACCAGGATTCGCATCGGGAAGCAATGCACGAGCATGGCATCCTTCCGATTGATTTTGTTGTCGTCAATCTCTACCCCTTTGAAGAGACCCTTAGGAAGCAGGGACTGAGCCCAGAGGAAGTCATCGAGCAGATTGATATCGGTGGGCCTTCGATGCTGCGATCGGCAGCCAAGAATTTCACTTCGGTGACGGTGGTTTGCGATCCTATGGATTATGAGAAGGTCGAAATGGAGCTGAAGGACCAAGGTCATACCTCCTTGGAACTCCGGAGAGACCTAGCGGCAAAGGTTTTTGCTCGAACTGCATCTTATGATGCAGCGATTGCTTCCTGGATGGAAGGCGAAGGATTTGGGCCATTTAATGCCATGGGTGGGGTTCGCAAACAAAAGCTGCGCTACGGAGAGAATCCCCATCAACAGGCGGCTTTTTACGAACTGGCGAGTGCGGCTCCAAGCAGTTTGGCGCGAGCGCGTTTTTTGGGGGGTAAGGAGCTGAGCTATAACAATATTTTGGATTTGGATGCTGCCTGGCGGCTGTGTTCAGAGTTTAGCGATGGCCAACCTGCCTGCGTTGTCATCAAGCATGGGAATCCTTGTGGGGCTGCCTTAGGTTCTACCGGAGTTGATGCTTACCAGAAAGCCCTTGCAGGAGACCCCCTCTCGGCTTTTGGGTCCATTGTCGCATGCAATTTTGAGGTGGACGGGGAGGCAGGGACAGCGATGGCGAAGCCCGGTAATTTTATTGAGGTGGTGATTGCTCCAAGTTTCACTGAAGAGGCTCTGAGTTTTTTGCGTTCTGCGCGTTTTGGGAAAAACCTTCGAATCCTCGAAACGGGCGGATTGGAGGTGGGCACTGAAGCAGAGTTCCGCTCTGTTTCCGGGGGATTCCTGGTCCAGAGCCGCGATCTCCCAAATGAAGAAAGGGAACTCAAATCTGTGACGGATCGACAACCAAGTGATGAGGAGATGGAAGCTCTGCGATTTGCTTGGCTTGTTTGTAAACATGTGCGGTCCAATGCAATCGTATTGGCAAATGGGACCCAGGCCGTGGGAGTGGGTGCAGGCCAGATGAGTCGTGTTGATTCTGTGGAACTCTCAGTGAAAAAAGCAGGAGATCGAGCGAAGGGCTCGGTACTCGCCTCGGATGCTTTTTTTCCTTTCCCTGACGGCGTCCTTGCTGCAGCTGAAGCTGGGGTCACAGCGTTGATCCAACCGGGGGGGTCACGCCGAGATCAGGAAGTGATTGACGCAGCCAATCAAAAAGGTTTGGCGATGGTCTTTACTGGGATGAGGCATTTTCGGCATTGAACTTTTATCAAACAGACCAGGAGATTCGGGAGGCCATTGAGGACCTGCGCATGGGGCTTCGGCTGACCGAACTCTATCGGGAAAAGCGCAGGCAATATATTGGGGTCCAGGATCCGGCGGAGTTTACCAAGGTTTGGGCTCAGATTTCGCATGAAGAGCGAAGGAATATCGAATCTAAAGCACTCGACTTTATTGAGGCTGTTTGCAGACGTCTTGGAGAAACCAGCTCGGGGGACCAACGGGTGGCTCTCCTCTTAGTTGAGTGGGCTGACAAGAGCAAAGAATATGCTCCCTTTGATGTTCTACTTACAGAGTTTGGTGACTTTGAGCAGCGAGGGCGGATTTTGCAGTTGGGACTCCGGTTGTTTCCCTCAACTTTGACTGCACACTGGTAAGAGGGCGGCTACAACAAAGGAGCGAGGATTCTGGCCACGCCAAGCATCAGTGGGTTGTTTCTAGGAGGCTTGATGACTTCGACGGACTCCTCTAGGTCTTTTTCGAAAATCTGAACCAATTGCTCCGTGATTCCTTTTCCGTAGAAAACTAGGTTCGCTTCCCAGTTCAGAGAGAAACTCCGCCTGTCCATGTTTGCGCTTCCTACCGATGCCCAACAACCATCCACCATCAATGTTTTTGCATGAAGGATCCCAGGTTGGTATTCGAAGATTCGACAACCTGCATCAAGAAGGCGCTTATAAAATGCCATTCCTGCAATTTTTGTTAACCGTACGTCACTCTTGGATGGCAGGAGGAGTTGGACGTCGATACCCCGGAGCGCGGCCGTTTCAAGGGCTAACAAGATCTCCGGTCCTGGAACAAAATAGGGAGTCGTCAAGTAAATGTGCTTTTGTGCGGAACTCATGGCGGCAAAGAAGAGCTTGTGGATGGTCCCGCTTTCGGATGTATCCGGCCCGCTCCCAATAAAATGCACCATGTCTGTCCCGCTTTTTCGATCCATCCAAGAGGTGAAGGTTAAAAAGGTTGAGATGTCGTGTCCGGTGGCAAAGAACCAATCTTCGAGAAAAACCTCTTCCATCTTTTGAACCGCAGGGCCCTCGATTCGAATGGCTTGGTCACGGAAGGATCCCGGGCAGGTCTTCTGGCAGGTGGGAAAATACTCCTGGCCGATATTAAAGCTCCCGGTGAATCCGATGCGGCCGTCAATACAGAGAATTTTTCGGTGGTTCCGAAAATGAAGGGACCAGGGACGGATAAGCGGCTGGATGGGGGCGAATCGGGCGACCTCCCCCCCCGCCGCCACGAGTCCTTGGGTGTCCCGCATTTTGAGCTCGGAGGAGCCAACGTCATCAACAAGAAGGCGGACTTGAACCCCTTGACTCGCTTTTTCTTCGAGGATTGTGAGGATTGTTTTCCCAATTGAATCGGGGCGAAAAATGTAAAACTCAAGATGGATCCATTCTTTTGCTTCTCTTAGTGCATCTAAGATACTTTCAAGGGCGAGAGACTGCTCCTCAAAGGGATCTAGTAGGTTATTCGTGTAGGGGAGAGAATGGTCCAACTCGTGTGCTAGCTCGAGGAGGTCGGGCTTGGGTGCTTTGTGTTGTTGACCCGAGTTGGGTTGGTAGGGTTCGAGACGGTCGGTAAAGCACTTTCGAGCCTGTGCCAGTTTTTTACGCTTCGCTTCTTCTGAGAGTTGAAGGGATGTTTTCTTTCGCCGAATCCTTCGGTTGCTGAAAAACCACCAAGAAAGCGCTCCTACAAAGGGGACCGTGACGATTAGGATGATCCAGAGGAGAATATGGCTTGACTCCTCTTTGCTGATAAAGATCCTTGGAACAAGAACGAGGACAACCAGATAGTTGAGCCCGGATAAAATAAAGGGCAGTGCGTTGGCGAGCCATTCCATGTCGCCGATATTTTGCCAAAAACCCGGTAGAAAACTCTTCTGCTCTGGTTTTCTTCGAAAGAGTGTTTACTTATGCTTCACGTGCGCTCTTGATTGCTTCGATTAATTGGGGAACGATTTCCATGACATCGCCGACGATTCCATAATTTGCGACTTTAAAAATCGGTGCGTCAGGGTCCTTGTTGATGGCAACAATAAACTTGGATGTGCTCATTCCGGCGAGATGCTGAATGGCTCCTGAGATCCCGAGCGCAATGTAGAGGGTGGGAGAGACGACTTTGCCTGTTTGGCCCACCTGTTCGCTGTGAGGCCTCCAACCAGCATCCACCACCGCCCGGGAGGCCCCCACCGCAGCGATTCCTGGACCGAATGCTTCTGCTAATCCTTCCACGAGTTTCCAGTTTTCAGGTTCTTTGAGGCCTCGTCCTCCAGAAACTACAACTGCGGCCTCTTGCAGGGGAGTCTTGTCCGTGGAAGCCGCGAGGATTTCCTTGACGAAGTCCAAAAAGGGCTTGGTGGGTGCTTCAACCGTTACGACTTCGCCGGACTCAGCATTTTCTTTTGGAGGAAGAGTGTTGGGCCTCAAGGTCAGGCAGAAGGGCTGGCCGGTCACTTTGACGGTTTTATAGGCCTTGCCGGCGTAAACGGGCTTGGTAGCGATTAGGTCCTCTCCCTGCAATTCAACCTGGGTAGCATCCGAGACCATTCCCGCACCCAGGATGGCAGCTACTCTTGGGAGGAGGTCCTTTCCCATGGCCGTGTGGGAGGCAAAGACAAAATTTGCCTGGGAGTCCCGGGCTGCTTGTGCCAAGGCTTTGGAATAGGCAGCGCCGCTATAGAGAGCCAGATCAGGGCTCTCAGCAAGAAAGACCTTGGAAGCTCCGTATTCGGCGATTTGAGAGCAAAGTCCCTGAACAGCATCTCCAATGAGTGCTGCGTGGACAGTTCCCCCTACACTCGATGCGAGGTCTTTTGCGAGGGTCAATGCTTCGAGGGAGGCCTTTTTGATCTTGCCCTCGCGCTGTTCAATGAAGGTGAGCCAGATTTTTGACATGATCCTAATCTCCTGCCTCTCAGAGGACCTTAACTTCGTTTTTCAGTTTCTCGATCAACGCCGGGATTGCATCCGGCCCTTCCCCAAGGATGGTGGGTGCGGGGCGAGGGGGAGGGGGGGTTAAACTCACTAGTTCCACCTTTGCCTCAGCCGGGGTTGCATCGACCTCTTCCAGAGGCTTTTTCTTGGCCATCATGATGCCTTTCATGTTGGCATAACGGGGCTCGTTGAGTCCCTTATCGCAGGTAATGACCGCAGGAAGGGTCCCTTCTACGGATTCCTTGCCGCCTTCGATATCCCGGGTGCCGGAAAAAGCGGAGTCGGTCAACTCGAAGCTACTTGCTTCAGATAGACAAGCCCAACCCAACTTGGCTGCGATCCTGGGTCCAACTTGGGAATCATCGTTATCGATGGCTTGCTTCCCACAGAACACAATATCGGGGTTCAGTTCTTCAACTTTGTTTGCAAGGATCGTGGATGTTGCAAGTCCATCCGTGTTCTTACCGTTAGTTTCGATCCGCACGGCTTTGTCGGCTCCCAGCGCCAAGCAGTGGCGAAGGGTTTTAACCGTTTCGGCTCCCCCGAGAGTCATTACGGTCACAGTTCCGCCTTTGGACTCTTTGGTCTTGAGCGCTTCCTCAACAGCATACTCGTCATAGGGATTGAGAACGAAAGAGAGCCCTGCGGATTCGATACTTTGTCCATCCGCAGCGACCTTGATGGACGCATCGCTCGCGGGAACGTGTTTCACCAGAACTAGGATTTCCATGTCAGCACCTTTTCTTGCTTCCCGGAATCGGACCGGGTCTTCTCGGAAAATGGGCCGGAAAGGATAGCGAGAATCAAGCGCCAGGCAATGCGCGAAAGGTCGCAGTTTGAGAGCTTTCTGCTTGAAGGGGCTTTGTCGGCCTAAAACCGGGCCGCGGAGAGGACTTCCTCCAAGGTCGTAAGGCCCTTGAGGGCTTTTTTTGCTCCATCCACCATCATGTTTTTAAAGCCTGTCTGCTTGGCGATTTGAGCCAGCTTGGTTTCTTCCGCGCCCGATGCCAAGGCTCTTTCAAGGTCCTTGTTCCAGATAAGGACTTCCAAGATGGGCAGGCGGCCCGAAAAGCCCTGATTGCGACAAGTAGAACAGCCCACGGCTTCGCGGAAACTTAGTCTTGGGTCGTTCTCATTTAGGTTGAATTGCTCCAGGATCTCCTTGGAAGGTTGGCTGGGTCTCGAGCAGAGAGGGCAGAGTTTTCGGACCAAGCGTTGGGCGACAATGGCCCTTAGTGTGGGGGCCAGAAGGTAGCGTTCGACTCCCATATCAATCAGTCGAGTGACAGTCCCAATGGCGCTGTTTGTGTGGAGAGTCGATAAGACCATGTGCCCTGTCAAGGAAGCATGAAGCGAGATCTCGGCAGTTTCTCGATCTCGAATCTCACCTACCATGATCACATCCGGGTCTTGACGCAGGATGGAACGCAAGGCGCCTGCGAAGGTACGGTCTGCTTTCGTATCTACTTGAACTTGAGTGACTCCCCGCAACTTGTATTCAACCGGGTCCTCCACTGTGATTAAGTTGCGGTTATCGGTATTCAGGAAGTTCAAGATCCCATAGAGAGTCGTCGTCTTGCCACTTCCAGTTGGCCCCGTGACCAGGATTAAACCATTTGGGGAAGAGGCTTCGCTTTGAATGGCTTTTGTCTGGGAGCTGGAAAAACCTTGTTTCTCCAGTTCCAAACTTAAGTTGCGCTTGTCCAAAATACGTAAGACCGCTTTTTCGCCGTGAACTGAGGGGAGGGTTGATACACGGAACTCGACTTTCCCTTTACCGGTAATCTCAATTCCAAAGCGGCCATCTTGAGGCTTCCTCCGTTCGGAAATGTCCATATGGGCAAGGATTTTGACTCGGGAGAGAATGGCAGCATGCAAGGCTTTGGGGAGGTTGTGACCAGTTTCGAGATGCCCGTCAACCCGAAAGCGGACTCTCAGATAATCTTCCCCCGCCTCTAGGTGAATATCGCTGGCTTTTCGCCGAAGCCCCTGATCAATAAAGGCGTCTACGATCTTGATAATGACATCATTGCCCGCGATTTGGCGGAGTTCTTTGGAATCCCCCAGCTCGGAAGCATTCAGGCCACCAAGGTCGAGGCGAGCCAGTAAAGTTTCAACGCCTTCCCCTGCTTGCATTCTGGCCTGAATGCAGGCTTCCAAGGTTTCCGGCGGAATCACGGCCGAAAGAATGGGGGCCTTTAGTGCCTCTTGGAGCGAATCCACTGCGAATAGATCGAGAGGATTCTCCATCCCTATGATGTAGATTCCGTCTTCGAACCTAAGGGGAATGGCCTTATGCCTTCGGATGAGGTCCTCAGGGACAATTTGAAGCAAATCGGGGTCTAAGTCATAGGGGTCCGGGTCTTCGAAGGGGAGCCCCATGGATCCGGCAAAGAAAGAATAGGCGATGTTTGCCGGAAGGAGTTTGAGTTCCACGACCTTCCGGACAAAGGGGATGTCCCTTTCACCCGCACCTGTCCAGACTTTCATGAGGTTCTGAACAGGGACATGGGCTGCGTCCGCAATCGTTTGGACCAGGAGAGGAATCTCTGTCGTTTGTTGGTTCATGCAGTTTCTCATCTTCGACAAGCCTGCATTCCAACCTTTACCCGCAATCATTAAAGGGAAGGGGGGCCAAGCTTCGATGAAAAAGGAGGTTTATACCTCCAATGAAAGCGAAGATTCCTCGTAACCCATATCGCCAAGGGTTCTCCTTGATCGAAATCGTAACCGCGTTGGCTGTGGTCGCGCTGCTGGCTGGCGTTACAGTTCCATTGATGACTCGGGAAACCGAGGAAGCTCGCATCGACCGGGCAAAGGTAGAGGTCGAAGCCTTGGGAAAAGCGATGAATCTCTTTTTCTCCACGGTCGGTTCTTACCCCAGCATGGATGCAACAGGAGCAACGAAATCTCTGTGGGTTCTTTATTCGGGACCCACCATCCCAACCTCCAATCCTTGGAAGGCCTCGACCCAATTTTGGACTTGGATGTCAAACGGAGCCGGAGATCTATTGGACAATCATCTGTTTCGGAATGCGCCTGGTGGACAGAGTGTAAATCGCTATGTGACCACCGGGCCATCTTCCTGGCAGGGCCCCTATTTGGATCCCAGTAGATTGGATCCATGGGAAAGACCTTACGTGGTCAATATCGTTTCAGGTTGGAGTAGTTCCACAACTAAGTATCGGCGTTTATGGGTTCTCAGTGCCGGTCCTGATGGAAAGATTCAGACTTCTGCTAACTCCGGATTGGGAGATCCTGTGGGTGGAGACGACATAGGTTTCTTGGTCCTGCAGAGGTGATGTCATGAGTCCGATTTTGAAGACAAGCCTCAAGGAAAAGGATAAACCACGCGCAAGAAGAACATCTTCGGTACCTCCCCAAAGTTTGGAAAATGGGAGGAATGCAGCTAAGAAGAGAGGGGAAAATCCAAGCAAAACTGTGAGGCATCACACCCGTATCTCTCTCGGGGAATTGAATGACTTTACCAAGAACCTTTGGACTCAATTGGATGCGGGTGTCCCGCTTCTTCGAGCTCTGGAAGTGGAGCAGGAACAATCCGAAGGAAGCAAACTGAGTCCTGTTCTGGCCCAAACCATTGCAGAGATCAAAAGTGGCTCCACTTTCTCCGAGGCCCTGGATCATGCTCCAAAAATCTATTCTCGAATCTATCGAAACTTAGTCAAGGTAGGTGAGTCCTCCGGAGATCTCGCGAAAGTTTTATTCAGTCTTTCCGAATTCCTTGAGTGGACAGAAGAGATCAGCAAAACAATAAAAAAGGCGGTTCGCTATCCCATCATTGTTCTCGTCGGAGTCATTGGAGTGCTCCTCTTCATCCTTGGTTTTGTTTTTCCTCGGTTTGAAGAGCTTTTTGGAAAGATGGGAGACCAACTCCCAACATCCGCCGCTGTTCTCTTGGAAACAGGAAAATTCATCAACAATCACGCCCTTGGGATTGTTGGAGGTCTGGTCTTTCTCGGATTCGGCGCCTTGTTTTTTTTACGAAAGGGTTTTGGAAAAGAAATCCTCCTTTCGCTGGTGGGTCGATTCCCAGTGGCGGGCCCTGTAATGAAAGCCATCGACCTTGCACGGTTTTCCCGGACCCTTTCTGTACTGCAAGAATCCGGAATTCCCCTTGTACGGGGGGTCGAACTGGCCCAACAGTCTGTTTCCGATCCAAACCTGAGGGAGGAAATCCATGAGGTTCGTGAACAGTTGACTCAAGGCGAACCCTTTTCTCAGGCCCTGAGCCAATCAAAGGAGTTTCCTCCACTCGTGATCAATCTTGTTGCCGTTGGAGAGCAATCCGGTCGGATGGATCATTGTCTTTCCCGGTTGTCGGACCACTTCGATCGTGAAGCGAGAGAACGGGTGGATGGAGCAATCGCTTGGCTGGAGCCGGCAATTACCATTTTCCTGGGAGTTGTGGTGGGAGGGATGGCAGCGATCATCCTCTCCAGCCTTTACAAGGCCATGCTGGCGGTAGGGAGGTAAGGATGGGTGTGAAGCGAAGAATTCCTTCGGGCTTTACCTTGATCGAACTCCTGGTTGTGATCACGGTTATGTCCATCCTCGCCGGGACAATGGTCCCCTTGGCGACAGCCACGCAAAAGGCTGAAAAGCTCTCCCGTGCCCAGCGGGAGTTGGACGCAATCGGCGAAGCTATGGAAGCATATTACTATGACAATGCTTCCTTTCCTGCATCCCTGAATGACCCGTCCTTTTTTGGGATCTACATTCTCCCCGGTGTTGGTGACGAGAAGCTGGAAGATGAGTGGGGAGGAAACGGATTCTACAAGCTGAGCCAAACTACTAATCCTGACGTTTTGATTGTCTACAGTGTTGGCACCGATGGTGTTGATAATGGGGCCAACAGCGAATCCTTAAAAATCACGATTCCAGGATCTATCCCAGGTCTCACAAAAACCAGAGAGCGGCTCCGAGTCATTGCCGCAGCTTTAGCGGAATACCTGAGCGGTGGAGGAACTCTAACGGGTAATTGGACAACGGACCTTGCTGCGATGGGACTTGGGACTGCCTATCAAAAAGATGGCTTTGGAACGGATTTTACTCTCAATGCAAGCTCACGGATTCTCACCAGCGCCGGACCTGATCGCACTTTTGGCACTAGTGATGATGTGGTTTTTTAGGAACGATCCCCATGGCTATGACACTCAACCTAATTCTTGATTTTCCAAGCGTCAGAGGTCTTGTGACCCAAGGGAAGGGGGAAAAAACAAAGGTCATCCATGCCTTTCAATATCGGTCTGCGGGTTGGGAAGAATTCAGTTCGGTTTTGGGTCGGATTGCCCAGAAGCTCCCAAAAGGGGTGTCCAATCTGCGGGTTGCCTTCAGTGATCGCAGGTTGGTCCATGGAGGCTTGCGGAAGCCGGATCGCCCCAAAGGGGATGATCTTATCCAAGTGCTCCAGGACTCAGTGAGGGAAATCGGTCTTTTCCATGAGAATGAAGATCTTGTAATTGGATACTTGGATTCTCTGGATCCCTCCGGTTGGAAATGCCAGTTCCTTGGTGCCCCTGATGCCATTCTGGAACCTCTGCAGCTAGCTGGTCAAGGGGTTGGTCTTGATGCCATGCAGGTAACCAGCATCGAAACCGTCCTTGCCCAAGCGGTGGAGCCTAGTGATGATTCTCCTTATGCCATTCTTGATGTCGCCCGATCGAATGCTCGAATCCTCCTCGTAAAAGAACGGCAAGTTTTGGCCTCTCGGGTCGTCAGGTTATCCCTTTCTGATCAAGGGAACGGGACTATTGGGTCGGAGGTTTCTCTCCCGCTTGCTTCAGAAGTCTATCGATCTCTTGAGTATTTCAATGAGTTAGGACATCCGCAACCAGCCGAGATCCACGTAATGGGGCCATTGGCGAACTCTCTTGAAGAAGGAGAGGATTGGGGATCCGTGCTGGGGAGAGAAGCTAAGCTTTTGGCAAGGCCTCCATTTATGGACATGGGGGAAAAGGGCAGCGAAATAGATGCTTATTTTTCTGCCTTCTTGTTAGCCAGGATGAACCCCAAGGCTGAAGGCCCTTGGCTGATTGATACAAAGAGAAAATCCAGGTTCGACCTTGCTTGTTTTTCCGCTGCCTTAACAGGTCTCGTTGCGCTTGTTTTTGGAGCCAGCCTCTCGATCCGGGCTCTGAACGGAGAAGGCAAGTCAAGAAAGTTGGCCATGGCCAAGATGCAGAGGACCTTGAATGTCCTCCGGGTGCAGGCAGAGCAGTTACGCCAAGCCCATCGAGCTCCCTTGATTGTTGTGCAACGGAAACGAATGATTGCAAAGATCCGGAAGGAAAACATCCCTCTTTCTCGAGCATTAGCAACCCTATCCAAGAAGAAACCCCGAAACTTGTACCTAAGTAAAATTGTTTTAAAGGGCAAAACTCTCCAGGTGGATGGATTTATTGATTCAGGAGATCAACTTGGAGCAATTCGGAGCTTTGGAAGGTTGGACAGGATTCTTTCTCCTTTTTCAAAAGGATCGTCGGGGGGAGGGAAGTTAGGAGAGCCAGATAAGAAAACACAAAGGACTCCCTTCCAATATGAGGTTTCTCTGGGGAGGGGAGGAGAATGAAGAAGCTGAAACATTTTTTGACCCCTGGATGGATCCTATTATTCTTCGGGTCTCTTGCTCTCGCCAACGGATTTCTTTCGTGGTATTTCGTACCTCGATTAAGTGATTTGGCCACCTTGAAAAAGAGTGTGAGGGATGCCAAAGAACTTGTCAGCCATCTCCAGAAACTCCCTATTCCGGATCTGGAAGAGGGGTGTGATCTTCTCCCCGAGTCCATCACCGTGGGGAGGGCTCTTGCTGTGATCGAGAGAGCCGCCAAGGAGGCAGGGATTCGATCCATCTCTTTCGATACGCAGAAAAAACAATTAGATTCGGAAGTTCCCATGGTGGAAACACGTGCGCAACCTGGCGAGCCTGGAGCGGCCAAAATGGGGGAATCCCAAGTGGTTCCTAAACCAAAAAAATTGTCTTGCTCCCTCAAGGTCCGAGGAAAGTTTCAATCCCTTTTGCGATTTTTGGGGATTCTCGAATCGTCAAAGCCCCTGATGCACATTGTTTCATTGGATGCAAGCCCTTCAGAGTCGGGAGTTAAGGGGGTGCTCAAATTGCAGATGTTCTTCTACCCAAGTGAATCCAAGGAGAAAGCAGGTGGTTAGGGCGAGCAAAAAGAGCATGGGCAAAAAGAAGATTTCCAAAAATCCTTTGTTGGTTTTGGTCTTGGTGGCAGGAGGGATTTTTGTCAACAAGGATCTCATCCTGAAATATCTTCCTTTTTCAGTTTCCCAAAAGACGGAAAGCCAAGAAATAGATCCGATAAAAGGAATGAGGCCCGAACCACAACAAGAGGAGGCTTTGTCTTCTCCGAGCCCCGGGTTTGCAGCCACCTTTGCACCAGTTTCTCTGGAAGAAGAGGTTCCTAGCCCATTCGGAGTTTTCAAAGGAAAGTCCGACACTCCAGTGGAAGAGTTGGACCTAAGCAAGGGTTCCTCTCTTGCTAAGTCCTCTTCTCAAGGCAACCCGAACAAAGATCTTCGTCTCAGTCTGATTTTAATCTCCGGAAATTCTCGCTCTGCAATTATTGGAGGAAAGCTTGTAGGAGAAGGGGATCGAATTTCTCTTGGGTTGGTCCACCATATTCAAAGAGATCATCTGGAGATTTTGGGCAGCTCGGGAAGACAATTTGTCCTGAGGATGCGCAAGGATCCTCTCTTGGTCCGGGTGAAGGCTCAGTCTCAGGAGAGCCCTCCTTCAGAGGCATCTCCCAAGCCTGAAATCTCTTCTAAAAAGGTCGTGCACCCTAAAGTTTCCGCTGAGCCCCAGGATCCCTCCAGTCATTTGAATCCTGCGGATGTTTTTAAAGTCCTCCAAGGCCTGCAAGTCCCCAAAGGTTCGGGAAAGGAATGAATCATATGCTCATCAAACGGATGTTTCCTTTTTTCGGCGCTATTCTCCTTTTCTTCCCCATGGCTTGCGGCTCCCATGGGTCTTCTCAGAGAGATTCAGGGCCTCAAATTCAAGCCGAAGTCCTTCGTGCCTTAGCTTCTTCTTTGGATCAGTTTCCGGGACTGGGAGTCCAGCTTCTTCCCGAAACAATTTCTCTCCGATCTCCTGGAGGAAATTCAATCAAAGCCTTTTCCTCTCGTGATGCAGGGATCCAGGATGTGTTGACGGTGCTCTTCAAAGACTCGGGGATCAACCTGTTGATTGAGGGAAATGTAAAGGGGACCGCAACCTTTGATATCAAGGAATCCACCTTGGAGGATGCCTTTTTGGCTCTCCTTCGCGCTTATGACCTTGGGTATACCTGGGATGGGACCTTTTTGAGGATCCTACCCAGGGTTCATCGGATTTTTGATGTGGATTTTCCTTCCGAAGAAACAGCAAGGTCCAATGGCTTGCAAGGCGGGAATCAATCTGCGGGGAGTTCGTCCTCCGGTTCCGGTGGCTCTGGCCCTGGTTTAGGAAATGGTTCCGGGGCTGTTCAATTTTGGGATGTGATGAAGAAGAATCTAAGTGAGGTGATTTCCAAGGATCAGGGGGCCAGCTTGGTTGTCAACGAGAGGCTGGGATCGGTTTCGGTGGAAGGGAAACCCAGCACTGTGGAAAGGGTTAGTAATTATCTCGAAGCGGTGCGAAGGAGATCGGTCAAGCAAGTTTCCATTGAAGCCCGGATCATGGAGGTAAAGCTGAATAAGGATTATAAGACAGGTGTCGACTACTCACTCCTGCCGGGGTTTTTCAATCTGCATCATCCTGCGAACCGTGGAGGGACCTTGACCGACGGTGCAATTATCCGTCAAACCGCCAAAGCGGGAGTAGACACTTTGAATGTCGGCTTTTTGAATGCCGGACAATTTTCGATATTTATAGATGCTTTGCAGAAGCAGGGCCAAGTGCGGGTCTTGTCGAGCCCAAGGGTTTCGACTCTGAATAACGTCCCTGCAGTAATTCGCGTTGTGGAACAAGTTCCCGTGATCGAAAGAGAGATCATTGATTCGGGAACCGGGACCAGCCGGACTCAGTTTAACGTTCGCTTTGAAGATGCCGGGGTTGCTGTGTCGGTTACTCCTCAGATTGGAGAGGATGGGGTGATCACGGCGGTAGTTGCACCTTCGATTATTGAAGTATCAGGCTTTGTATCGACCCCGGATAATTTGATCACCGAGCCGATTTTAAATACGCGAAAGGTGACGACCACTTTGCGGATACCCGATGGAGTTCCGGTGGTTTTGGGGGGGCTCAGGAGTAGGCGGAAATCTGAGACTCTAACAGGGCTTCCCCTCCTTTCGGACATCCCTATTTTGGGAGCCCTTTTTCGTTCGACAGTCCAGGAGCATGTGGAAACCGAGTTGGTCATCCTCTTATTCCCAAGAATCCTGACCCCTGCATGGATGAATGAGGACGTGGAAAGGGGAGTGGACCGGGTGCTTCGCACGCGAGTGGATTTTAAACCTGGAACGGCCGGACTGAATGCATCGCATGAGGATGAATGGCACGAATCTCACTTGAGTGGAAGAACGAGTCCAGGGAAACATTTTGGGGATCGAGGGGCAAGGGTTCGAGTCAAAGAAGCTTCCGCGAAGGGAATCTCCAAATCCGGCTTAGCTCGGCTTGCGCTTGGCCGGGCTGTTAATAACTTTGAGAAAGGAAACGATTCTCAGGGATGGGTGGATCTTAAAGAAGCCTTGGCCTTGGACCGGCATTCCAAAGAAGCTTGGTTGCTCAAGGGGATAATGGAGGGTCGGCGTAGGCGACTTCGGGCGGCGCGGGAAGCTTTTCGGGAAGTTGTTCAGCTCGATCCTCAAAATATTTATGGCCTTAACAATCTTGGCTTGATTGAGCTGAGGCTGGGAAACCCTGTTGTCGCCGAGGGAAGATTCCGAAAGGCTTTGGCGAAGTCGGAGATGCCTGAACTTCTTAACAATTTGGGTATTGCCTTGCTTGGGCAGGGCAAAGTCCACCAAGCGGAAGGGTATTTTTCTAAGGCGGTGCAGGCAATGCCCGGGTTGGCAGAAGCTCAGCTCAACCTCGCAGTCTGTAAGGATCGCTTGAAGGATCCCAAGGGGGCAGCGGAGAGTTATCGGGCCTTCCTTCTGGCCGGAGGGGATCCCTCAGATCCAAGGTTGCGTTCTCTCAAGGATCACCTCCAAGCCCTCGGAGTGCTGTAGGGTTTTACCTTTTTCCTTGGTTATTTCCCCTGGAGGAAATGTAGGAAATCCTTTTCTTTTGGAATCCAACCCTCGTGCTTTATCAGAGCTTTGCCCGTTTCTGGGTCAATGATTACAAATGTCGGGGTTGCAACGCCGACTTGGTAGCGATTACGAATTTTGACTGATTTGGATTTGATGGCGGGATCAGGGTGATCCATATGGAGCCTTGCTTCTACAAAGTTATTCTTTAGGGCTGCGGCGACCGCCGGAAGCCGGAAAACTTGGTTTTCCATGACGCGGCAATTGGGTCAGGCAAAGCCTGTAAAGTTGATCAAAACTCTTTTGCCGGATTGACGTGCAAGGTTTCTTGCCTGGTCGAGATTGTCTAAGACAATGCTGTGTTCTTGGCTTTCAGGTGGTCGGGCGGTGTACCCCGGCAAAAGGCCATTCATGATCCTGTTGTTATAGGGAAAACCCATGGCACCATACAAAAAGTAGAAGGCTAAAAGGATCGAGGCCATGCCTCCCATCATTCGACCCGAGCCGATCTCTGCATTTCCGGAATTCTTAAAGTGGATCACCCCAAGAAGATAGAAACCGGCCAACAAAAAGAGACCAGTCCAAAGGGTGAGGAACAGCTCATTGGGAAGTTGCTGCAATCCGAGCAATAGGTCGACATTGGAAAAAAATTTAAATGCCGCTGCAATTTCCACAAAGCCCAAAAAGACTTTGAGGGTGTTCATCCACTCGCCTGCGCGAGGAAGTGTTTGCATTTTGCCCGGAATCAAGGAGAGAGCCATAAAGGGCAGGGCCATTGTGAGCCCGAAGGCTCCCATTCCCACAATGACATGCAAGGATCCCTTGGTCGCCGCTGCAGCAAGAAGAGTGCTGACAAAAGGGACGGTGCATGTGAATGAAGTCACAACAAGCGTTGCGCCCATTAAGAACACTCCTAAATAGCCCCCCTTCATCGAAGCTTTGCCTGCGGCGTCCATCAGAAACCTGGGAGGATTGAGGGTGATTACTCCGAAGAGGGAAAGGGCAAAGATGATGAATACAGTTCCAATGACGAGATTTGTCAGCCAGTGGGTCGCGAAGATGATGATCGGCTGTCCGATTAAAATCCCGGTCAAAATAAAGACTCCAACAATCCCGGCTCCGTATACCATGGTCAAGGGGATAATGGATCCCTGTCTCTCCTGGGCTTGCTTGGTAAAGAAGGAGAAGGTGATGGGGATCATCGGATAGGTGCAGGGCATGAGAAGAGCCAGGAGCCCTGCCAGGATTCCTCCTAGGATGATTTTCCAAAGTCCGCCAGCGGTCCCTCCCTTTGCACCGCCTATGTTTTTTTTTGCTTTGATCTTGGAGGTAGAAATGGGCTTGGAGGTGGAAAGATCCTTTGGTTGATTGTTTCCTGCGGGAGTGGCGATGACTGTTTTACTTTTCGTGCCCGCGTTGTTTGAAGGGATGGCGCTTGTTGCGAGAGCTTTACCTATTTTTACTTCTGCTTTGAAGGGAAGGTCCTTGGCGGGAAGACAAAAATCTTTTGTGCAAGGGGTATAGGTGAGCTTCCCTTGCAGTTTTAAGGTACTCCCCATTTTTAAGGTCGAAGCGAGCTTGATCGTGATGGCTGCTTCGAATCCACCTTTGATCCACCAGGTGGTCATCCCCATGACCTTGTGCTCTTCGCCCGAGGGAAGCTCTGTTTTGCCCAAAACCTCAAAGCCTTTCCCTGGGTTTATTTGGATCTTGGGAGGAGTCCCAAACTCGTCCAGGGGACCATAGACATGCCATGGGTTTTTAACGCGTGCTTTGAGAACAAGGCGGATCTTTTGCCCTGGGGCCGCTACCTTGGGTTGGGTGAAGATCTTAAGAATTTCAACTTCGCTTTTTGCTGCCTGGACTTTTGGTGCATCCGGGCCTTGGCCTGAGGCCTTCGTTTCTTTTCCGAGGGAAATCTCAAAACTATCCTCAGTTTTCTGTTCGCAAAAATCTTCGGTGCAGGGAAGGTAGGAAAATCGACCTTTCAGTTTGCTTAAATTTTTTCCCTTGGGCACCTCGAAGGTTCTTTTGAAGATCAGGGTTCCTGTGAGCCAAGTCGCAAAGTTTCCAAGGGGATCTTGGTGAGGGATCCCAATGGGGTCTATGGGTTTCCCCGTAGGTTTGAGGCCGCCAGTATCCAGGATCTCTAACTTGGTCGGAGTCCCCTCTTCTGCTCCCGTGCTGTAGATGTGATAGCCTTCCTGGACCTTGGCTTCGAGAACAAGAGAGACCTTTTGGCCCGGGATGGGATTGCTTGGGACCAGCTTTACATGGATCCTAACCCGCTTGGGGGATTGAGCCCGGAGCCCAGGGGAAAACACCCCCCCTAGCAGCAGGACACAACTGGCAATAAAGATAAAAAGAGGAATCCTGAGTTTCATGATCGGCATCATACGCACAGCGTTTCTTAGAGTTGGAGCTTTCTTCCGGTTCTCTTGACTCGACCTCTTGTGAAAACAGGGCTAGAATCTCCGCTCATTTTTTGAGAGAGACACATGGCCAAAAATATAATCTCCCGGTCCAAGGACTACCCACAATGGTATCTTGACGTTATCAAAGCGGGTGATCTCGCCGAACACTCCCCAGTTCGGGGTTGTATGATCATCAAACCTCAAGGTTATGCAGTTTGGGAGCGAATTCAGCAGGATCTTGACCGGCGTTTTAAGGAAACAGGCCATGTCAACGCCTACTTCCCCTTGTTCATCCCAAAAAGTTTCCTTGCCAAAGAGGCAGCCCATGTTGAAGGCTTTGCCATGGAATGTGCCATTGTCACGCATTCCGGCCTGGAACCTGATGGTGAGGGAGGGTTGAAGCCAAAGGGCAAGCTCGAGGAAGAACTGATCGTTCGTCCGACCTCCGAAACAATAATTGGGCATTCTTTCGCGAATTGGGTTCAGAGTTGGCGGGATTTGCCCCTTTTAATCAATCAATGGGCCAATATTGTTCGCTGGGAAATGCGTACCAGGTTGTTTTTGCGGACCATGGAGTTCCTGTGGCAAGAGGGCCACACGGCTCATGAGACAGCCGAGGAGGCTGATCGGGAGACGCGGCGCATGCTCGACATTTATGCGGAATTTGCCGAAGATGTCCTGGCAATCCCGGTAATTAAGGGGGAGAAAACGGAATCCGAGCGCTTCGCCGGAGCAGATCACACCTATACCATTGAAGCCATGATGCAGGATGGCAAGGCTCTCCAAGCGGGAACGAGCCATAACCTCGGGCAGAATTTCTCTAAGGCTTTCAATATCCAGTTTCAGACCCGGGACCAAGGCCTCGAATATGCATATACCACGAGTTGGGGAGTGAGTACGAGATTGATCGGTGGGTTGATTATGACCCATTCGGATGATGAAGGATTAATCCTTCCGCCCAAGGTTGCTCCCATCGTGGTTGCGATCGTTCCAATCTATCGCAAGGACGCCGAGAAAGAAAAAGTCCTGTCCTACGCCCGAGAGCTTTTGGTTGCTCTATGTGGGGAGGATCAAGTGGAGAAAGCGGAAAAGGGGCTTGGGTCCAAGGAGGTCGTGTCCATACTGCTCGAGGATGGGCGAGGGGTTGTGTTGGATCTCAGGGATACAGCCAGGCCTTCGGACAAGTTTTTCCATTGGGAACAACGGGGTGTTCCCATAAGGATCGAGGTGGGTCCCCGTGATGTGGAGGGGGGTAAGGCGATGGTGGTAACCAGGCACGACCGAGCCAAGGTTCTTACAGAAAAAATGGCCATCGACGCAAACTGGCTTTATGCCAAACTTGCGAGCCAACAGGAGATCCTCCTTCAGCGTGCCAGGGAATACCGGATTGCACGAACCTTTAAGGTCGATAGCTTTGACGAGCTTAAAACCAAAATAGAAGATGGAGGGTTCTTCCTTATGCATTGGGATGGGAGTCCCGAGACAGAAGAAAAACTCAAGGAATGCAAAGCGTCCATTCGTTGCATCCCCGAAGCCGAGAGAGTGGAAACAGCAGAAGGCTTTATTTCCACGCGTGAACCCGGCAAAGACCCTGTTAGCGGCAAGGATAGCCCTGGCCGCGTGATTGTCGCCCGTTCTTATTGAGGGCCATGAGCCTCGTCTTTTTGACCGGGGCCACCGGTTTTGTTGGATCCAATCTGGCCCGTCTTTTGGTAGACCAGGGGGAGGAGCTCCGTTGCTTGGTTCGGCCGGGGAATCCTGCAAAAAACTTGGTGGGGGTCCCTTTCCAAAAAGTGGAGGGTTGTCTCGAGGACGAGGCCCTTCTTGGTGAAGCTCTCGGCGGGGTGGATCTTGTGATCCACGCCGCCGCCCTGGTGAGCTTCGAGCGAAAAGACAGGGATCTTCTTTACAGAGTGAATGTCGAAGGGAGTGCGAGGGTCGCCCGTTTGGCTCGGGAAGCAGGGGTGTCCCGTTTTTTGCATGTTTCCTCGGTTTCGGCGATTGGATACAGCGAAGGTCCAAAGGTCCTTGATGAAGGCAGTCCTTATAACTTTGGCTGCCTGAAAATCCCCTATTGTGACACGAAGCGGGCTGCGGAGGAGGCTGTCCTCATCGAAGTCCATAAGGGATTGGATGGGGTCATTGTCAACCCCAGCTCCATCCTGGGTCCGGGGGATCGCCGAAAGGCGGAGGGCTCCTTGCTTCAGGCTGTTCAGAAGCGTCGGCTCCCCTTTCTTCCTCCAGGCGGGGTGAATATGGTTGATATCCGGGATGTCCTTTCGGGGATTCTCCTAGCTCTCGAGCATGGTGTAAGGGGGGAACGATATATCTTAGGAGGTGAAAACCTCCACGGAGCGGATCTGATTCGCCGGATCGCCCGCATTGCTCAGGTCCCCCCCCCTCAGCATTCTCTTCCCCGGCCTCTTGCTCGGGCTTTTTCAGGCTTTGCCACCCTTTGGGACTTTGTCCATCCTATGCGTCCTCCTTTGACACCCCAGATCCTTAGGCTGTCCACCCGCTATCTCTGGTATTCGAGTCAAAAAGCCGAACGCGAAATAGGATATGCCCCATATCCCATCGACATGGCGATCAAGATGGCTTTTGATTGGATGTACGACCTCGATTTGTAGTGCGAATGGGGAGAGAATGGGGAGACATTTCTCTGCTTTTCCTTATCTTTTTCAAAAGGTGCCCGCACTCCCAGAAGAAGAGTTTTGTTCTCTCCTGGCTGTTTTTTTTGAAGTTTGTAGCCAAGGTTTCAGAGAAAGGGCAGGATGAATGGAACCTTCCCCTGTGGGTTTTGGGGCCGGTTCTGTTCCTCTTTTGCCTCGAGAGCAAATGGTTCTTGGGGACCGAGAAACCCTTTGCGAAGGTTTTTGTATGAAGATTTTTCCAGCCTCTCGTTTCTTCATTCTTATTTTTCCTCTCTTCCTGGGGTCTTGCTTTATCAACCGGCAATCGAGTGGAGAACCTTTTTCGGCCAAGCTTTTGAGGGCATTCCAGCCGGGGAAGACGGAAGCAAAAGATGTGGTTGCCAAACTCGGTGCCCCAAGCAACATTGTTCGTCTCAACGAGGGGAGCGCCTATGTCTATGAGCACACCCAAGGCAAAACCGCAGGGGTGTTTCTCTTGGCGGTGTTTGTAGCCAACACGGACCAGAGAGCGGATCGTGTCTGGTTTTTCTTCGATAAGAACGACCGTTTAACCCACATGGGGGCGACACTCGCAGCCTCCCGGAGTGAATACTCCATGCCCTGGGAAGACCTGTATGATGATCTTCCTTCCCGGATGGAAAAGGGAGCACAGGGGGAATCGGAGAAGTGAGATTTTGCCTTCTTTGGGTAGGGCTGGTTCTGCTCCAGGGCTGCCTCTCCCTCAATTGGGTCCGAAGTCGTAAAAATGAACCCCCTTCTTCTTTTGCAGTGCAAGCCCTGAGGCTCGGACAGTCCAATCTGGATCAATGCCTTGGATTGTTGGGAGCCCCACTCCTGGTGCAACGGGGTCCCGGAAAGAGCACCGAGCTTCTCTGGGCCAGCGGAGATTTTGGCGGTTGGGGGATTTCGATCAGTCTCAATCTTTTCAGATTTGTAAATCCTTCCTTTAGCTATCAGGGAAGCGATGAAACGGCCCAGGCCCTTCGGCTTCGCTTTGATCCGAAGGGCGTTCTTGTCCAGAAAAGCCAAGGTTCTCTCGCCTCGCTTCGCCGTTAAGTCACCTTGTTGGTTTGGCGGCGTTCTTTGGGAAACCCCTTTTTCGGGAGCTTCAAGGAAGACAGGGAAGGCTGGACTTTTTCTGTGGCAGGGTTCTTTGTTTAGATAATCAAACGCACTCCACCCAATTGAGCAAGCCCATAGGGGAAGTGGTCACCGGGGGAACCGATAAACATGAAGTTTTTGGGGATCTTCCATTTCTTCGAGAGGCGTTCGATCACTTGGGGACCGAAGGAGCCTTCTTCAATGACAAAATCGATGTCGATATCGGGGTAAGCCCGGTCCAAAAAGGCCAGGTCTTCCTTGAGACCTTTGGGGGGTTGCTCTCCGGGGGGAACGACTGTGACAAAGCGAATCCTGTTGGTGTGTTCGTTGGATTCGACGTAGAGCATGGCCCGGTTCAAGGAGGGTAAGTCATCTTCGTTGGTGAAAAAAACGATTTCTTGGGAGTTGATGGAGTCGATCTTTTGTTGAATGCCGGTGGAGAGTTTGCTGGTGATTTGCCCCAGGCTCTGAGCGATGGAATTCAGGATCGCAAGAGCCAGTTTGAGCAGCCCAATGCGCCAGAGCATGATCGAGATCAAGAGGGCAGTCGGCAGGAAGTAAATCAGGAAAATCTTGAGATACTTGGGCTCTAAGAGAATGTTTCCGACCAGGGCTGTGAGAACCGCGGCGATGGCGATCAGGATTGCGGGCCAGGAAGCCTTTTCGGGGCGGGGGAGGCGGGCTCTTCGAACCTTGAGGAGGATGTTGCCGATCCCAAAGAGGGCCATCACCGCGAGAAAGGAAATCGTGTAGACGCCCGCGAGGGCTGTGAGATCTCCTTGAGTCAGGAGAAGCACAGAGACGGAAAGGGCGAAAAAGGTCAGAATGATCCTGTGGGAGCTGCCGCGCCTATTGGTGACGAGGAGCCATTGGGGGAGGCAGCGGTCGAGGGTCATCCTTCGGATCAAGCCGGTGACACCTACATAGGAGGTCAGAACGGCGCCACTCAGGACGAGGACAGCATCGATGGAAATCAAAAACCGCAGCCAACCACCCGAGGCAACTTGGCCCATGTGCGCCAGGAGCTGCTCTTTGTGTGGGGCGACATCCCCGATGGGGATCAAAGCCAAGGCGAGGATGGCCATGAGGGGGTTGAAGAAGCTCACGGCGATCCACATGTTGCGGAGAGTTTTGGGGAAAACGCCGGGTTGCTGTTCTTCAACGAAATTGGCGGAGCTTTCAAATCCGGAGATTCCTAGCATTGCGGCAGCGAACCCGAAGAAAAGGGCGTGGGTCATCCCTCCTTCCGGAGTTGTGCCCAGGTTGGCCCAAAGGGTATCGAGGCCTGTGCCATCGCCGAAGATGTGATAAGCACCCACGAGCGCGAGGAGGGAGAGGCTCGAGAGGTGAAACAAAAAGATTCCAACAGCGACAACCGCCGATTCAGTGATTCCAATAATCGTGAGCGCACAGAAGATCCCTAGAAGAACAACTGTGGCGATGACAACAGGGAGGCTGGCCAGCAAGGAATGTAAGTAGTGCATGGCTTCGCTCGCCGAAATGACTGCGGTGGCCATGTAGGAGAGAAGCGTCAGGCAGGCTGCAAGGGAGGCCCAGGCTTTACTGGTGGTATTCAGGAGGGCGTTATAGGCTCCGCCGTTGAGAGGGAGGGCGCCGACGACTTCTCCATAAATTTTCCGGAAAAGGTAAAGGACCGCAGCGACGATCAAAAGGGCAATGGGTGCGTATTTGCCTGCATAGAGGATCGAAAGGGCCGAAACATAAAGGCAAGACGAAGTGATATCGTTCCCGCAGATTGCGGTGGCGGGAAGAACGCTGAGACCATGCTTTTTTTCGGCGGTCATGCAGAGAGGCTATCCATCTTGGCCGGAAATTTCGAAGGCTGAGATTGGGGATGGGAGGAATATGCTTCCAAGAAGGATCCAAGCTTCAGTACCCACGAGAATCCAGGCAAAGGTCTCAGGTTGCTGAGCCGAACAAAAACCGATGACCATGAATGCAAGACCCAGGATCGAGATCAGGAGGATGCTACGGTCCCGCCCCCGGGCAAGGCGATAGGGGACGAGGATTCCTGCGATAAAGCTGAAAGGGAGGGCAAGAGCGAGGATTCGGAGGGTGGCGGCGGCCTTGGATGGATCTTCGAGGGTGGGAAAAAGGAGGGAGATCCAAATTTTGGCAGGTCCTGCCAGGGCGGCTGATGTGAGAATTCCCGCTGCAAGCATGGGAAGGAGGAGGGCACGGAGGCGGGCGCGGGCTTGGTCGGTCCGGTGCGTAGAAAACGGGCCTTGCATGATGGTGGCCATCATGGAAGGGAGGAGCCCGGCCTGGGCGTAAAGGCGGTGCGGGGCTCCAAAAAGGGGAAAGGGGACACCCATCATCATGGAGGCAAGGAGCTGGGCGCCCTGGTGGTAGCCGCTGCGAACGAGATCCCCCAGGCTGATCCATAGTTCACCCATTCCCAGGTCTTTGGGTGGTGGACCCAGGTAGGCCTTTTTCAGGTATTTGGGGAGGCGCCAAAACAAGATTCCCTCCTGGGCACTGAGGCCAAGGGCATGAGCCATGAGCCAGAGTCCGGGGTCTTGGACTCTCAAGGCATACAAGCTGAGGGCGCAACCCAGGGTGAAAATCCGGCCTAGGGCTTGGGCCAGAGCCAGAGAATGGGTGTCCCCCTTCAGCAGGGATGGGCCCGCGGCGAGGGCCATGGGGAGACTGAGGAGCCAAAGGCCTGCCAGCACAAAGCTGGGAGAGAGCGATGGGCGGATGGCCACCAGGAGGAGGACATAAAGGCCAAAGCCTAGCCCCGCTCGAAGCCCTGCCCGTCTTCCCAAGGCTTGGAAAGCCAATCGGGGACAGCCTTTTCCCGCTCGGCGGAGCCAGTCGGTCATGGTTCCGGTTGATGCGAAAATCCCTGCAAAGCCGAGGGAGGCAAGGTGGGTCAGGAGCCTGGAAAAGCGGGCCTCATCGAGGTTTCGACTTGCCAGGGACATAAAAATGAGTCCGCTGAGGAGTCCCAGCCCCTTTGCTCCTCCCAGGCCTAAAACCTGGGGTACAATCTTGTATCCCTTTTTCGTTCCCATCTTTTCCGTTGGGACGGGCTTGGATGAATAACCGGGCCGGAAAGAGTGAGGAGAAGAATCCGTAACGCCGCCAGGTCCCGAGCATACAATTAGGGGCTTGGAATCGCGAGGGTAGTAAACTTCCTCAGACCGACTTGCCTGGATTGTAGAAAAAGCTTGGTGCCAAAACCGTTCATGTCCTCCAAAAAACCCTTAGATCCCGCAATAAGAACCCTGTTGCTTTTTTTCGGCATGGTCACATTCTTCCTTGGCCTCGGTTACGAGAGCTGGGTGGTTTTTGCGGGTTCCCCCAAAGATGATGGGATCGAAGTCCCTCTTTTGGAGGCGGTTCTCCCGGAAAATACCTTGTCCGATCAGACCGAAAATGGGATGGACCTTCGAGGAGGCTTCGACCCGGATCGTGTTCGTAATCTCGAAATTGCAGTAGAAACAGTCGCAGCTCTCCTTCCCGGCGAACATCGTGGACCTGGAATCCTCCAAATCCTGAGCCATATCGGAAATCAGAAAAGTCCTTTCCTGCTTCGTTTTGTTTCCGGCCCCGAAGAAGGTCGAACCGTTGACAGCCGCTTACTACCTCATCCCTCGCGAGCAGAAATAACGGGACTTTCTCTCGGGGTCCATCTTGTCCGCATTGAAAACCCCGAGACGGCTCGGAGCACCATGCGATCCCTTTTCATCCAGAAGGGTGAGGTAAACCATTGGGATCTAGATTGGAATCGATTGTCCTCTCTCCAGGGCCGAGTCTTTGACGAAGAAGGCCTTCCGATTGCTGATGCCGAAATCACCCTGGGCGCTCATAGAACACAAACAGATCGAAGCGGCAAGTTTGTCCTTGATGGGATCCCCGCTGGGCCTCGCCAGCCAATTATTATTAGTGCCCGAGATCATGCTTCCCGCTTCGAACTCCTCGACCTCCATCTCGGCCCCAACAGAGGCTTCCGGTTTCCTCTCCTCCCGGGCTACACCCTGCGGGGCCGTATCCATTTCACAAAAAGGCCTTCGGAGTCCAAGCTTCCTTTCCGACTCACTCTGCTGCCTGATTTCCCCCTTTCCAGTTTCCCCAGGGATTTTCCCTTCTTTTGGAAGGGGCACTACGCTGATATTCCCCTGAGTTCCGATGGCAGTTTTATCCTGCGGGGCCTCCCTCTTCATGCTTCCTTGCAACTGGGGATCCTCGGGTCTCGCCTGGGTCATTCCAAGGGTTACCCTCTCCCTCCGGCATACCGCGCTCGGACCCGAGTCTTTCATATCGCTCCGGATTCGTACCCCTTACTCTCTGGCCGCGTATTGGGGCCAGCCGCCAAACCGCTTGTCGGTGCCAAACTTGTTGCTGCCCCAACCTTTCCTGGCGCCCTTTGGGGACAAGAACTTCGCCGTGCGAGCCAAGCGCTCCTCCCCGGCTGGGTAGACTCCCTCGGAGGGTGCCTGGCCGTTACCGACGCAGCAGGCGGTTATAGCCTTGGGATCCCAGCTAAGCGCAGTGAGATTCATGTCTCCCACCCCGCTTATCTTGGGCAGCGTTGGATCGCGCGTTCTCGATCCCGCCGAAGGCTCCATCGGGACTTTGTTCTCCAACCCGGCATTCTTCCGTCCGGCTCATTCACCGCCCAGTCCCAAGCCCCGACTCTGATTCTGAGCTTCCCCCTAGCCTCCCCGCGTCCGGCCCTTAATCTCCGTCTCCGCATTGACGGGGAGATCCGAGAAACAACTCGCGGTTGGGATCCGGCGAACCCTTTCCGTCTCCAACTGGGTTCTCCTGCCCTTCTCCAAATACGCATTAAGGATCTTGATCAGGGTCGCGATCTCCTTTCTTTTCAGGCTCGTGTTTTGGGTGAAACCACCCATTCCATCGGATGGTGACTCTCTCCTCCTTCTCGAGATAGGTGATTTGAGCGAAGAGGGTGTTTCCAAGAAAGTTGACCCTCCCTATTTCGCAAGGGTTTCAAGTGTGACCGAAGCAAAGGTGCAGCGAACCTGTTCGTCTACTTCATCGAAAAGACGGCGCAGCTTGCATTCGTCTTCTTCGTGGCAGGACCCTTCATTTTTATCAGCCAGAAGGCATTGGCCGGGGGGGCGGGGGGGATCGAATATTTCGAGGATGTCAAGAACGGTTGTGTCAGCGGGGTGATTTGCGAGCCGGTAACCTCCGCCGATGCCGCGCGTTCCATGGGCGATTCCAGCTTTCACCAGTTGCTGAAAAACCTTGGCAAGGACTGTCTCGGGCAGTTGGTATTTGCGGGCTACCTGGCCCGTAGTGATGGTTCCGCCCTCGGAAAAAGCTTTGGTGAGTTCGAGGGCGGCGTATAGAGCGTAGCGAGTTGTGCGATTGATGTTCAAGGATGTGAGGCTACTGTTTTTTGACCTGGGCGTCGAGACAGAAGCGGGCCGCGGGACGGAAGCCGGTTTTTTGGAAAAAGAGGAGAAGATCAGGTGAGTCCCAAGAGACTTCTGTGCGGAGGGTGGAGACACCCAGGCCGCTGAGGTTCATGTTGAGCTGCTTGAGTAAAGCATGCCCAACGCCTTTTCCTTTGAAATCAGGATTCACCCCGATTGTGTCCAGGACGGCGATAGGTTCTGTTTCACCAAACTCTCCATAGAAGACCCGAGCGAGGATGAAACCTACGAAGCCTCCGTCGATTTCAGCGGCTAGGGATATCTTGATTCCTGTCTCTTGGAGGTTTTGCTGAAGTTTGACTTTGAAAAATTCTTCTCGACGTTTGCCGGTGTTTTTTGCATCAAGGCGGATAACAGCCTCAAGGTCTTCAGGCTTGAGGCCCCTGACATAAACGTCTTCGTGTTCAAGGTTCCCTGGATCTTGCTCTACAAGGTGGTCTTGGTGGGGAGTCATGTGATCAATTGGCCTCCGTCAACGCGGAGGACTTGGCCTGTGATTTGTGCGGAAAGGTCTGAGCAAAGAAAGAGGGCGGCGTCAGCGATGTCGAGCGGACTGGCAATTCGGCCGAGAACCGTTTCTTCGGTCGCTCTCTCTTGGATTTCGAGAGGGAGATTTTTTGTCATCTGCGTCCGAACCATTCCAGGGGCGATGACATTGACCCTTGTGCCGAAGCCTCCCAGTTCTCGAGCAGCTGTTTTTGCAAGCCCAATCAGTCCAGCCTTGCTGGCGGCATAGTTACTCTGTCCGAACTTCCCCCTTTCTCCATTGATGGAGGAGAGAAGGACTGCGGAGCTTCGACTCTGTTGCCGGAAGGTTGGGGTGAGGTGTTTGAGGAGAAAAAAGGCTGCGTCCAGGTTTACACGAAGGACCTCGGACCAGTCTTCGGCGGAGAGCTTCCAAAGGACCCCGTCCCTCGTGATTCCGGCACAGTGAACGAGAAGTGATGGGTGGCCCAAGGCCTCCCCAACTTCTTGGACGATGGCTTCCACGGAGGGTTCTTGAGAAAGATCCGCTGTGAGGTGAATGAGGGCGCCTTGGGGACTTTTGGTCGATGGGAGGTCGACTGAGCAAACCTTGGCCCCGGCCTCTGCGAGGTTCTGCACAACGGCTCGTCCGATCCCCCCTGAACCACCCGTGACGATGGCGCAGCGGCCATGTAGGGAAAGGCGGTCTGTGGCTGTGGATGACTCCTTCATCTAAGCACCTTGGCTGAGGCGGATCCCCTTGTTTGCCAGTTTGCGTGCGCGGAAGGCTCCCCAAAGAGCTGCTCCGATGGCTCCCGCAAGTACGCTGTGCTCATGGGTCCGAAAATCCAAGGGCTTTTCATTCTCCTCGGCAGCCTCGCGCAAGGTTTGTACGAGTCCCACATCTGCGGAGAGCCCTCCTGTTACAAGGACCACCCCTTGGGCCTTGGCCGCACTAAGAAGCCTAACAAAGCGCCCGGCCATGGACTGATGAATCCCCTTGATGATATTAGGTGCGGAGATGCCTCGAGAGACCATGTTGATGACGTCGGTCTCGGCCAGAACCGCACAAATCGAAGAACACTGTTCCGGGTTGTCTGCTTCCAAAGAGAGGGATCCGATTTCATCCAGCGTAATTCCGAGATAGCGGCAAATGTTCTCGAGGAATTGTCCCGACCCCGAGGCGCATTGGCTCGTCATGCGGTAGCCGAGGACTTTGGCCTTATCGTCCATCAGCACCGCTCGTGCGTGCAAAGAACCAACATCGATAATAGCCCGGGCTTCCGGCTCAAGGAAAAGCCCGCCGCGCGCGTGCGTTGTCATCCCATAGAAGTGCCCCGTCCGAAACGACAACACCTCACCCTCCCCTGTAGTTGCGATGTATTCGAGCTGATCCCGTCGAATCCCGCTTTCTCTCAGGCACCGTTCAAACAAGGCCTCGGCAACAACCCTTGGTTCCCGTTTCCGAAGACGCTCGGCCATCCCATGGATCAACTTGGCCCCATCAGGTCCTCGATCCTCCATGAAGACCACCTTCGCCAGCGAAGAGCCTATGTCGACTCCTGCGCACAAAAGAGGACTCGTCCGGGTAATACTCATCGTTTCTCCTTTCCGCCTAAGCGGACACAGTTTCCTTGCTCCGCGTCCACTCCCTATGGGAGAAGATGGCGGCCCCCAATGCTCCTGTGTAGATGGAGTCGGGAGATATGTTGAGGGTGACCTCTCCA
>Ga0256841_1000790_pt1 | contig 30236 bp, 32 predicted proteins | sample 356308metaG_FD_185971 | JGI IMG/M metagenome (GOLD analysis project Ga0256841, IMG submission 185971) | Hydrothermal vent microbial communities from Mid Atlantic Ridge, Atlantic Ocean - 356-308 | ecosystem: Environmental > Aquatic > Marine > Hydrothermal vents | place: Atlantic Ocean: Mid... | reverse complement strand
CTGACAACATCGGTGGCCAAAATCGAAGAACTTTCCGACAGATACCGTTTCTCGGCACAGCGGGTAAATCATGCCGGAGACCATTATGGCGACGCGCACCTGAGGCAGCGCGGCGCCGTATGGAAATTTGATGACCCGCTGTACGGGGAAGTCGTGGAGTATGGCCCCGGCCCGAAACTCTCCAGGAGCCCGGGCCGCATGAAATGGTCCGCCCGACCGGTCGGGTTCGACAACCGGCATATTTTCAGGAAGGTGCTCAGTCTCGACGAGGATGAAGTCGAACAACTGGAAGCGCAACAGGTGATCGGCACCTGGACGGATCGTGTGGGTGCCAAACCACCCGCGGACTGGAACGGAAGAGACGGTCTTTTTTTCTGAATCGTTCCGGCCGGCTTTTGAAACGCCGTCCGGTGGTGGAAAGGATGGAATCATGTGCAGCGCGGAAAAAGCACCCTGGTACGATTGGGCCAAAGCGCACACCGATCCCCGCAAGGCTTCCGGCAAAGCAGAAGCTTTGTGTGATCTTCTGGTCATAGACGCCAGCTACGGAAATATCGGCGGACTCGTCTGTTCGTCCGTATTTTCAGAGATGGGTGCCGGCGTCATTCGGATCGAGCCCCCGGCCGGAGATATCGCCAGAGTTTACAGCCCGTTCGGCATCCGGCATGTGGACACCGGACTGGGGTACCTCGTCGAAGGCAGAAACAAATACCACATCACGCTGAACCTGAAAAATCCCGGCGGAAGGAAGCTCTTCAAAAGGCTGGCCAAACACGCGGACATCCTCATCGAGACCTTTCCGGCCGGCACCATGGACAGGTGGGGAATCGGCTACCGGCAATTGAAATCCATCAACCGGCGCTTGATTTACACGGCGCTATACACTTACGGGCAATTCGGCCCCAAAGCACCCCGGGGTCGTCCCGGCTCCGAAATCGCCAATCAGGCCTATGCGGGGCTGGCGCACATCAACGGTGAGCCCGAAAGCCGGGACGCCGCTGAATACGCTGTTCCGACCAAAACCGGAAGCTGGTACGGATGGTATGCCGAAGGCTTGTTTGCGGCTTACGGCACCCTGCTGGCGCTCAATTTCCGTGAAGACACCGGCGAAGGGCAATTGGTGGACGTCTCCGGTGCAGAGTGCCTGATGAAGTTCATCGACTACAACATGAGCTGGTACCATATGGACGGCAAGATCAAGGAACGCCTGGGAAATTACGATCCATCTGTTTTCCCTTACACCTTCATCCGCTGCAAAGACGGCTACACCTTCATGGCGGCATACAACGACGAGGCTTTCAACACATTGATGGAGATCATCGGACGCCCGGAGCTGGCCAAGGATCCGCGGTTTTCCTCTTTCATGCTGCGAACATCTTTGGAAAATGAAGTCGCGCTGCAGGAAATCCTCGAAAAGTGGAGCGCCCGCTACACGGTGGACGAGGTCATCGACCGTGTCCAGACGGCCATCGCCGGAAAAGAAGGCCGGGCGGCCGCGGTGGTCACCGGAAAAGTCACCCGGCCTGCGGAGACGATGAAAGAGCCGAACTGGTTGGACCGAGGCTCCTTCGTGACCTTCAAGGACCCGGTTTACGGCGAAGTCACATTGCAGGGGCCCTTGTGGAAGATGAGCGCCACACCGCCGCGCATCAAATGGGTCTGTCGCCCCGTAGGCGCCGACAACGCGTTCATTTATCTCACGTACCTGGGGCTTGGAAGAGGTGATCTTGCGGCAATGCAAAAACAGGGCATTTTGTAAAATCGTCTTAAGAATCGGAGCGTTCCATACTCCTGCTCACGACTGACAGGTTGTTGAGCGACAAAAAAGCAGCCGCGGACGCCGTGTTCACCTGAAGGCAGCGGCGCATCACGGTACATCCGTAGGGTCCCAGCCGGTGACCAGGTTTTCATTCAAGCCGTCTAAAAATTCCATGTCTTTTTTGGAGATTGAAAAGTCAAAGACGGCCGCGTTGGCGATAATCCGGTTTTTTTGAATCGATTTTGGGATGACGATAAATTCATGCGCCAGTGCCCAACGGATGAGTATCTGGGCGGTTGTGTGATTGTACTTCTCTGCAAGTCGAATCAGGTTCGGGTCATCTAGCTTGCGCCCCTTGGTAAGCGGGCTGTAGGCTTCGACTGCGATATCATGGCCCATGCAAAAGTCAATGGTATCTTTGCGGAAGCGGTAGTTGAAGGGTGAGAGTTCAATCTGATTAATGGCAGGCACGATGTGGCTGTTGTCGAGCAATTCTTGCACATGACGCTTCATGAAATTGCTGGTGCCAATCGCCCGCGCTTTGCCATTTGCCAATGCCTTTTCCATGGCCCTCCACGATGCCAGGCGCAGACCGGCCACCGGCCAATGTATCAGGTATAAATCGACGTATTCCATTTGCAGGCGGGTGAGACTCTCATCCAAAGCCCGCAGCGTGGCGTCGTACCCTTGCTCATCGTTCCAAAGCTTGGTGGTGACAAATACTTCTTCCCGCAGCATGCCACTTTCGGCAATGGCCTGACCGACGTCCTGCTCATTGCCGTAAATCTTCGCCGTATCGATGTGGGTGTAGCCGCTCTGCAGGGCGTAGCGCACCGCCCGGCGCGTCACCTCTCCGGCGGGGCTGCGGTAAACGCCCAGTCCGATCACCGGAATCCGGACACCGTTGTTGAGCGTACGGGTCGCAGGGATGTTCATTTTTTCGTAGCCTCCCGGCCACCTCCGGACCGGCCGCCGGCAGCGGTTCTGTCGCCGGCCGGATTCAGGCCGACGGCCGTCTTTTCAACGCGGATTTCAGCCGCACCGCAACGGGCGCTGAACCCGATAAGGTCCCGGTGCGCCGCATGTTCCGGGTCTTTCCCGAAACCTGTGCTGCCACACAACGCCCTATCCTTCCACCCGCCCGTAATCGCGCACATCCAGCACCTGTCCCGTCATTTTCCCGTAGACGCTGGCGCGATACGCCTTGGCGGTTTCGGCGGCCGACATGGTCCCGGCCACGGGCAGACCCATCTTGTCGGCCGTCGCCGTAACGAAAATCGGGCTGACGGCATTGATGCGCACCTTTGGCCCGAGGTCCAGGGCGGCGGCGCGCACGAATCCCTCCAGCGCAGCATTGACCAAGGCCGTGGGCGCCGTGCCGGGGGCCGGCTGGCGGCCCAGCAGACCCGTCGTCAGGGTGATGGAGCCGCCGGATGGGATGTAGCGCAAAGCGATGCGCACGAGGTTTACCTGGCCCATGAGTTTGCCGGCGATACCGACCCGGAAGTCTTCATCACTGGCTTCCAGGACTGTACCAAAGCGCGATGCGCCGGCGGCGCAGACCAGGGCATCAAAAGTGCCCAGCCGCTGGCACAAGGCTTCAATGGATGGTTTGTGTTCCATATCCAGCGTGTCGTCCCCCCGGCGGTTTCCGACCCGCACCACTTCAGCATTTGCAGCCAGCAGGTCGGCCACCGCGCTGCCGATGGTTCCACTGGCCCCGATAACGATTATTTTCGGCATGTGATCCACCTCCCAGATCTCTCTCAGAAATTCATTTTTTAAGTGTCTTGCCCACGTTCCAGCAGTCGCCCACCGGCGGCCCCAACCGCCAGTATTTGACGCTGGCCATGTCAAACAGCAGCGGCCGCAGCTTGCCGATGTCGATTTTGCCGCCGCTCAGCACACCGTCATCGGCATAGGTCTGCACCAGCTCGCCGATGAAGATGTCGTGGGTCGAAAAATCCAGCACGTCGTGAAGCCTGAGCTCCATGTTGACCGGACATTGTTCGATCATGGGCGCCGTTTTCAGTTTTCCGTAAAATATACCGAACAGGGCAGCCTTGTCCGTTTTTTTGCCGCTCATGATTCCACAGTAGTCCGTTTCCACCATCAGGTCTTCGGACGGCAGACAGATGCTGAAGGTGCGCTTTTCATGGATCCCGGCGTTGGAGTAGTGCACTTTGCCGAGGCTGATGGAAAGGTACTGGGGCGTCCCGTGATTCAAAATCCCCACGTGCGCCACCGTCAGGAAATTCGGTTTGTCGTTCACCGTAGCACCCACCAGCGTGGTGGGCATAGGGTACAGGGCATTTACGGGTCCGATGGGCTGCATGTCTTTACTCCTCCTTGTCTGCGAGTCGAAAGGTTTGCGGGTCATAGTCTTTCAGGGATGGATAGGCGATGGGCGCAGCGGTCCGGAAACCAGCCAGCCGCCGCCGGTACTGCGATAGATAAGCACCGCGGGTTTCATCATCCACGTGGGCGGCCCCCCAGGCGATAAAGGGCGGCAGCACGTCGAACCCGGTAAAGCGCAGGATGCCGTGGTTGATGGGAAAAAGAATCTGCTGGATGTCGCCGTTCAATCCGTCGGGCTTGTACATGGATGCCGGGCCGCCGGTGGTCACCGATACCATCGCCCGCTTGCCGGCAAAAGCGCCGTGGTCGTACCATTTCCCGCCGCCGTAGATCCGGCCCATCACGAGCACCCGATCGGCCCAACCCTTTAAAATGGCGGGCAGCCCGAACCACCACAGCGGAAACTGCAGAATCAGGGCATCGCACCATTCGAGCTTCTCGATCTCATCTAAAATGTCCGACGCGAACCCGTTGGTTTCCGAGGCATGCAATTCCTCGACCTGCTGTTTGAAAAAATCAGCGTCCCGGACGGAAGTAAAGTTCCTGCGGTCCGATACGGGATCGAAAGGCATGGCGTAAAGATCCGAAACCTGCACGGCGCATCCCTCCGCCTCCAGAAATGCGACGGCCGTGCGGGTGAGCGCGGCGTTGAAGCTCCTAGGCTCCGGGTGGGCATGGACAATGAAAACGTTCATAGTAACCTCCGTAAAAGCGGCGCGTTGACGTGTTTGGCTTTACTGCAATTCCCCGTGAAGTGCGAAACCGCACCATGGCCGTGGCGAGTTTGACAGCAGGGTTCGCCCTAACGCCCGACCCGGCACAGACCTGGCGCCGTACCCGATGGCACTGACGTCGTACCGTCGCAGCCAAGTTTCCGTTGACGTGTCGTTTCAGCTCCCTTCTCCGTAAAAGCACGCATGGGCTGATCATGTATTTGTTTGTACACGCAATTTCCATTGTAAAAAAATCAGGCTTCCCGGCCGAGCCTGTCGCTGGCGGCGTCAATGCGCGCCGCCAGTTCGTCGCCTTCTTTGAGCCCCAGGATTTTCGCGTAGCGCCGGTGCAGACTTTCCCAGGCATCTGCTATGGGTCGGCGCAGTTTGCGGCCGGCTTCGGTGGCATACACCCGGGAAGCTTTCCCGTCGGCATGCCGGCTCAGGTATCCCCTGTGGACCAAAGCGTCGATGAACCGCGTTACCGTCGACGGCGCCAGGTGCAGCTGGGCGCACAGCTCCTTTTGCCCGATGCCCGGATGGTCGTTGACCAGCATCATCACGAAGGCGTGCGACGGCGACAAACCCGTGCGCCGGAATTCCTCCTCGGCCAAGCGCGTTATCACGCGCGCCAGGGAGTTGGCCGTAAAGTACAGGCAGTGATGCAGGATGGACTCGGTTTTGGTCATCGGACTCATTTTCCTTGTACATACAAATAATGCATGCCAGCGCCATTGTCAAGAACATTCTTTCCCCGGGTTATTACTCTTTGCATCCGCAGTCATTCAGCGTAGTTGAGGGCAGAAACCCACCTACACGCTCAGCTGCGGGCACGCAGGTACGCCACGGCATTTTCGAACAAGCGTACGCCCAACACCTCGCCGGTGGGCGTTTTTTCTTGCGTGCGCAATGAACGCTGGCAGCGCCGCGGCCAGTCCGGGTGATTGGTGAAATGGTGGTAGGCTTCGGGGTGCGGCATGAGGCCGAAGACGCGGCCGGTGGGATCGCAGATGCCGGCGATGTCGCGTACCGATCCATTGGGATTTTCGGGGAACCTGCCGCCGGCTCGGCGGCCGTCGGCACGGGCATACTGCAGCACGATCTGCCGGCCGGAGGCCAGCCGCGCGAGGGTTTCATCGCTGGCGAAAAATTTCCCCTCCCCGTGACGCACGGGCAGCTCCAGCTGCTCGAGGCCGCGCGTAAAGACGCAGGGTGAGTCCGGGTTGACGCGCAGGTGCACCCAGGCATCGCGGAAATTGCCGCAGTCGTTGTACGTCAGGGCCACCCGGCGGGCCTGGTAGTCGCCGTCGATGCCCGGCAAAAGACCGAAATTGACCAGGGTCTGAAAACCGTTGCAGATCCCGATCACCAGGTTGCCGGCCGCCACGAAATCCCGGATGCGCGCACCCATGTGGGTTTTCAGGCGCACGGCCTGCAGTACGCCGGCACCGTGGTCGTCGCCCCAGGAAAAACCGCCGCCGAACACCAGGATCTGGCACGCATCGAGCCCCTGCGGCGCCGCGATCAGGGCGTTGATATGCATGCGGATCGCCCGTGCCCCGGCCAGTTCGAAGGCATGCGCCGTTTCCAAATCGCAGTTGAGGCCGAAGCCGGTCAGCACCAGTGCACGCACTTCGCTCATATCAGATCTCCAAAAGGCTTTTTCCAGGCCCTCCGCAGGGCCTCCAGCGGCTCGTCGACCAGACGCTTGCCGGCAAGGCCGGCCATGTGCAGCCGGCCGGTGTCGGTCACCTGCCCGACATGGCCCCAAGACAACCCCTGAAAAAACTTTTCGAAGGCCCCGGCGTTTTCCGGTGCCACCGTCACCACAAAGCGGCCGGCCGACTCCGAAAACAAAAGCTGGTCGTCGCGCTCCAGATCATGGCAGGGCACTTTCGACAGGTCGATGTCCAGGCCCAGGTCAGCACCCATGGCGACCAACGCCAGATGCACCCCCAGACCGCCGCTGTAGATACCGTGCACCGAGGCCACGAGGCGCTGTTTCATGGCCGCCGCCAGCGCATGGTAAAGGGGCAGGCAGTCACCGGGCCGCACCTGCGGCACCCGGCATCCCAGATAGCCCAGGTGGGCGTAGTATTCGGAGGCCCCCAGCTCGTTGCGCGTCGATCCCAGCACATAAATCCGGTCGCCGGCGAACTTGGCTTCCATGCTGACGCAGCGGGTGACGTCGGCAACCACCGAGATGGCGGAAAACTGCAGCGTTGCCAGCGCCGAAACCTTGTGGCGTTCGCCGTAGGGCCCCTGCGGGTGGCCGTCCACATACATGCTGTCCTTGCCCGAAAGCAGCGGGATTTCATAGGCCCGGCACATGTCCTTCAGGGCCCGGCAGGAGCGCACCAGCTGTGCGGCCTTGAAGCGTCCGTCGGGGTTGTCGGCTGCATCGTACCGGATGCTGGGCCAGCAGAAATTGTCCACTCCACCCACGTGCGCCGGGTCGGCGCCCACGGCCACCAGGCGCCGCAGTGCCTCGTCTACGGTACAGGTCGTCATGTGGTAGGCGTCGATGGCCGCATAGGCCGGCAGCAGCGCCTGGGAGAAGGCCAGCCCGCGCGTGCTGCGCAAAACCGGCCGGATCACGGCGGCGTCACCGGGGACATCGCGGCTGCTCCCCACCAACGGTTTGAGCACGCTGCCGCCCTGCACCTCGTGGTCGTACTGGCGCGTGATCCACTCCTTGGCGCAGAGATTGGGCCGTGCCAGCAGGTCTTTGAGCAGGCGTGCGTAATCCTGCGGCGGACTGAGCACCGGCTCGCACAACCCCCGGCTTTCCGGCGAGCGCCAGTGGGCTTCGAATTCCCACTGCGGAAAACCGGCCGTCGGCAGGTCCAGGTCCACGTACGCACAGGTTTCGCCCGCGTAGCGGATGTGCAGCTTGCCCGAATCGGTGTATCGGCCGATGACCGTGCTCTCGACGGCGTGCAGCGCGGATAATTCCATGAAGCGTTCGATATCCTCCGGCGCCACGGCCACCGTCATGCGCTCCTGGGATTCGGAAACCCAGATCTCCCACTGGTCGAGCCCGGCGTACTTGAGCGGTACGCGCTCCAGGTCGACTTCGCAGCCGTTGGCGAAGCGCGCCGACTCGCCCACCGACGAGGACAGTCCGCCGCCGCCGTTGTCGGTGATGAAGCGGATCAAGCCTTCGTCGCGCGCTTGCAGCAGGAAATCATGCATCTTTTTCTGGGTGTAAGGATCGCCGATCTGTACGTGGCCGGCCGGCGTGTGCTCGCTGAACACCTCGGAAGCGGCCGTCACGCCGTGGATGCCGTCCTTGCCCACCCGGCCGCCGCACATCACGATCAGCTGTCCGGGACGCGTCTCCTTGAGGTAGCTCGGACGGCCTTCGATTTCGGCCGGCATGATGCCCACGGCGGTGACGAAAACCAGCGACTTTCCCAGGTAGCCGGCATCGAAGGTCACCTGTCCGAAAACCGTCGGAATACCGCTCTTGTTGCCCCCGTCGCGCACGCCTTCGATGACCCCGTCCAGCAGGCGCCGGGGGTGCAGGCGGGGGGACAAAGTGCCGGCGTAATCCCGCGGCCCCACACAGAAGCCGTAGGCGCCCATCACCAGGCGCGCACCCTTGCCGGTGCCCATGGGGTCACGGTAGACCCCCACGATGCCGGTGATGGCGCCGCCGTAGGCCTCCATGTTGGATGGCGAGTTGTGGGTCTCGCCGGTGATCACGTAAAGATGGTCTTCGTCGAAGCGGCCCACCCCGGCGTTGTCCCATAGAACGGACATCACCCACGGCTTTTTGGCCTTGAGCACCAGGGTCGGCGCCTCGATGCAGGTTTTGAAAAGGTTGTCGACGACCTCTTCCCGCCCACTGTCCAGATCGCGGTAGACGAAACGGCCGCGAAAGGTGTTGTGGTTGCAGTGGTCGCTGCGGGCCTGGGAAATGTACTCCAGTTCGACATCGGTGGGATCCGAGAGTCCCACCGCGGCCCGCGCGGCACGCACCTGCGGGTCACGGAAATAGGCCCGGATGGTGGGGATGTCCGCCGGGTTGAGGGCCAAGCCGCGCTGCCGGCTGATTGCGCGCAGGCGTGTGTCGGAGTCCACGGCTATCGTCGCCACCGTGGGGCTGTGGTCGAGAACGACCCGCGGAATGTTGAAGCCGATCCCCTCTTGCGGCCGCCAGCGCTCGGCAGGAATTACCTGCCAGCGCTGGATGATGTCGTTGGCCAACAGTTCGGCGGCGATGCGCTGCACTTGGCGTTCATCCAGGCTGCGGCTGCAGATGCAGTAGCGCCTGGAAGTGTAGACGCCTTCATCTTTCCCCAGACGGATACCCAGAATGTCCTCTATGGCTTCGGCGGCGGTGCTGCCGGCGTTGTCGCGCACCCCCGGCCGCAGTCCCACCCAGATCGTCCAGTCGAAATCCACGGCCAGGGGACGAAAAGACGAAACCTGGGTCACCGGATTGGTGAAAACTTCTTTTCTTAATGTTTCCAGCTGTGCGGCGTCCAGATCCGCATCGATGGTCAAAATCTGGATAGCGCGCACGGAGGAAAGCTCGATACCGAAATAGTCCAGTGCCTTGCGTCGGATGGCAGCACCTTCGGCGTCGAACAGGCCCGGTTTTAAGGTCACTTCCAGCTGAAAGGGCATGGCGTTTACCTGGCATGCGGACCGGACGTCCGCAGCATATGGTTAGCTGAAAAACATACGCGTGATGTCGTTGTAGAAAACAAAAATCATCAGCAGAATGAGCACGAAGATGCCGGCCTGCTGGGCGATTTCACGTACCCGCGGACTGAGCGGACGTCGTATGACGGCCTCGATGGTGAAAAACATCAGGTGGCCGCCGTCGAGCACCGGAATGGGTAAAAAATTCAAAATCGCCAGGTTGATGCTCAGCATGGCGATGAAAAAAGCCAGATTGGCGCTGCCCTGGCGGGCCTGCTGACCGGCCATCTGGGCAATCATCAAAGGACCGCCTAAAGTCTTGGCCGAGATTCGCCCCTGGATCATCTTTATCACACTGACGATGGTAAGCTTGGTAATCTCGTAAGTCTGCTCGATGCTGTGCAACGCGGCCTGCAGCACGCCCAGCTTGACCGCCGTCACATCACCACCCGAAGTGATGCCGATGACATAGCGCGGCGTGTTTTCACCGAACAGGTTGCGCACTATTTTCTTTTGCGGCGTGATATCGACGGTAAACCGCCGGCTGCCGCGCTGCAGCGTGAAGTGCAGTGTACGCCCGTGGCTTTCCGTGATGATCTGCGCCATTTCTTCCCAGCTTTCCAGGCGCTGGCCGTCGATGGCCACAATGCGGTCTTTGGCCTTAAGCCCGCCGGCGGCGGCGGCAGAAGCGGGAGAAACCTTGCCCACCGTGGGCTGCAGGACGAAAGTGCCCGCAATCAGGAAGAGAAAAAAGAAGATCACCACTGCCAGCAGGATATTGAAGGCCGGACCGGCCGCCACGATCAAAAAGCGCCTTGTCAGGGATTTGTGCGTAAAGGACACCGGCAGCAGCTGCGGGTCGATTTCGGCATCGGGTTCGTCGCCGACCATCTTGACGTAGCCGCCCAAAGGGATAGCCGAAAGCCGGTAATCGGTCAGACCGATCTTCTTTCCGATCACCCGCGGCCCGAATCCCAGGGAGAATTTTTCCACACCCACGCCGCAAATGCGTGCGACCAGAAAATGGCCGAACTCGTGCACGAAAATCAGAATACCCAGCACGACCACAAAAGCAAAGATACTGGTGCTCATTTCAGGAAATTGATCTCCTCTTGCGCCTGCCGGCGGGCCCAGCGGTCGGCTTCCAGTATGGCGGAAAGATCAGGGTTGTCAATGCTGGCATGCCGCTGCATCACGGTGGAAATCACCTCGGCGATCTGCGTGAACCCGATGGACTCTTCGAGAAACGCCGCCACCGCCATTTCGTTGGCGGCGTTGAGCACGGCCGGCAGCGTGCCCTGCCGACAGCAGGCTTCAAATGCCAGGCTCAGGCAGGGGAATTTTTCCAGATCCGGCTTTTCAAAGGTCAGCGCACCCATGGCGGCGAAATCGGGCAGGGGCTGATTCAGCGCCAGGCGCTCGGGATGTGAAAGGGCATAGGCGATGGCGCCTTTCATGTCGGGGATGCCCAACTGAGCCATGACCGAACCGTCTTGAAAGGCCACCATGGAGTGCACGATGCTCTGGGGGTGGATCAGCACCTCGATCTGATCCAGGGAAACGCCGAACAGCCACTTGGCTTCGATGACCTCGAGGCCCTTGTTCATCAAGGTGGCGGAATCGATGGTGATTTTTTTCCCCATGCTCCAATTGGGATGCCTGAGCGCCTGGGCTACGTCGATGTCCCCGAAGGACTCCTTGGAGCGGGTGCGGAAAGGGCCGCCGGAACCGGTCAGCAGGATGCGGTCCAGATCCTGCCGGCGGCTGCCGGCCAGACACTGGAAAATCGCGCTGTGCTCGCTGTCGATGGGTGAAATGGAAACATTTTTTTCCCGGGCGCGGTCCATGACGAGTTGTCCGGCCATCACCAGCGTTTCCTTATTGGCCAGCGCAACCTGCTTGCCGGCCTCGATGGCCTGGAGGGTGGGCACCAGACCGGCGGCCCCCACCATGGCGCCCACCACGGTCTGAACATCCGGGTGTACCGCAGCCTGGATGTAGCCGCTGTCGCCGTGAAGGATGTCAACAGATACACCTGGGGCCAGCAATTCCCGCAGACGGTCGGCATGCTCGGCATCGCGAACCACCGCCAGACGGGGTCGAAACTCCCGAATCTGTCCGGCCAGCCGCTCAACACTGGTGCTGGCACACAGCGCGGTCACACGGTAGCGCCGCGGAAAGGCGGAAACGACATGCAGCACGTTCAAGCCGATGGAACCGGTAGAGCCCAAAATGGCGAGGCTTTTCATTTGCTTACCCCCGAGAAAGCGATCAAACCGCAAAAAACTGGAACAGATAGGCCAGCGGTGCTGCAAAGAGCAACCCGTCGATGCGGTCCAGCACACCACCATGTCCGGGAAGTATGCTCCCCGAGTCCTTGATGCCGGACGAACGCTTCAGCACCGATTCAAACAGATCCCCCACCTGCCCGGCGATCGATGCCAGGATACAGAACAGCGCCGTTGCCGACCAGGAAAGCTGCGGCAGTGCGATCAGTTTCACCGCTGCACCGGCGACAAAGCTGGCGGCCAGTGCACCCAGGGCACCTTCGACGGTCTTGCCGGGGCTGACACGCGGACAGAGCTTGTGCCGGCCCCATGCACGGCCCACGTAATACGCCGCCGTATCTCCGCCAAATACCACCGTCAGCAACAGCAGCAACCAGGTGACCCCGCGGGGTCGCTGGTACAAAAGCACCAGGGACGCCAAGGGAATGGACATGTACACCACGCCGGCCACCTGCCGTGCCACGGCGGTCGCTATCGTGGTGGGGGGCGTAAAACGCAGCACCGCGTATAGAGCCGCCGCCACCAGGTCGAAAAACACCGTCCCCATGACCAGTGCCGGCGAATTCAGATAGGCCGCCCATACCACGGCGCTGCCGCATATGGCCGCCAGCAGGGCCAGCGCGACAGCATCGGTCCGTTCATCGGCGGACTGAAAGATGCGGTAGTACTCCTTCAGGGCCAGCAGGTTCACGACGCCTGCCAGCAGTGCGATCCACGCCGTGCGGCCCGAAAAGAGCAGCGCCAGAAGAGGCAAAAGCAGGGCAACCGCAGTGATCCAGCGTTTCTGGTGCATGGGCCTCGTCCGTCGTTTTTAAAAGGCCTTCTTTAAAGCTCGACCCGGCCGAAGCGACGGTCGCGCTTCTGAAAGTCTCTCAGGATCGACAGGTATTCTTCGCGGCTGAAGTCCGGCCAAAGGGTCTGGGTGACAAAGATTTCCGTATAGGCGATCTGCCAAAGCAGAAAGTTGCTGACACGCATCTCGCCGCTGGTGCGGATCAGCACATCCGGATCCGGCATCTTGCGGGTGTACAGGTGATCGGCGATCAACTCTGCGGAAATATCGGCCGCCTCAAGCTCTCCGCTGGCGGCCTTGGCCGCAAGGGCTCTCACCATGGCGGTAATTTCATCCCGGGCGCCATAGCTTAAGGCAAGATTCAGGAGCAGACCGTCGTTGTCTGCGGTCAGACGGATGATATGCTGCAGGATCTGCCGGACATCCGCGGGCATGCGTGCAATATCGCCAATAGCGTTAAAACGAATATTATTGTCGCACATCTCGGCTTCTTCAGATTTCAGAAACCTTTTCAAAAGCCGCATGAGCGCAGCGACTTCGGACGGCGGTCGCTGCCAGTTTTCTGAAGAAAAAGCATAGAGCGTCAACACCCCGATGCCGATTTCGCGGCTGGTGCGCACCACCATGCGCACCGTATCGGCACCCCGTTCGTGCCCCTTGATGCGGTTTAACAGACGGGATTTGGCCCAACGGCCGTTGCCGTCCATGATGATGGCCACATGCTTTGGAAGCCCGGCCGTATCGAGGTCATAAACGGCATCACTAGAATTCAAGGATTTCCTTCTCTTTTTCGCTGTAGAGGTCTTCAATGCGCTGGATAAAGTCATCCGTGATCTTCTGCACCTCTTCCTGGGCCTTATAGGCGTCGTCTTCGGAAATCTCCCCGTCTTTTTTCATGGATTTGATCAGTTCATTGGCATCACGGCGGATGCTGCGGATGCCGATTTTATGATCCTCGCTGATCTTGCGGACGACTTTGACCAGCTGCTTGCGGCGGTCCTCGGTCAACGGCGGAATCGCAATGCGGATCAGCTTGCCGTCATTGGCGGGGGTCAGCCCCAGGTCGGATTTCAAAATGGCCTTTTCAATGGCCTTGATCACGGATACATCCCAGGGCTGGATCACGATCAGGCGGCTTTCGGGCACGGAAAGCGTCGCCATCTGGTTCAGCGGTGTCGGCGTGCCGTAGTAATCCACACGAATCCCGTCCAGGATCGAAAGTGAGGCACGGCCGGTGCGCACCCGCTTCAATTCATTTTTAAGGGACGTCAGTGATTTTTCCATGTTGTCCCGGGTTTCCTGGTAGAGGGAATTTAGCATGATTTTCACCTTCGGCTTTTCGGTTATGGAAAGAGCGGAGTACCCGTCGGTGCCACACAGCGGGCAAAACACTGACGGTCAGCCCATGATGCGCGTCCCCACATCCTGTCCGCAGACCACCCGCCGGATATTATCCGGCACGTCCAGCTTAAAAACCGCCAGGGGCAGATGGTTGTCCATGGCCAGGGAAATGGCGGTGGTGTCCATCACCCGCAGGCGTCTCTCCAAAACTTCCATGTACGTGATGGATTTGATGAACCTCGCATGCCTGTCAGTCACCGGATCGGCATCGTAGAGGCCGTCGACTTTGGTGGCCTTGAGGAGAATCTCGGCGTGTACTTCCTGGGCGCGCAGCACGGCCGCCGTATCCGTCGTAAAGTAGGGGTTGCCGGTACCGGCTGCAAAAATGACCACGCGGCCGCGTTCCAGGTGCCGCGTGGCCCTTCGCAGAATATAGGGTTCCGCGACTTCGTGCATGGAGATGGCAGTGAGCACACGCGTGGGCATGCCCTCTCTCTCGAGTGCATCCTGCAACGCCACGGAGTTGATCACCGTGGCCAGCATCCCCATGTGGTCGGCAGCCGAACGATCCATGCCGCTGGCCGCGCCGGCGATACCGCGGAAGATGTTCCCTCCGCCGACCACAATGGCGATCTGCACGTCAAGCTCGAAAACCGAGTGCACCTCTCCGGCCACATAGCCCAGCATGTCGGGGCTGATCCCGTAACCCTGACCGCCGACCAGCGCCTCTCCGCTAAGCTTCAGCAGGATCCGTTTATAGCGCGGCTGCATGCTGGATCAGGCCCCGATCTGAAAGCGCGCAAAACGCCTGATGGTGATATTCTCACCGATCTTGGCGATCAGCCCGTTGATCAAATCGGCAATCGTCACGTCCGGATCTTTCACATAGGGCTGGTTCAGCAGGCAGTTCTCCTGATAAAATTTCTTGAGTTTGCCTTCGGCGATTTTTTCGATAATCTTGTCCGGCTTGCCCAATTCACGTGCCTGCTCGCGGTAGATCTGCATTTCTTTTTCCACGATATCGGCCGAAAGATCTTCGGGTGCCACTGCCAGCGGACCGGTGGCGGCGATATGCATGGCCACATTGCGCGCAAAATCCACGAAATCCGTATTCTTGGCGACGAAATCCGTCTCGCAGTTAACTTCCACCAGTACGCCGATTTTGCCCCCCATGTGGATGTAGGCCTGCACCGTTCCCTCGGCCATGGCCCGGCCGGCACGCTTGCGGGCCGTGGCCAGACCCTTCTTGCGCAGGAAGTCCACGGCCTTGTCCACGTCCCCATCGCACTCGGAAAGCGCCTGTTTACAGTCCATTATTCCGGCTCCGGTTTTGCCGCGGAGCTCTTTCACCATTGCTGCATTGATTGCCGACATGCTATTTTCTCCTATCTATTCTGCCTGAGTCGTTTCCGGCGTCGCCGGTTCTGTCTCTGCGGCCGCATCCGCCGCGGGTTCAGCAGCCGCACGCTTGATGATCTCGACCACGGGGCCGTCGCTGCCGTCCGAAATCACCTTGCGCTCACCCGGTTTCAGCTCGGCGCTGACCGCGGCTGTCGGGCTTTCGCTTGCGGTTTCCTTGTCCGCCCGGGCCTGCTGCTTCTCCTCGAAGCGCCTGCGGCCCTCGATGCAGGCGTCGGCGATGCGTGAAGTGATCAGCCGGATGGAACGGATGGCATCATCGTTGCCGGGAATAATGTAGTCGATTTCATCGGGATCGCAGTTGGTATCGACAATGGCCACGATGGGAATATTCAGGCGGCGGCCCTCACGCACGGCGATGGCCTCGTTCTTGGGATCCACCACGAACATGGCCCCGGGCAGCCCCTTCATGCTGCGGATACCACCCAGCGTGGCGTCGAGTTTACGGCGCTCCTTGGCCAGTTTGAGGCGTTCCTTTTTGGGATACAGGTTGATCGAGCCGTCATTTTCGATGCTGTTTAAGTAATTGAGGCGGTCGATACTCTTGCGGATGGTCTGGAAATTGGTCAGCATGCCGCCCAGCCAGCGGTTGTGCACGAAAAACATCTCGCAGCGGTTGGCCTCTTCATAAATGGATTCGCGGGCCTGTTTTTTGGTTCCCACGAACAGAACCGCTTTGCCGTCGGCCACGGTGTCGGCCACAAAATCGTAGACCGTGCGGAACATGCGCACCGTTTTCTGCAGATCGATGATGTAAATCCCGTTGCGCGCCCCGAAGATGTAAGGCTTCATCTTGGGGTTCCAGCGCCGTGTCTGGTGGCCGAAATGGACACCCGCCTCCAGCAGTTCTTTCATGGTAATGTAAGCCATTTTCGCTCCTTTCCAAAGGTTTTTACTTCCGCCCCCATCCGCCCTGCTTCCGACTTTCTCTGGCCGAAAAAGCACCGGGAAGAAGGTCCGGGAACGTGTGATTTATATAAACGATTATTTCTATCAGAGCCTACCGCAGGGATCAAGACTTTTGTTGAGTCGTTTCTGAAAAGGCGGCATGTGCGCCGGACAGCGCTCCCGCAGGCGCCCGGTGGTTTTCGCCGCGGGTCAGCCTGGCGACCCGTGGATGCCCGGCGTAATCCCGGAAAAATTCGATATGCGCATAGCCGCCGGCTGTCCGGGCCAGCTGTTCGACGGCGTTCTGCTGATCGTAGCCGATCTCCAGCAAAAGGTGCCCCCGCGGCTTCAAAAAGGCACCGGCCGCGCGCACAATGGACCCTATGGCTTCCAGTCCGTCTGGTCCGCCATCCAACGCCTGCAGAGGTTCATAGCACCTGATTTCCGGTGCCAGCCGGGAGATTTCGGAAGTGGGGATATAAGGCGGATTGGACACGATCAGGTCGAAAAAAAACCGGCCGGCGCCGAACGGCTGCAGCCAGTGGCCGCACAAAAAGCGGATCTGTTCGCCCAGTCCATTGCGGACGGCATTGGCTCTGGCAATTTTAAGGGCTTGCACGCTGCGGTCTGATGCGAAGAAAAGATGCCCCGGGCGTTCAGCCGCCAGCGCCAGCACGACGGCCCCCGACCCGGTTCCCAGGTCGAGCACCCGCCATGGCCCATCGCCGCCGGATGCAGGCAGGCCCTGCAAGGCGGTCTCCACGAGATGTTCTGTTTCCGGACGTGGGATGAGCACATCGCGGCTGACCTCCAGCGTCTGTTTCCAGAAGGATTTGGCCCCCAGGATATAGGCCACCGGCTCAGCGTCCAGGCGGCGTTTGATCAGCATCTTGTAGGCGGCCAGTTCCTGCGGCGCAAGGGGTTGGTCGTAGCGCAGGTACAGGTCGATTTTCTGGAGCTTCAAGGCATGCGCCAGCAGCATCTCGGCCGTATTGCGCGCGGCATCGATGCCGTGGGACTGAAAAAAGGCGGCGCTCCAGCGCAGCACCGCCAAAATGGTCCACAGCTCCGGCTTAGTTTGCGGCGCCAAGGGATCCTTTATCGGCGTTCTGCAGCGCCTGTGCCTGGTAGTAGGCCGCCAGCTCATCGATAATCATATCCAGTTCACCCTGCAGAATGCTTTCGAGTTTGTACAGTGTCAGCCCGATACGGTGATCGGTGACCCGCCCCTGGGGAAAGTTGTAGGTTCGGATACGGCCGCTGCGGTCCCCGCTGCCGATCTGGCTCTTGCGCTCGGCTGAGCGCTGCTCGTTCTGTTCGCGGATGCGGGCGTCCAGCAGGCGTGCACGCAGGACTTTCATAGCCTTGTTCTTGTTTTTGAGCTGGGATTTTTCATCCTGGCAGGTTACGACCAAACCGGTGGGTAAGTGGGTAATGCGCACGGCGGAATCGGTGGTGTTGACACTCTGCCCCCCGGGGCCGGTGGAACGGTAGACATCCACCTTGATCTCACCGGGGTCGATATGCACATCCACCTCCTCAGCCTCGGGCAGGACCGCCACCGTCACCGCCGACGTGTGGATACGCCCTTGGGTTTCGGTGGCCGGTACGCGCTGCACGCGGTGGGTGCCGCTTTCAAACTTGAAGCGGCTGTAAGCACCTTTGCCGTGGATCATGGCGATGATCTCCTTCAGTCCCCCCACCCCGGTGGCGTGGCGATCCATGATCTCAACCCGCCAGCCCCGGTTTTCGGCATAGCGCAGGTACATGCGGAAAAGATCACTGGCAAACAGCGCCGCCTCTTCCCCCCCGGTGCCGGCGCGGATTTCGACGATAACATTTTTTTCGTCGTTGCGGTCCTTGGGGATCAGCAGAAGCTTGAGGGCCTGCTCCAGCTCCGTTTTTTGCTGCTCGAGGCGTGCGACTTCATCGCGGGCCAGCGCCTTGATCTCCGGATCGCTGTCGTTTAAGAGTTCCAGGCTCTCTTTCAGTTCGGCATCCGTGCGGCGGTAATCGCGAAAAACCGAAACCACGCGGCCCAGCTCAGCATGCTCGCGCATGCACTTTTCGTAGAGCCGACGGTCCTGCAGCGTCCGGGGATCGCTTAAAAGGCTTTCTGTCTCGACAAAGCGTTTCTCAACGCCTTCCAGTTTGGCAAACATGGATCTTTCCACCCGCAGACATGCCACAGGTCGTGGTCCGCGGCAACCCGCCAGGGATGCCTATTTATGCATCTTCTCAAAAACCTCCGGCGACGGATCGACGCGGATTCGCCGGAACTTATTGAGAACATACCTATTTATTCTGAAACTTGGCGTATTTTTTGCGGAAGCGTTCGATGCGGCCGGCAGTATCGACGAGTTTCTGTTTACCGGTATAAAAAGGATGGCAGTGGGAACAGATCTCTACACGAATATCTTTCTTGGTCGATCCGACTTCGATGGTGTTGCCACAAGCGCACCTGATGGTCGTCTGACCGTACGCCGGATGAATTTTGGGTTTCATACCATATACCTCCGTTGGTAATGGGCCGGCTTTCCAACAGGCCCTTGTACGCCGCATTTTGCAGCCGGCACAAACTTGCGCTCCGGCGGGAGCCTTTTTCCCGTTTCCCCCGATCTCAGGCAGCACCGGGCTTTCGAAGCCGGCTTACGTGTTCATGGAATCCAAAAACTCTTTATTATTTCGCGTTCCGCTCATTTTTTCAAGCAAAAATTCCATGCTGTCGGCCGGATTAAGGGAAGCCAGCAGTTTTCGTAGAATCCAGACCCGGTTCAGGATCTCTTCGGGCAGCAGCAGCTCCTCTTTGCGCGTACCGGATTTTTTGATGTCGATGGCCGGGAAAATGCGCTTGTCGGACAAACGGCGGTCCAGCTGCAGCTCCATGTTGCCCGTACCCTTGAACTCCTCGAAAATCACCTCGTCCATACGGCTGCCGGTATCGATCAGGGCCGTGGCAATGATGGTCAGGCTGCCGCCCTCCTCGATGTTGCGCGCAGCACCGAAAAAGCGCTTGGGGCGCTGCAGCGCGTTGGAGTCCACACCGCCGGACAGGATCTTGCCGGAAGGCGGGATCACCGAGTTGTAGGCACGCGCCAGTCGGGTGATGCTGTCTAACAGAATCACCACGTCCTTTTTGTGCTCCACCAGGCGCTTGGCTTTTTCGATGACCATTTCAGCCACCTGCACGTGCCGTTCGGCCGGTTCGTCAAAGGTCGAACTGATCACCTCGGCATCCACAGAGCGCTGCATGTCGGTCACTTCCTCGGGCCGTTCGTCGATGAGCAGTACGAAAGGCACCACATCCTTATGGCTGGTGATAATGCTGTTGGCGATGTTCTGCAACAGCATGGTCTTGCCGGAGCGCGGCGGAGAGACGATCAGTCCGCGCTGGCCGAAGCCGATGGGTGTCATCAAGTCCATGATGCGCGTGGAATAGTTGTCCGGCGCCGTTTCCAGGTTGGTCTTGCGGTTGGGATACAGCGGGGTGAGATTATCGAACAGGATCTTTTCGCGCGCCACTTCAGGGTCTTCGTAATTGACGGCCTCGACTTTCAGGAGCGCGAAATAGCGTTCGGACTCTTTGGGCTGGCGGATCTGGCCCGACACCGTATCTCCGGTCCGCAGATTGAAGCGGCGGATCTGGGAAGGCGATACGTAGATGTCGTCCGGCCCGGGCAGGTAGTTGTAGTTGGGCGCCCGCAGAAATCCAAATCCATCCGGCAGGATTTCCAGCGTACCCTCGCCGAAAATCAGTCCGTTTTTCTCGATCTGAGTCTGCAGCAGCGCAAAAATCAGCTCCTGCTTGCGCATACCGGCCGCTCCTTCGATCTTGAGCTTTTTGGCCATACTGGCGAGTTCACTGATTTTCTTTTCCTTTAGTTCAGCAATGTTCATTCGTTCGTTACCCCGTTTTGAATAAAAAATAAAAAATTGGTTCTCGTCTCATCGCCCATCGCAAAACACACCACACTGGCATTTCCCCGAACCAAAAGAATTCTGGCATCGGTGCGCAGCGCCAGGCTCAATACACCTCACCCTCCGCATAATAAAATATTGCACATAGGATCGTCGGGATTTAACAGCCGGACTGTTTTCCTGATGGTTTCAATGGAGGAAAAAGGATGTCTTCTGTGATTTATGCCAGGGAACGGAAGATTGTCCCATCGTCCCCACTCGGCGGGCCTGTTCAATGTATTCTTATATAAATCATATCTTCCCCACTGTCAAGGCATTTCAACTGTTTTTTGGCCACAGGGAATTCAGGGATCTGCACCGGCCAATCCAGTTGCCGGGCACTGACCCGGCGACAGGTATTTCCTCAGCGTTGCGAGGCGCCGGATCATCAAAACAGGTCGCGCCACCAGCGGCCGATTCCATATCGCCGAAAAATCATTTTCGGGTTGACACAGGGTGCCGAAACTGGAAATAGTATCTGCGCAGATGCTTAATTAAAAGGAGGCGGTGGTGCCGGAAACGGACAAGGCGGCACGGGTGTTCAAGGTGCTTTCCACAGACACGCGCGTGCGCATGATCAGGATACTCAAACAGCGTCGGCTATGCGTCAATGCCCTGGCGCGCCGGCTGGACATCACACCGGCGGCGATTTCCCAGCACCTGCGGGTGTTGCGGGATGCGGATATTGTGATGGTCGAGAAACAGGGCTATTTCGTGCACTACCGGGTCAACAAAGCGACATTGGCCGAATGGAAAAAACTGACCGACAACCTGTTGGACCCTGGAGGGGAGTAAACGTCGTTTTTTACCGCCTTGCAAGGTGTCTTGCGGCAAGAACCTCGGAAAGAAAGGAGTGTGGTCTATGCATGACGAGCAGAAAGGCGGCGACCAACCAGACCGGTTGAAGACCGCGCCGCCGGCGTGCAGTGCCGAACAGATCAGGATATACCATGGCGATGTGAGATTGCGCCCCTGCCTTCCCATCGCAGAATGCCTGGATCCGTCACACCTGAAAACAATGCCGGCGGGCTGTTCGAACGAGCAGGTTCGCAAATGTCATGGCGACGTCAAGGAGCATCCATGCGCGTAAAACGGGAAAGTCTGCCGATACTTTTTATCTCTTTTCTCCGGCTGGGCCTCACGGCTTTCGGCGGTCCGGCCATGGTGGCCTACATCCGGGACCTGGCCGTCAAGAAAAACCGATGGCTGTCGGATGAATCCTTCAAAGACGGCGTCGCCCTGTGCCAGAGCATCCCGGGCGCCACCGCCATGCAGGCGGCGGCCTATGCCGGACTCCGGGCCGCAGGGCCTTTGGGCGCCGTCGCGACATACGTCGGCTTTGGGCTGCCGACCTTCGTGCTGATGACACTGCTCTCCGCTCTGTACGGCCGAACGCACGACCTGCCCGCGGTGGTTTCCCTGTTTACCGGCCTGCAGGTCATCGTGGTGGCGCTGGTGGCCAATGCTTCGCTCAATTTCGGCCGGCGCTCCATCAAAAAATGGCAGGACGTGCTGCTGGGCCTGGGCGCGGCCGGCTTTCTGGTTGTCGGGGGCAGCCCCGCCATCGCCATCATCGCTTCGGCGCTGCTGGGCCTCGTTCTCTACCTGCGCATGGATCTCACCAAGGCCGCGCACACCCAAATCGCGCCTCAAAACACGCTCCGTATGCTGACGCCGGCTTTCATCATGCTTGCTGTTCTGGCCGCCGGCCTGTTGGCTCTGTTTTTCGTCCACAGGAAACTTTTCGATCTGTCCACGCTGATGCTCAAGGTGGATCTGTTTGCCTTTGGCGGCGGATACGCATCCGTCCCTCTCATGCTCCACGAGGTGGTGAACGTGCGGCACTGGATGGACAGCCGGGTCTTCATGGACGGCATCGCCCTCGGCCAGGTGACGCCGGGGCCCATCGTGATTACAGCGACCTTCGTCGGCTATCTGCTGGCCGGTATTCCCGGTGCCGTCGTGGGCACCATCAGCATTTTTACGCCGTCTCTCATCATCCTGACACTGGTCGTGCCCTACTTCGACCGGCTGCAGCACAGCCCAGTGCTCCAGCGCGCCCTGCGCGGGGCCCTGGTTTCGTTCGTCGGACTGCTGCTGGCCGTTGCCATCCGCTTCGGCCTTGCGGTCCACTGGAGCGTGCTGTCGGCGTGCATCGCCGTCGCGGCCTTTACCGCCTTTCGACTCAAAGTGGACATCCTGTGGGTTGTCCTGGCCGGAGCCGTTGCGTCGGCGCTGCTGCTGTAAATTGGAAAAACAGACGATGAAAGACGCCGGCGATGAGCAACTCATGCTCGCGGTGGGCCGGGGCGATGCTGGCGCTTTCAGCGAAATCGTACATCGCCATCAGCGCAGCGCTTGGAGCATCGCCTACCGCTTTGTGGGCCATGCGGCCGATGCCGAGGATATCGCCCAGGAAGCATTTCTCAAGATCCTGAGCGCTGCCCCCCGATATCAGCCCAGCGCGGTTTTTTCGACCTACCTCTACCGCGTTGTTACCCGGCTTTGTATCGACTTTTACCGGAAAAAGCGTCCAATCTTCACGGACACGCCCCCCGAGATGGCTGATCCCGCCCCTGATCCTGCTGCCGCCCTGGCCCGCAAAGATCGTGAAACCACCATCCGCCGGGCGCTCGACGCCCTGCCGGCCAGACAACGCATGGCCGTCATCCTGAAATATTACGAGGGACTAGGGTATGCCGACATCGCCACCGCGATGGACATCACGCGCAAGGCCGTCGAGAGGCTGCTGGGACGTGCCAGAAAAACACTCCAATCCCGTTTGTCAAATGCAAAAAAATAAACTGCCGCGGGGGTTTTTCCGCCGGCGCGCGTTTATCCACATGAAGGGAGACTGCCATGAGGTGCCGCAGAGTCATTTCTCATCTCAATGCCTATGCAGACGGTGAATTGACGCAGAAAAGTCGTCGCACCCTCAGGAACCACCTGGCCGGCTGTGAGACCTGCCGCAAGCGCCTTGAAGATATCCACGGTCTGGAAGCAGCGTTAACCGGCGCCCTCCCGGTACCCCCCGTGCCGGATGGTTTTGCAGCCGGAGTCCTCGCGGCGGCGCAGAATCGAATCCGGCCGGCGGCAGCACCGCGAAGGGCCTTGCCGTCGATATTCACAGCCGGCTGCCGATGGATCGCCGAAATTTCGGCGCCCATGCGCATTGCCGCCTGCGTTACCGTGCTGCTGGCGGTGGCCACCGGCTGGTCACTGGATGGCGGATGGCTGACAGGGGGGAGGATGCGCGGCGAACCGAATGAAAACCTCTACGGGATTGAGTGGTTCGACCCGGCTCCGCCGGGCTCCATTGGCTCGACCTATATCGCCGTAACGACCGGGATTTACGAGCAGGTAAAGGGGCAATGAAGAAAAATATCAAGATGCTGGCAATCATCTTTTCGGTGGTGTTGAACATCGTTTTCATCGCGTCGTATTTTTACCGCCAGGCGGATCGACTCTACTTTCGGGCCCATCAGACGGGACATCATCGCCCCCTCTATGAAGAGTTGGATCTGACCCGCACACAGCGCAACCGTTTTGCGTCTGCACGCGACAGCTTTCATGCCTTCATCCTTGCGCAGGGGCAAAAAATAAAGGGTAAGCAACTGGAACTGATCGATCTTCTGGCCAACCCCGATCCCAACCGCAGGGCAATTGACACCAAACAGAAGGAAATTCAGGCCCTGCAGCAACAGATGCAGGACAAGGTGATTGCCCACCTCCTGGAAGAAAGCGGCATGCTCAGACCGGAACAACGGCAGAAATTTTTCGCCCTCATCGAGGAACGCATCGAAAAAAGCCGCAGTCGTCGCCCCCGCTGGATGCCGCAGACACGGGCAAATCATGCAAAAGGAGCGCAGCGGTGAGCAAGATGTCCCGTTTTCACGTCCATTGCATCTCTTTTTTGACCATCTCGATGGGTCTGGGTCTTTTCAGCGGCTGTGCGCTGGCGCCTTCGCGGCGGCTGCCCAGAGAGGTTCCCTTTACTCACGCAACAGCTTTTATGCCGCGTGCACCCTTGGCCGGGCAAACGGCCGGCGGCGGCAAAGAGATCCCTTCGCTGGATGGCCGGATGCTCGATTTGGCGCAGTGCATCAAAATCGCGCTGACGCAAAACCCGGAGACGCGCGCGTCGTGGCAGCGCAGCTACTCGGCCGCCGCCGGCGTGGGAGAGGCCCGTTCCGCGTACCTGCCGTCCACCGATTTCACGGCCGGCGCGAATCGCAGTGACCCCGTTGTCTTTGACAGGCCGCAGGCAACGGGGCCGGCCGATACATTCACTGCGGGTTTTGGTGTGCGCTACCTCCTGTTCGATGGCGGCGCACGCGCCGCCGGGCTGGAAGGTGCCGCGGCCGAACTGCTGAACGCAAATTTTCAACACAACGCAACCCTCCAGGACGTGGCCTTGAAAGTGGAAGAAGCCTACTACCGGCTCCTGGCAGCCAGAGAATTGGAGCGTGTGGCGCAGCAGACGGTCCGGCAGACGCAAACCCACATGGACGTTGCCCGGGCGCGTTACGCCAACGGCCTCGTTGCCAGGTCCGACGTACTCAAAGTCGAAACGGAGAAGGCCGATGCGGATCTCCTGCTGGTCCGGGCACACAGCCAGGTACGGATCGTCCGCGGCCAACTGGCCAACGCCATGGGGTTAAAACCTTCCCAGTCGTTTGAGGTCGCGGAACTGCCCAAAAATCCTCGCCAGCGTGAATTGGCCGACATCAGGAAGCTCATGGCCAAGGCGGCCGTGCGGCGTCCGGAACTTCAGGCCGCGCTCGCCAGAGTCGAATCCAAGGCGGCGAAAGTGAACGCCGCCAAGGCGCGTTATTGGCCGAAGTTGACCTTCAACGCCGATTACGGCCTGCGGGACCGCTCCTTCGTCCCGGATCGTGGCGAGTGGTCCCTGGGTGTCGGCCTTGCTTTTCCGTTTTTTGACGGCTTCAACCGCGAGTACAGCATCCACCGCGCCAAGGCGGACCTGGCCGGGACGGCGGCCGCATACGACAAACTGCTGCAGGGCGTCGAGCTGGAGGTCTGGACGGCCTACGCACAGTTGATCGAAGCCGGCAAAGCCATCGAGGCGGCCCGAGCCCTTGTTGCCAGCGCCGAGGAGAGTGTACGGGTCACGGAAGGCGAATACAAGAACGGCACGGCGTCGATCATCGAACTGACCGACACCCAGACCGCCCGTACGAGCGCCAATGTCCGCCTGGTGCAGGCCAGGCTCGACTGGTACACGGCCGTTGCCCGCCTGGAGCGTGCCGTCGGACGTACGTTTGTACAAGCGGCGGCAGATACCATCAACGGAGAAAACAACCCTTGAAGAAACGCAAACGAAACAAGCTGATCGTTCTATTGATTTTGTTGCTTTGCGCCGGCCTTGGAACGCTCTGGTGGATTCATGCCCGCACCGCGGATGCCGGCAAGGCTTCCGCTCTGCAAACCGCGACGGTGATCCGCCGCGATTTTTCCTCATCGGTGCTGGCCACCGGCGCCGTCAAGCCACAGGTCGGAGCCGAAGTCCGGGTGGGTGCCAGGATATCCGGCAAGGTAGAACATCTGTATGCCAACATCGGGGATACCGTCAAAAAAGGGCAGGTGATTGCCGAACTGGAAAAGGCGGACCTGGAGGCGGCGGTGGCCAAAAGCCGGGCGGAATTGGCCATGGCCGAAGCACGGCTTTCCTCGGTCAGGGCCCTGCGGCCGCGCGAAGTGGAAAAAGCGCAGGCGGAAGTCCGCCAGCAGCGCGCCATTGTAAAACTGGCCCAAAAAGAAATCGCCCGGCAGAACAATCTGATCCGGCAGGATTTCACCACCAGGCAGGCACTCGACCAGGCCCAGGAGCGCCTTTCGGTCGCCAAAGCCCGGCTGGCCGCTGCAGAAAAGGCCCTGGAGCTGGCCCGCACGCGGCTCATCGAGGACCAGAAACAGGCGCAGGCCGAAGTCGCCCGTGCCGGGGCGGCGCTTGCCAACGCCGAAGTCAAACGCTCTTATGCAACCCTTACTGCGCCCATATCCGGTGTCGTGGCTTCGGTTTCCACCCAGGCGGGCGAGACGGTGTCGGCCGGACTCAAAGCCCCCACCTTCGTCACCATCATCGACCTGAATCGGCTGCAGGTGGATGCCTACGTGGACGAAGTCGACATCGGCAAGATTCACACCGGCCAGGAATGCCTTTTTACGGTGGACGCTTTTCCTTCCCATGAATTTCACGGAAAAGTCATCGCCATTTATCCCAAAGCCGTGATCCAGGAAAACGTGGTCAACTACGACGTCGTGATCGCGATTACCGACCCGTACCACGGGCTTTTGCGCCCGGAAATGACGGCTAGCGTGACAATCGCTCTCGAAAAACGCAAAAAAGTGCTGGCCATACCCGCCAAGGCCTTACAGCGGAAACGCGGCAGAAATATCGTCTACGTCCGCTCGAAGACCGGTTTCAGCCCACGTCAGGTTAAAATCGGCTGGAGAGACGGCCAGTGGATCGAAATCGCCGCCGGCCTGAAGGAAGGTCAGGCGGTACGCCTGGCAAAGCCGGAAAACACCGGCACAACCCATTCAAAATAAGAAAACACTTACCAACTTTGGAGAAAAAAATGATCGCGGTCGAGAACTTGGGAAAGACGTACACAAACGCGGATGTCGCCACAGCGGTGCTGAAAGACATCAACTTCCGGATCGCCAAAAACGAATACGTCGCCATCATGGGCACTTCCGGGACCGGAAAGTCCACGCTGATGAACATCCTGGGCTGCCTGGACAAGCCCACGGCCGGTTCCTACCGGCTGGATGACACCGATGTCAACTCGCTGGACGACGATGCGCTTTCGCACCTGCGCAACCACAAGATCGGCTTCGTTTTTCAGCAGTTTCATCTCCTGGAGCGGGCCACAGCCGCCCGAAACGTCCTGCTGCCGCTCATCTACGCCGCAGAATATCCTGAAGACGCCGATCAGCGTGCCCGCCAGGCGCTGTCGGCCGTCGGGCTGGTGGAAAGAATGCAGTACAAACCCAACGCACTTTCCGGCGGACAGCAGCAGCGCGTCGCCATTGCCCGCGCCCTGATCAACGATCCGGAAATTATCCTGGCCGACGAACCCACCGGCAACCTCGACCGCCGGAGTGGTTTGGGGATTATGGCCATTTTCCGAAAGCTGCACCGGCAGGGGCGGACTATTGTGCTCGTCACCCACGACCAGGCCGTGGCCGAACACGCCCGGCGAATCATCGTGCTGAAAGACGGCCGCATCGACGAGGACCGGGTGGTCGAAAACCAGCGCGATCCGGAAGTGGAACTGGACGCGTTCACTGAGAAAGAGGACCGATAATGAAAATACGAAGAATCATCGGGCAAGGCGTTCAGTCTTTGAACGCCAACAGGCTGCGCTCTTTTTTCATGATGGCCGGCACCATCGTCGGTATCGCCGCCTTAACGACCATCATGGCTTTGGGCCGGGGCATCGAAAAAAAGGTCATGCAGCAGGTGGAAACCTTCGGCCCCCGGGCGATGATGCTGATCGCCGGCGGCGGCAAAGATATGCCGCCGCCCGATACGACCGTCACGACCCTGACGGTTGACGATGCGCGGGCCATTCAAAAACAGGTGAGCGGCATTGAAATCGTCTCCCCCATGGCCTGGCGGTTTCGCATCAACGTAAAAAGGGATGTCCACCAGTATCAGGCGGTGCTCTGGGGCGTGGAGCCCAGCTGGCATGCGGCCTGGAACTGGTACGCGGCCGAGGGAGAGGGTATAACCAACGAGGATGTCGCGACCCTGGCACGGGTCTGTGTGATCGGTCAGACCATCAAACGGGAACTCTTCGGCGACGAGGATGCGGTGGGCAAACGGATTTATGTCAACAAGAAACGGCTTGTCGTCAAGGGTGTCTTGAGCAAAAAGGGCTCGAGCCCCATGGGCACCGACTTTGACAACCGCATGATCGTGCCCATCACCACGGCGATGCGCCGCCTCCTGAATGTCGATTATGTGGGGGCCGTCCGCATCATCACCCGGGACGCCGGGCAGATGCCCCGGCAGATCAAAGAGATCCGCGCCCTGATGCACGCACGGCATCACATCACGCCGCCCCAAGAGGACGACTTCCGCATCGTCTCGCCGGTGGCCATTGCAAAAATGGCCCGGGGAACGTCCAGAACGCTGTCTATCCTGCTCATCGCCCTGGTCGGTCTCAGCCTGATCGTCGGCGGCGTTGTGCTGATGAACATCCTGCTGATCTCGGTTGGCGAACGGCAGAAGGAAATCGGCCTGAGACGGGCGGTCGGCGCCACGCGCAGAGACATTTTATCCCAATTTTTGACCGAATCGCTGGCGGTTACCTTTATCGGCATGCTGATCGGCAGCGGACTGGGCGTGGCGATCATCCTTTTTCTGAAAAAGGCCACCAGAATCCCTGTGATGATCTCCTGGGAATCTTTCGCCTTGTCCCTGGCTTTTGCACTGCTGGTGGGAACCTTCTTTGGCGTCCAGCCGGCGCGCAGAGCGGCATCTCTGGATCCCGTCGAAACCTTGAGATGACGGCCGCGGCATTCGTCATGCACTCGTTTCGGAACAACCATTAGGCATGAAATTCACCAAAAACTTCGCGTTGTCTTATGAAATCCTGTACGCCCATAAACTGCGCACGCTTTTGAGCATGCTCGGCATCATCGTGGGCGTCGGCGCGGTGGTGATCATGGTGGCAGCCGGCAAAGGCGCCGAGAAACGCATCCTGGACCAGATTCGGGACATGGGCACGAATCTCATTGTCGTCAATGCCGGCCAGACGCGCATCGTGGCCGGCCGGCAGCGACAGATGGCTACCGTGACCACACTTGTTACGGACGATGCCGCCGGGATCCTTTCGGATTGTCCGCATGTCAGGCTGGCGGCACCGGCTGCCAGCAAGAAGCTTTCCCTGAAGTTCGGGTCGGAAAACGCCAACACGACTGTAATCGGCATGACACCGGACGGCTTCCGCATTCGCAATATTGAAATCGCTTCTGGCCGTTTTTTTGATTCTGAAGAAAGCCGCGGCCGCAGGCGGGTCGCCATCCTCGGGCCGACGGTGGTCAGAAACCTCTTTGGCGATAGCGATCCCATCGGCCTTTTCTTTCGAATCGGCCGAGTTCCCTTCAGGGCCATCGGCGTCACCAAGCCAAAGGGCACGGATGCCAATGGCGCCGACCAGGACGATCTGGTCATCGTGCCCCTGGCCACCGCCATGCGCCGCCTTTTCAATGTAACGCATGTCGACCGGATATATGTCCAGGCGGTTCGTGCGCAGGCGCTCTCCCAGGCTGAAGAGGAGATCCGTACGGTCTTGCGACGGCGTCATCGGCTGCGGGGCAGGCCGGACGATTTCACCATCCAGAACCAGGCCACCCTTTTGCGGGTGCAACGTCGGACTTCACATGAAATGACACTGCTGGTGGGCAGCGTGGCAGGCATCTCGCTGCTGGTGGGCGGCATCGGCATCCTGGCTGTCATGCTGATCTCGGTGCGCGAACGCACCGCTGAAATCGGTCTCAGGCGTGCCCTGGGCGCACTGAAGCGGGACATCCGCAATCAGTTTCTCCTGGAAGCGGCCATCCTGTCGGCGGCAGGCGGCCTTCTCGGTGTTTTGCTCGGGGTTACCGGGGCCCTGGCACTCTCACACCTGGGCTATTGGGAAACAGTGATTTCGTGGCTCTCGGCCGGTGTGAGTTTCCTTTTTTCAACATCGCTGGGAATCATATTCGGCCTTTATCCGGCACTTCGCGCCGCCGATCTGGAACCCATCGAGGCGCTGCGGACCGAATAGGCCCCAACACCTCAAAATCGAGGCTGCCCGGGCCGGGAACATCCGGGCTGCAGCTGTAATTACCTGAATCTTACACAGACAATTTTGAAAACTTATAAAATTGTAATGTTATCTCATGGTTGTCTATGGATGCAGCGCGATAATTTTCAGCGTCATTGGTATGTTCGGAAACCTTCCCTTTTGACTTCAAAATTGTCTGCCCTGCGGGAGCGCCGATTTTACCGCCTCTACTGTGTTGCAGGGCATTTGCGTCTGTATTCT
>Ga0256841_1000789_pt1 | contig 30252 bp, 28 predicted proteins | sample 356308metaG_FD_185971 | JGI IMG/M metagenome (GOLD analysis project Ga0256841, IMG submission 185971) | Hydrothermal vent microbial communities from Mid Atlantic Ridge, Atlantic Ocean - 356-308 | ecosystem: Environmental > Aquatic > Marine > Hydrothermal vents | place: Atlantic Ocean: Mid... | reverse complement strand
CCTCCGCCCGAGGCGGGATGGAGGCTCCAAAGCAGTTGTGTTTCAAAAAGAGGTGTAAAATGGCAGAACAAATAACCACCCAACAGCTTGCGGATGATATGTATAAAATGATTAAGGATGCTGCCGGTATGAAAAAATATAAGGCGACTGACCTTACTAAAGCAATGGAAGCCAAATATGGCGATCAGGTGACCAAAAAGGATTGTAAAGCGGCCATCAAGGAGTTGATTAACTCCGGGCGTTGTGTATATACATACTTTGGAGGTAGCTATATAGAAGTTCCACACCACGAGGGTGCGGCAAACGATTAAGTTTTTCCGCTTTGTTGATATGGAACGAATAAATCCGCCGCGGTTGGTTATCGCAGGTCTTTCAGGTGATTCCGGTAAGACATTAGTGTCTTTGGGATTAATATCTTATTTTGCTAACAGGGGCATAGATGTCAGCGGATTTAAGAAGGGTCCTGATTATATCGATGCCTTATGGATCGCTTCCGCTTCCGGTAAGCCAGCGAGGAATTTGGATACTTTTCTGATGTCTCGGAGGGTCGTTTACAGTTCCTTTATAAAACACTCCCGAAATGAAGGGCTGAGTATTATAGAAGGGAATCGCGGTCTATATGATGGTATCGGAGTTGATGGCGTCCACAGTACCGCGGAGTTGGCGAAGCTATTGAAAGCTCCGATAATATTGGTGTTGAATATAACCAAAACTACCCGAACCGTTGCCGCAATTATTAAGGGGTGTATGGATTTCGATCCGGAGGTAAATATAGCCGGCGTGATTCTAAATAGAGTTGGCGGAGATAGGCATAAAAGGGTTGTAGCGGAGGCGGTCGCAAAATATACGAATATTCCCGTTGTCGGTGCGATACCGAAAATCAAAAGCGATACTTTAATCCCCGGTAGGCATTTGGGATTGATTACCCCTCAGGAATATCCGCTCATTAAACAGGCAATCGATGAAGCGGAAAGGATTGTTCGTAATTATGTGAATATTGATGGATTGGAAACAATCAGTCGGAATACTGCCCTGATGGAAGCACCAAAGATGGAATATAAATCGGAAGTCACGATAGGAAATGGGCTCCGAATAGGTTATTTCAAGGATTCAGCGTTCACCTTCTATTATCCGGAGAATCTCGAATTGTTAGGGGATAACGGAGCGGAATTAATTCCGATCTCTTCTATGGATGATAATTCCCTACCGGACATTGATGCTCTATATATAGGTGGCGGATTTCCGGAGATGCATTCGGAGCGGATAGCGAACAATAATTCGCTGATGATTTCGGTTAGAAAAGGTGCGGAGTGTGGATTGCCGATTTATGCTGAGTGTGGCGGGTTGATTTATCTTTCGCAGGCTCTAATCTCCGGGAGTAATCAAATCCCTATGGCGGGTGTGCTTCCGATTAAAGTTAAAATGTTCTCCAAACCGAAGGGGCATGGTTATTCCCGTTTGTTAACGGACGGAGAAAATCCTTATTTCCAAAAGGGCGCTGAACTGCGCGGACACGAATTTCATTATACAACTGTGGTTGAAGGGAATGATAAATGTACGACCATCTTTAAGGTTGAAAAAGGGACAGGTTGTTTTGATGGTAGGGATGGGATAATAAAACGGAATGTGCTGGCTTTATATACGCATCTGCATGCTTTGGGTGCGAGCGGATGGATGGATGGGTTTATCAAGGCCGCCGATCGATTCCACCGTGAAAAAAAAAGATTTGGAAGGGATACGATTAAGAAAAGTAAGTTTGAAGAGAAATATAAGAAAATGGGAGTTTAGGATGGCTACTCAAAAGGAAATGCAGGAAAACCTGGTAAAGATTATGAAGAAATGGCAGGCGATTGAGGATGAATCGGTAAAATCTACCACGGAAATCGCTCAGTCGACAGACAATCCGATAATAAAACAGATTATGGATATCATCCGTCAGGATTCCGCTATGCATCGCCGCGTTCAGCAGTTGATTATTGATAGTTTGGAGAAACAAGCATTCCGACTGACGCCGGAAGAATTGGGCGAAATTTGGGATAAAGTCGAAAATCATATCGAGCTGGAAAAAGATACCATAAAATTAGCGGACGAAGCCCGTAAAAATAGCAACACCCTCTTACACCGTTATTTTATAAGGTATTTATTGGCTGATGAGCAAAAGCACGATCATATCCTTGAATGGTTGGAGGATATAAAACGAGGTTTATATCCTTACGCATAAATGATATTAATTGGGCATAAACGCTTGGATACATATAGTCTTATATATTGATGATGTGATAATGGAAAGTTGGTGGAGAACAAATCCTAATGATATATGTCTCCAATGGATTGCACAGGAGAGAATATGGCAGCATTAAAAAAGAAAAAGAAGAAAAGAAAATTAGGTACTCTCAGGGGTTTCGGGGGTAAAGCTACGGGGGGATCTTCCCCTTATAGGCCTATGCATGTGTTAAAGGAGCCTCCCTGTATTCACAATTGTCCGAGTAAGATAGATATCCGTGAGTTTATAACCACGATAGGTTTAGCTGAGAAAGCGGAGATTACCTATGAGGAAGCTTATAAGCGGGCGTGGGAAATCTATGTGGACAAAAGCCCTATTCCGGCTTGCGTGGGAAGGGTTTGCCCGCATCCCTGCGAAACGGAGTGTAATAGAAATGCGAAGGAAGGGTCGGGTGTTGGGATTAACAGTTTGGAGCGGTTTATCGGCGATAACGCTTTGGAGAAAGGGTATAAGCTGAAAAAGATCAGTCAGGAGACTTTCGATGAGAAGATAGCGGTTATCGGTTCCGGACCGGCGGGGCTTTCCTGTGCTTATCAGTTAGCCCGTCGGGGTTATTCGGTAACCATATTCGAATCTTTTTCTGAAGCTGGAGGTATGCTTCGTTATGGTATTCCTCCATATAGATTGCCGCGGAAAATAATTGATGCGGAAATCAATCGGCTGATTACAGACCTCAATGTGGAACTGAAGCTTGATACTCATATTGGAAAGGATATCCCCCTCGATGAGATTAAAAAGGAGTATGATGCGATTTTTGTGGGTATCGGTGCGCATAAAGGAAGATTATTGAGAGTTGAAGGAGAAGATGCATCGAATGTCTATACCGGCACCGAATTTTTGCATAGGGCTAATTCCGGGGAGAAGGTTGAGGTAGGAGATAGGTTAATTGTTATCGGTGGTGGGGATACCGCTATCGATGCCGCCAGAGTAAGCAAAAGGCTTGGGGCGGAAGTAACAATCCTTTACCGTCGAACCCGTAATGAGATGCCGGCCATCGAAAGCGAGATAGAGGAAGCGTTGGAGGAGAATATCGATATTCAATATCTCGCCGCTCCAGTGCGTATAATAAAAGAGGGAGACAAAGCGATTAAAATGGAGTGCTTGAGGATGGAGCTGGGAGAACCGGATGAATCCGGGCGGCGCAGGCCTGTTCCGATCGAAGGTTCGGAGTTCGAAATACCCTGCACAGCCATAATCGCTGCAATCAGCCAAGAACCTGATTTCGAGGGAATGGATAATCTTCGCGAAGGCAACGATTGGATTAAAGTCAATGAGGATTTTTCGACTAAAGAGGACAATGTTTATGCCGGCGGGGATGTATTGAAGCTCTCGCTGGTGACTGATGCTGTCGGGCACGGTCGGATCGCAGCCGAAGCAATTCACAACAAACTTCGGGGTATAACGCCTCCGCCTAAAGAAAAACTTCCATTAATTAAATCGGATAGGATGGTCCTCTCTTATTATGACACTATAGAGCGGACCAACCCAACTAATTTACCGGTTGAAGCGAGGTGGGCGGACGGCGGCGATGTGGAAATAAGGCAGACTTTTACACCCGAACAGGCAAATCAAGAAGCTAAAAGGTGTATGAGTTGTGGAGCTTGTTTCGATTGCGGTACTTGCTGGAGTTATTGTCAGGAGAGTGCCATAGAAAAACCGATGGTGCCTTTCGGCGAATATAAATTTAAACTTGAGCTTTGTATTGGGTGCAAGAAATGTGCCGAGCAATGTCCCTGTGGCTATATAGAAATGTATGATCCCGCCACAGGAAATATCGTGGCGTTGGGAGAGATAGTATTAACTTGAATATAGGATAGTAATAATTAAAATAACTAAAAAAGAGGTATCTTATGCCATGGTTTGAATATGATGACGGTAAAAAAGTGGAAGTTGATGAGGATGGATTCATCCAAAACCCGGAGGAATGGAACAAAGAATTAGCAATTGAATTGGCTAAAACGGAAGGCGTGGAGGAGATGACCGAGGATCATTGGAAGGTGGCAAATTATTTGCGGGATTACTACTTGGAATTCGGCATTGCCCCGATGATTCGTAAGCTCTGTAAGCAGACGGGATTTACATTAAAGCAAATCTACGAGCTTTATCCTTCCGGTCCGGCAAAGGGCGGATGTAAAGTCGCAGGTTTACCTAAGCCTACCGGGTGTGTCTAAGCTTATATTTCCGCTAATCGGGGTTATTGGTTTTTGACCTGAAACCCCGATTAGACTTGCTGTACCCGATCGTTTTGTATGGAGATGTTTTGATAAGGTTGAAAGAAAGGCTTGCCGCCCATAAATCCAATATCCTAAAGAAGTGGTTTGATCTTATTGTCGATACATACCCTTATGATTCCTCCAAATATTTGAAAAATGTCAAGAATAGGTTTGGAAATCCTGTGGGTTCTACCATATCGATGGAGATAGAAAAACTTTACGATGAGCTTTTGGGGGATATGGATAGTGGGAAGATATTTACTTCTCTCGATAGCATCATCAAAATTCGCTCGGTTCAGGAATTTACCGCTTCGGAAGCGGTCGCATTTGTTTTTATGCTGAAATCCGCTGCTCTTGAACAGTTGAGGGGAGATCTTAAGGAGGAAGGGATGCTTGCCGATTGGTTGGCTTTCGAGTCGAGAATAGACAAATTAGCTTTGCAGGCTTTCGATTCGTATGCGGACAGCCGAGAGAGGATTTTCGACATCAGGGTGCGGGAAATTAGGCGGAAGGCTGAATTGGTGATGATGGATAGAATTAATATGCCGCGGCGGGCGAAGGAGTAAAAGGGGTTTTTAATTTGTGTATTTGTGATTATTTTAACAAGAATGGAGTAAGGATAAAATGAGCATTTTTTATTCACTCCTTGCGATTACAGTTTTAATTTTAATTCCGATAGTTGGGGTCGGCGGACTTGGATGGCGGTATCTTTTTGGGGTGATAATACCTTATGCGGCTTTTGGCTTATTCATCATAGGGATTATTTATCGGATTTTGTTATGGGCGAAGGTGCCTGTCCCATTTAAAATTACTACTACCTGCGGTCAGCAGAAGTCCCTCCCGTGGATTAAAAATAGTAAACTCGAAGCTCCGCCAAATTCCTTTTGGACGGCTATGCGGATGTCCTCTGAGGTTTTGTTTTTCCGTTCGCTTTTTCGTAATTCCAAAGCACAATTGAAGCCGGGACCGAAATTAGTTTATGGATCCGGGATATTGCTTTGGTTGGGGGCTATATGTTTTCATTATTCCTTTCTGGTGATACTTATCAGGCATTTTAGGTTTTTTATCGGTCCGACATCGAAGTTTATTGAAATTGTGAGTGGATTGGATAGTTTTTTCCAGATCGGACTCCCTATTCTATATATAACCGATTTGGTTATCCTTATAGCCTTAACCTATCTTCTTTTAAGAAGATTCCTCTCGCCTCAATTGAAATATATCTCCCTTGCCGCAGATTATTTCCCGCTTTTTCTACTACTTTGTATAGCTTTAAGCGGGACAACGATGCGTTATTTTACGCGTATCGATATTGTGGCGGTTAAGGAATTGGGAATGGGACTTGCGGGTTTCCATCCGGTTATCCCCGATAATTTGAGCCTTATGTTTTTTATACATATATTCCTTGTTTCCTCGCTAATCGCTTATTTTCCTTTCAGCAAACTGATGCATATGGGAGGAATTTTCTTAAGCCCCACAAGAAATATGGCTAATGATAATCGAAAGCGCAGACATATCAATCCTTGGAACCCGAAAGTTGAGGTGCATACATACGAGGAATATGAGGATGAATTCCGCGAAGTTATGAAGAACGCCGGATTACCATTGGAGAAGGAAGAATAATGGCTAAAGATAAAATAGCAAAACCAGAGGAATTGGCTGACGGAATAAATTATACCCCGCCAAAGAAGGACTGGTTCGATCCGAAAGTTGAATTTGTAAGGGGTAGATACAATTATGCTTCCACCCCTTCCGGTTTGGAATATTTGGGGCTTCCCAATCCGAGGAAATGGCAGCCCGATCAGGAAGATTGGAAATTGCCGAAGGATTGGCAGAAAATAGTATTGAAAGGTTTTAAGGAAAGGTTGGCCAAATTCCGCTCGTTCAAAATTTTTATGGATATTTGTGTCCGTTGTGGAGCCTGCGCCGATAAATGTCATTTTTTTTTGGGCTCCGGTGACCCAAAGAATATGCCGGTTTTGAGGGCGGAGCTTTTGCGGTCGGTTTATCGGAACGATTTCACCGCTTTCGGTAGAGTGTTGGGGAAATTGGCGGGTGGCAGGGAGCTTACGGTTGATGTATTGAAGGAGTGGTTTTATTATTTCTATCAATGTACCGAGTGCCGTCGTTGCTCGGTCTTTTGCCCCTACGGGATAGATACTGCCGAGATAACTATGATGGCGCGGGAGCTTTTGAGTTTAATAGGTTGCACTATCGACTGGATAACCACCCCGCTGGCGAACTGTTATCGCACGGGAAACCATCTCGGAATACAGCCTCATGGTTTTAAGGATAGTATTGAATTTGCCCTTGATGATTTATATGACCTGACGGGTCTTAAAATCGAAGCCCCAATCAATAAAAAAGGGGCGGAGATATTGTTCATAGTTCCTTCCGCTGATTACTTTGCCAATCCCCATTATTTCGGATTCTTGGGATATTTGGCGCTATTCCACGAAATAGGATTGGATTATACATTCAGCACTTACGCATCCGAGGGCGGCAATTTTGGTCTATTCCATTCTCACGATATGGCGAAGAGATTGAATGCCAAGATGTATGCCGAAGCGAAGAGGTTGAAGGTGAAATGGTTATTGGGTGGAGAGTGTGGCCATATGTGGAGGGTTGTCCATCAATATATGGATACGATGAACGGGCCTGCCGATTTCCTTGAGGAGCCGATTTCGCCGATTACCGGAACCAAATTCGAGAATGCTAAATCCACCAAAATGGTTCATATATGTGAATTCACCTCGGATTTAATTTACCATAACAAGATAAAATTGGACCCGAACAGGAATAATCATTGGCGGGTTACTTTTCACGATTCCTGTAACCCGGCGAGGGGAATGGGGCTTTTGGAAGAACCCCGTTATATCCTAAGGAGTGTCTGCAACAATTTTTATGAGATGCCGGAAGATACGATTCGCGAAAAAACATTCTGTTGCGGTAGTGGTGCGGGATTGGGAACCGATGAGAATTTGGAGATGAGGCTTCGTGGAGGATTCCCGAGAGCCAATGCCGTGAAATATGTCCATGATAAACACGATGTTAATCTCTTAACCTGTATTTGCGCCATCGACAAGGCGACGCTTCCCGCTTTGATGGATTACTGGGTGCCGGGGGTGGAAGTAGGTGCTATCCATGAATTGGTAGGGAATGCTCTGGTTATGGAGGGCGAGAAACGGGACACCGATTTCCGCGGCAATCGGTTTATCGGCCCACCTGAAGCTCAACCGAAGGAGGGAAAAGAGAATGTATAACGGAGGCAAAATCATTCTGGGATTGATTATATTTTTATTATTGATAACCTTGCCCGTTTGGTTTAATATCGCAACAGGTACCTCAAAATATAAGCCCAATCCCAAAATATTACCCGGGCAGACCGAATGCGTAGCGCCCGCAAACTATATGCGCACTTCTCATATGCGCCTTCTGGATGAATGGCGGGATGAAGTGGTTCGTCATCAAAGGAGATATGGGGAAATAAACGGCAAGATTTATGAATTGAGCCTTTCCAATACCTGTATGAAATGTCATTCCAACAAAAAGGAATTCTGTGATGAATGCCACAACTTCGCGGATGTGAATCCATATTGTTGGGAATGCCATATAGAGCCTAAGGAGAAATAACTATGGGAATAGATAGGAGAGGATTTATAAAGATAGCCGGTATCACCGCCTTGGGTGCGGCAGCCGGGAGGCCTATTGCCAACGCCGTTAGCAAAGAAGATGTAGCCTCTATAAGCCAGCTTCCGAATGCCTTAACTGCCAAGCGGTGGGCGATGGTTATCGACTTGAAGAAATGTGCCGAACGGGGGGATTGCACCAAATGTATTGACGCTTGCCATAGTATTCATAATGTCCCCGATTTCGGAAACCCGAAGGATGAGGTAAAGTGGATTTGGAAGGAATCCTTCGAAAATGCTTTTGAGGAGTTTGAGGAGCAGGAACTGGAGTTTGTACCCGAAGACCTAAAGCTTAACAAAGTCCCTGTCTTCTGTAATCATTGCGATAATCCCCCCTGCGTCAAGGTTTGTCCGACCCAATCTACTTGGAAGCGCGATGATGGAATTGTGATGATGGATTATCACCGTTGTATAGGATGTCGTTATTGTATGGCTGCCTGTCCTTATGGTTCGCGGAGTTTCAATTGGAGGGACCCGAGGCCGTTTATAAAAAATGTTAATCCCGAGTTCCCGACGAGGATGAGAGGTGTAGTCGAAAAATGCGATCTCTGTGCTGAAAGGCTTGCCAAAGGATTGATGCCTGCCTGTGTGGAGGCTTGCGAGGCGAAGGCGATGGTTTTTGGGGATCTCGAAGATTCTAATTCGGCAGTCAGGGAGATTTTGAGAAATCGTTTTGCCATACGGCGTAAACCGGAACTCGGCACTAACCCTCAAATCTATTACTTGGTATGAGGTTTGTATGTTAGAGAATGCATTAGTTGGCGATAAAAAATATTGGGGATGGATAGCTACCCTTTTAGTCGTTATCTTTATCTCCTTATTGTATTACCTCAAACAATTCCATTATGGCTTGGGAATAACAGGCCTCGGCAGGGATGTTTCCTGGGGATTTTATATTGCTCAATTCACATTTATGGTTGGTGTGGCAGCTTCGGCTGTAATGTTGGTATTGCCGTATTATTTGCACAATACCAAAGCTTTCGGAAAAATAACGGTCTTGGGCGAATTGGTGGCGATTGCTGCGGTCAGCGTTTGTATGCTTTTCATCTTTGTCGATATGGGACAACCATTCCGTATTATCAATGTATTCAGATACCCAACTCCGCATTCGTTGATGTTCTGGGATACAATCGTGCTAAGCGGTTATCTGTTGATAAATGCTGTTATAAGCTGGGTTACTTTGGATGCCGAAAGAAAAAGGATAGCTCCTCCGGGATGGATAAAACCGATAATTCTGTTATCCGTTCCATGGGCGATAAGTATCCATACGGTGACAGCATTCCTTTATTCCGGACTTGCCTCCAGAACTTTTTGGATGAGTGCTGTTTTAGCGCCGAGGTTTTTAGCCTCGGCTTTCGCCTCGGGACCGGCTCTGTTGATTTTAATCGTGTTTATTTTGCGAAAGGTAGCGAAATTCGATCCGGGCAAGGAGCCTGTTCAGAAGTTAGCGGTAATTGTGACTTATGCTATGTCGATTAATGTATTCCTCGTTTTGATGGAAATATTCACCACTTTTTATAGTCATATCCCGAAGGATATGAATCATTTCAAGTTCCTATATGTGGGGCTTAATGGGAATACAAGGATGGTTCCGTGGATGTGGGCTTCTTCCGTATTAGCTGTGATTTCCCTTGCATTGCTGATAATTCCGAGTACCCGCAAAAATGAAAATGTCCTGGGACTGTCCTGCGCGATGGTCTTCTTATCGATATGGATAGACAAAGGTTTGGGAATGGTGATAACGGGATTTATTCCGAATCCGCTGGGGGAAGTGGCCAATTATTGGCCCACTTTCCCCGAAATTATGATTTCCATTGGCGTATATGCGAGTGGATTGCTTCTTTTGACATTACTTTATAAAATAGCGCTTTCCGTCAAACGGCGGGCGGCGATGTAGAAATTTATTGTTTGGGTCGAGGATAGAGGATACTCCTGTGGAAATAATCGTAATCGGCGGAGTTGCCGCCGGTCCCCGGGCGGCGGCACGTCTTAAAAGGCTTTTACCGAATGACAATATCACTTTGGTTAACGACAGCGAAAAGCTCTCCTATGGTGCTTGCGGATTGCCGTATTACGCTTCAGGTGATATCAACGATATTGCGGAGATATTCAAAACCTCCTATGGGCTAATTAGAGACAAAGCTTATTTTGAAAACATAAAGCGTCTTAATGTCCTTACCCCCTACAGAGCGGAGAGGATAGATTGTGAAAACAAAGTTCTCTATCTATCAAATTTGCAGACGGGGTTGTCTTTGGAGCTGCCTTATGATAGATTGATTCTCGCTACCGGTGCAAGCCCCATTAAACCGAATATACCGGGAATCGAAAGCGAAAGGGTTCGCACATTCTCCAAGCCTGACGATGCGTCTTATTTCCGAAAATTGGCGGAGGTTGGCAGATTGGAGAATATTTGTATCGTCGGAGCCGGATTTATTGGATGTGAACTCAGCGAGGCTTTTACCAGTTTATGGGGAATTAAATCCTGCGTCGTTGAGGGTGAGGGATGTGTTCTGCCTCGTTTCCTTGATAGGGAAATGGGATTGTTGGTTAAATCGGAAATGATTCGTAATGGGGTTGATCTGTTTTGCGGGACTTCTGTGGATAGGTTCGAGGAGAAAGAAGGTAGACTTAAAATATTTTTCGGGGACAATTACACTGAAGGGGATGCAGCTATTGTAGCTGTGGGATTTAAGCCTAATATCGAACTCGCGGAGTCAGCGGATTTGGAAATCGGGATTACTGGCGGGATAAAAGTTGATTGCCATCTTCAAACATCGGATCCTTTAATTTATGCCGCGGGCGATTGCGTGGAAAATTACAATCTAATCCTGGACAAGCCAGTGCTTTTGCCATTGGGTTCCATAGCGAATAGACATGGTAGATTAATCGCTAATAACATTGCCGGAAGGATGGATGAATTTTCGGGTGTAGTTGGAACACTGGCGGTTAAGGTGTTCGATTACAATGTCGCTGCCACAGGTATTACCCAAAAAACGGCCGAGGAAAACGGATTGGATATCGGTTGTGTTTGGGGTTCATTTCCGGATAAAGCTGAATATTATCCCGAATGGAAATATATTTATCTTAAAATGGTTTATGAAAAGGGTAATTATAGGCTATTAGGTTTACAGGCGGTTGGTCCTGGTGATGTGGTCAAGCGAGTTGATATTTTCTCTCAGCTTTTGCATAGAAGGGCTTGTTTAGATGACCTATTTGATTTGGAGATGGCTTATTCGCCTCCGTACTCTTCGGCATTAGACCCACTTTTTGTTTTGGGTTGTATTGCGAAGAATCAAGAAGAGGATTTGGTAAAAGCAATTTCTCCGGAATTTCTCGCTGCTGGAAGTATTACTGATGGTTATATAATAATTGATGTCCGTGAGGAGGGCGAGAGAAAAGGTGATCCCATCGAAGCGGAAGGCATCGAGATATTGGAAATTCCGATGACAGTATTGGTATCGAAGTTGTCAACCCTCGATCTGAAGGGCAAAAAGCCGATTGTAGTTTGCCATCGAGGGGTTCGCGGTTATGAGGTGGCTCGCCGGTTGAAGGATTATGGTTTCGAGCAGACATCCTTTCTTGGTGGAGGGATGTCTTTTGTGGGGGCGATGAAGGAAGGAATTGGATGAAGCTTTCGCTTTGCGGGATAAGTTATAAAAGTTCCTCATTGCAGGAAAGGGAACGGCTTCAGATAAATAGGGCGCGTCTCCCTCAAGCGGTCAAGGAATGTTTAAATATCGATGGGGTTATCGAAGCAGCGGTAATTACCACCTGTAATCGTATTGAATTTTATCTTGTTCTGGACAATTCCGCGGATGTGTTTGATATTGTAGCGAAATTTTACGATGGTAACGGCGATATCGATATAAGAGGATTAAGCAAATTCTTCTATACTTATCAAGGTTCCTCCGTAGCGAGGCATTTATTTAAGGTTTCCTCCGGTGCGGATTCTATGGTAATCGGAGAAACGCAGATATTGGGGCAGGTAAAGGAGGCATATAGAGCTTCCTGTTCAGTTAAGGGTTCGGGGAAGATATTGCATAATCTCTTCCATTTTGCATTTCGAGCCGCGAAAAAGATACGCACGGAGACTGAGATAGGGAAAGGATCGGTATCGGTAAGCGGGGCGGCGATGGAAATGTTTTTGAGCGGATTTAAGCCTGCATATAAGCCAAAAGTTCTCTGTATCGGCATAGGTCCTATGATAGAAATAGCGATAAAACAACTTCTCAAAAAGGGGATCAATGACATTACTATCGCTAACCGAACGGTTTATAAAGCGGAAAAATTCGGAAATCGGTTTAAGGTTAACTATATCGGACTTGACGGCTTAGGCTCTGTTTTGGGGGAAGTTGATGTTGTTATTTCTGCCACCGGCTCGGATAGTTATATAATAGATTCGAAAAACTACTCAGATTTGTTGGGGAAGCGAAATGGTTCGAAAATAGTTTTTATCGATATGGCTGTTCCCAGAGATATCGACCCGAAGTTGGGAATTATAGAAGGCGTCAAGCTTTTGGACCTCGAGGATATCAAATATCATATTTCGCACAACAGGGATAATCGAGAGAATGCTGTTGTCGAGGCTTCCCTTATGGTTGAGAAATTCGTCGATGAGTTTATGGCTTACCGAAAGAGCTCCGCGGTCGAGCCTTTGATTAAAGAGCTACTCGAAGAAATGGAATCCATCCGCTTGAAGGAGCTTGATGAAAGTAAGCGCAAAATCCCTGTGGAACAATGGGATGAATTAGAAAGGTTGTCTCAATCTCTTTTGAAGAAGATTGTCGATCTGCCTATAAGGAGGTTGAAGGAATTAAACGAATCCGATGAAATTCCGGTCGATCCAATAGATTTATTCCGCCAATTGTTCAAGCTCAAATCGATTGCCGATAATTTAAATTAATCTTATTTGGGGGCCTTTGTTTTAGCAAGCCATTCGGTGGCGCGGAGCTCCCTATACCTTTGCTCGGAGAAATCGTTCAGGACAATAATGGTAATCCTTCGGTTTCGAGGATCGTAAGGATTGTTGGCAAAGCGAGGCCGATTATCGGCGTATCCTCTTACAGCTTCAATCCTTCCGCTTGGTAAACCAACTTTTTGCATTAGTCTGCGGGTGCTGTTGGCTCTGTCGGTGGAAAGTTCCCAGTTTGAATAGTTTGTTCTATTGACATAAGTTTTACTATCCGTATGTCCTTCGATAACTATTTTATTATTTAGTTTTATCAACTCGCGGGTGATGGCGGTTAATATCTCTTTTCCCCTTGGGCTGAGTTCTTTGCCTCCCAAACTGAAGAAAGTCGAATTCGCGCGCAACGAGTCTGACGACTCGATCAGTTCTATTTTCAACCCTTCGGTGGTCATTTCCAGCTCTACATTATCCTTTATTGACTGGAAGCCGGGGATTTCATTTAATTTCCGCTTGATATCTTCAGCCGCTTTCATAAGTTTTTGTCGGACTTCTTCTTCTGCCTGTTTCCGATTGGTCGGTAAAACCCCGTTTTTGAGAATTGATGGTCCGGTTCCGTTGAGCGCCGCTGCTTGAAGCGTTTTTTTAAACCCTACCGGATCGTTAAAATAAGCAGATACAGCTTGTTTAACATTATCGCTTTGGGCTACAATCCACATTACCAAGAAAAATGCCATCATGGCGGTTACGAAATCAGCATAAGCAACCTTCCAAGCACCGCCGTGATGGCCCCCATGCGCAACTTTTTTTTTGATAATAATCGGCTGTTGATCGCCTTTATTCTCAGGCACCCACTGCCTCCTTCTGAGCTGATGCTTTGTCGCCTCGAATTGCAGTCCTGCAGGACTGTTCCAAGTCAATGAACGAAGGGCGTAGATCGCTGTATATGGTGCGGCGTCCCAATTCAACCGATATCGACGGTGCCATTCCTTTAAAGAAACCTAATAAGGCTTGTTTCATACAAATATAATATCTCTGTTTAGCCATATTGGCCCCCTCTAAATTTGAGGCTAACGGTTGGACAAACCCATAAGACATTAATATTCCCAAGAAAGTTCCGACCAATGCCGCTCCAACTTTCTCTCCAATCTCCTCCGGCGGTCCACCGATAGCCCCCATCGTTATCACTACTCCCAATACGGCGGCTACAATACCGAAACCGGGGAGAGCATCCCCTACCTTGGAAAGTATCTTTGGCGCTTCGCCGACTTCCTCGTGGTGGGTTTCCATATCCTCATCTATGAGTGATTCTAAATCTTGCGCTGTCATTCCGCCGGAGATGATCATCCTCATAGTGTCGGAGAAAAAATCGACCGCATGATGGTCAGCCAAAAAATCCGGGTATTTGGTAAGAATGGAGCTATCATTGGGATTCTCCACATGGGATTCGAGGGCTATTATGCCATCACGACGGGCTACATCGAAAATCTCAAACAGCATAACAAGGAGATCCTTAAACGATTCCCGCGTATAGGCTTTGCCGAGGATGCCTAATAATTGGCTGATAATTTCTTTTAGGACCTTCGGAGGGGCGCTCACCAACAGGGTCCCAATAGCGCAACCACCCAAAATTAAAAACTCCCCCGGTTGGAGTAAAACCAATAGGTGTCCACCTTCAAAAAGAAAACCCCCGAGCACCGCACCTAAAACAACAACAAATCCAACTAATGCTAACAAGATTCCTCCATGAGATTTAGCAATTTTGCGGATTTAAAAGTTCCTCTATTATGATTTTTCGTCATTTTACCGAAGAAATTAAAATATTTTTGCCTCTATCCTTTTATGTTTTTAGGGCAGGACCTTATAATAATTATCGGCGTATAAAATATAAATGTGATTTCCTTTTGGAATGATTTATGATAATTTCCATTATAAATTAAAATTATAATAGATTTGTGAGTGGATATAATATAGATTGTTTAATAAACTTAATTGTTAAAACTTCTGATATATTATCATATATAATAAGTCAGTATTAAGATTGGTATAAGGAATAAACTTAAATGAAAAAGACAAACCTATCTCTTCTCAGAAATGTGTTGATTCCGATAATTGCGTTTTTAATTCTCTCGATAGGGTTAACTTTTGGATTGGAAGATGAGGGTGGGAAAAATTTGGATCGGAAGAATAGGGATGTAAGCAACCGCTCCGTTAAAATTAATAAAATCCATCCAATTCCATACGATACAACGAAAGCCTCCCCCAAAGTCTTTATTCCAAGTGATTCGTTCGATTTCGGTATTGTTAAGCAAGAATCGAGCTATACGCACGATTTCGTTATCCGTAATATAGGAAATGGGCCTCTAAAACTTCTTCGGGCCAAAGGTTCGTGAGGATGTACAGCTGCTGTTTTAACAAAACAGGATATTCCCCCGGGTGGGGAAGGTGAAATTAAGGTAACCCTGAGCACTGGGAAGAAAAAAGGTTATCAAAAGAAATCTATCAGAGTAACAACCAATGACCAGGGAGATAAGGTCTCCGTATTACATATCTATGCTTATGTACTACCGAAGTTCGATTTTGAAATTTACAGTCTGAATTTTGGAAATCTAAAAGAAGGAGAATCAGCTACTAAAAGGGTTTATCTTGTTGTCAAAGATAAAAAGAAAACAAAGATATCCGATATTACAATCTCCTCGCCCTTGATAAAAATGAAGAAACTTGGTTTTTCGGATTCAAGCGGGATATATCGTTATGGTTTGGATATAACAATACCCCCGAATATGCCTACGGGAAGGTTTCACGAGAGAATAATAGCCACTTCCAACACGAAAGATACCCTTATGGCAACATTGCGCATAAGTGGGAGAATCGTATCTGATGTCGATGTAATGCCGAAAATATTGAATTTCATTGTTCAAGACAGTGCCAAATTTCAATTTAGCAAAAACAAACAACTGGCCATTAGGAATTATAACCGTAACAAAGTGTTGAAGATATTGGACTACCGAGATGAGGATAATAACCTTATTTTGAAATTGATACCTAAACCGGAAGGCGAAAAATATCTATTATCCGCTACCCTGAAGGAATTCCCATCGAAAAAGCTTACCGAAGGCAAGATAATCATAAAAACCAACTATTCGGATCATAGGTTATTGACTGTCCCCTATAAGATAAGACTAAAGGGTAGCGAAAAAAGAGATAAAGTTATTCAACATAAATAATTCTATTCTATATTATCACAGGGGAATTCTGCGCAATACATTTTCAGAGCTTCTTTTATATGCTCATAATTGAACCCACGGCTTTTCAAGTAGCGGAAGACTTTGTCTTTTAATTCTTTTCCTCCGAAACGGGTATATGTTTCGGCCCTCTTTTTTAATAATTGATATGCCAATTGGGATTCGTCCAAGTTGTAATAAACTTTATCGAGGACTTCCTGAATTATTCTGGGCGCAACTTTCCTTTTGGAAAGTTCATAAGCCATCAATCTCCTGCCGGAGGGCTTCAGCAATAGGCGGGATCTTACAAACAGCAACGCAAATTCGTTGTCATTAAGATAACCCTCAACTTCCAAATTATCGATTACACTAAGGATTATCTCCCTTGGAAACCCTCTAAGTTTTAATTTATTCTCAATTTCACCCCGTGAGTGCGCCCTTCTGGAAAGGAGTTGAAGGGCCTTTTCCCTAACCGTCCAAACTGTTTGGAGATAAAGAATTTTATTTCTTTCGGTTTCGTTTAGTATTTGCCCAATATGTATTGATTCCTGCGATATTATTTCTGAGGATAACTTTAATGATGTCCCGTCGGATAGCCTAAGGATATAATAGAGGCTGCTTACCCCCCTTCCTCCCGATTTGGTTATAGAATCTATTTTAACAGAAGACAAAGCTATTCCTTAACTTTCGTCTCTTCCCCGGATGATTCTATTTTGTTTATTCCTTTGGCCTTGCGGATAAGTTCATATAGTTCCACCGATGTGTCGGGGTTTTCCTCGAGAAATTTTATTGCATTGGCTCTGCCGTGTCCGATTTTGAGGTCGCCATATGAGTACCAAGCTCCAGTTCTTTCTATTAATCCACTTTCGATGCCTAAATCCACGATTTCCCCTAATAAATTAATGCCCTTTCCATATATGATATCGAATTCGGCGTTTTTGAAAGGGGGAGCCAATTTGTTTTTCACCACCTTAACTCGCGTGCGGGAGCCTATTATTTCTCCCGATTCTTTTATAGTGGCTATTTTGCGGATATCAAGTCTTATCGTGGAATAGAATTTTAATGCTTTGCCTCCGGTGGTGGTTTCGGGACTGCCGAACATAACGCCGATTTTCATCCTGATTTGATTGATGAACAAAAGGCAGGTCTTTGACTTGGAAACGGCGCCGGTTAGTTTCCGTAATGCTTGGGACATAAGACGGGCCTGAAGTCCCATATGAGAATCTCCCATATCCCCTTCGATCTCAGCCCTTGGTACCAAAGCCGCAACCGAATCTATTACAATTATGTCGATGGCATTGCTTCGGACTAAAGTCTCCGCAATCTCCAATGCTTGCTCTCCAGTGTCCGGTTGGGATATTAATAGGTTGTCTATATCGACTCCCAACTGTTTGGAATATATGGGATCGAGAGCGTGTTCCGCATCTATGAAAGCAGCTATGCCTCCCGATTTTTGTGCCTCGGCTATCATATGAAGGGCTAAAGTTGTCTTCCCCGAAGATTCCGGTCCGAATATTTCGACCACCCTGCCGCGAGGAACTCCGCCGACTCCCAACGCAGCATCTAAACCTATTGAGCCGGTAGGGATTATTTCCACGCCGACTGCGACCCCATCCGAACCAAGCCTCATAATTGAACCTTTACCAAATTGTTTTTCTATTTGTGCCAAAGCCGAATCAATGGCTTTCCTTTTTTCTTTTGAGATCTCAACCATCACAACCTCCATAATTTATCATTTTTTCGGATATTTCCAAATTTATTGTTGGAATTGCGGGAGAATATTATTGTCTCCCGCCATTTAAAATTACTTTTTTCAGCGCCGTATATTCGGCGCCTCGGGGGGTTAAAATACTTTTATAAATTGTTATGCTTCCGACATCGAAGGGTTGGTATTTGAATTCCGTATTTGATAATATTTCCAACATTTTGTCTGCTCCCCGTAAATCTCTTACTCTGCCGATAGTTAAATGGGGGATTGTTTTTTTTCGCTCCTTCGGTATTTTTAATTTGCTACAACCATCCTCTACTCTTTTTACTAATTCAACGAACCAGTCGTCGCCTTCACAAACTCCCACCCATAATACTCTCGGTTTGTAGAGATTGGGGAATCCTCCTAAATCGGCCAATGAAATAACTCCGGAGGGGAAACCATTCAGAGCATTTGCTAATGTGTCATAAAGCGATACCAACCCTTCCGCAGGATACTCACCGATAAATTTAACCGTTAGATGCAAATTTTTAGCTTTTACCCAGCTTACTCGCCCTCCGAGGTTTTTAAGCTTGACAATAACAGCATCCAATTTCATTTTGGCTTCGTCAGGTATGTCAACAGCGATAAATATCCGCATACCCTAATTAAACAATATTCAACGCTTAATTGCAACTATAATCAGGTTCATCTATATGTTTTTGGAAGGTTTGCTTGCGCTTGGGAGAGACTATCGGCAATTACTTTTAATTCTTTGCCCGCAGGAGTAAGCTTACCATCGACCCAGAGGAAATTTAAGTGGGAAGTCATAAACCGTTGGAAAACCTGCATATCCCGGGCAATTATTCCTTTGGAACGACCATTAGGATAGGTCTTAGTCCAGATTTCAGGAACCTTATCGTAATATGTGTTTAATGCGAACCATAGAACTGCTTTCGCTTTGTATTTCAGACAGGTATGAAAAATAAGGTCTAAGTAGTGGACCTTTGCCTTTTCCAAATTTCCCCTATTTTCCGGGAGTATTAATGAATTTGGGTTATGTTTCCGAAGATACTTAAGAGTAATTTTCTTCAGGGATGATAGTGATGCACCGGATAGAAATTTCTCTTTTAATTGTTGTCTTAGCTCCCCTCGTATATCCTTTGTTATTCTCCAAGGTGCATTAACCTCATCAACACCCCATAAACAATTCCTCTTTTTAAAGAATTCATATAGATGTTCGCGAACAAAATCGTCGAATGCTTTATCCGTGGGATATTTTTCTTGGAAATTCATATAGATATGTATCATAAATCCATCTATCTTGGGCTTTCCGCCGATAGGGGCCAAATAATTGATTAATCTCATATGATAGTTGCTGAAATTGGGGTAGGCATCGGAATCGAAATTCAATCCACCTGCAAAGACCAATGCATTCGGGTCCGCCCGTTTAATTGCTTTAGCCGCTACGGCCACAGTTTTTGCCCAATCTTCAGGTTCTCCCCTAAAATGATGCCACGGCTCATTATTTATAATCCAAAACCAATATTTGTCCTTGAGAGCCATTGCCGTCTTATAACAAAAATCCTCCCATTCCTTCCAGTTTCTGGGAGCTCTATCAAGCTTTTTATTAATTGCTTTACTAGGACTTTCTATTTCTTTCATCTTATTTGGATTATATGACCTAATCCCCACTATACATACTACGCCTTCGGGACAAAGGAACTCAAGCATATCTTTTCTAAACCGTTCGACGCCATTTTTCTCAATTTCCCCCCAATTTGCATAACAACGCATTATTTGTATTCCGGCTTCGTCGAGTTCGCTTTTAGAAAGGGGGTGTTTTACAACTGGCAGATAATAATAGCTTGCTCCCACATATTGCTTTTGAGTTAATTCCGGGCCTAATTCTTTTAATCCAAACCTTAATCCATTATCTTTTACCCCCGTCCCCGCGAAAAAGATAATTGCAGTTGCGAGTAAAGTAATAGCTATTATTACCGGAACGAATCTTTTCATTTTCCACTCTCCTTAATACAACATTATCCATCTTTGAATTAATTGATATACCCCAATTCTTTTAGCCTCTTAAGAGTTTTTTCATCTAATTTAACTCTAAGAGGATTAGCGGACCTTCCCGAAAAATATTTTTCTTTATTTATTAATTCTTTTACCAATCTTGAGATTTCCCCCGAATATTCAGCATCCTGCGCCAAATTAATCGTTTCTCCCGGGTCATTTGCAATATTATAGTATTGCAAGAAGGCGATTGAATTATCGTCCTTCATAGCCATATATAACTTATCTTTTATGCTGTGCATACTATACCAATATAAACCATTATAAGTCAATTCCGCAATACTCCACTTAATTTTTTTTTGCGAAAAGAGATCTCTTCCTTCCCAGTTGTCGGGGGTTTTGCCACCAATATAATTTATTATAGTGGGGGCGATATCTATATTTTGGGCCAATGAAGAATCGATGCTTCCTTTCCTTTGGGAAAAAGGCAATTTAATTATCAATGGTATGTGAATAAGTTCATCATATAAACTTTGTCCATGCCCCCAATTCTTGTGATCATAAAACGCTTCCCCGTGATCCGCCGTTAGAACAATAAGGGTGCTATCGTATATCCCCTCCTCTTTGAGATAATCGAATAAAACGCCCAACGACTTATCGGCATATCTTATCTCTCCTTTGTATGCGTCTGAACATTTTTTTAGTATTTTATCATTATAGTTATTTGGGATGCTTACGAAATCACCGGTATAAGGGTATGTAAAATATGGCTCATGCGGCTCCATATAGTGAAGGAACATAAAAAACTTCTTGTCGCGATTTTTTGATATCCAGTTCAACGCTATTTTCGATGTTTCTACCCCATCCTCGTAAAAGAAATCTTTTATTTTTGACTTTGGGCTTAAGGCTCGAATAACCTTATCCACCATCGTGAATACATTTAATGAAGGCGCACCGGCTAAATATGGATATATGGGCGGAGGGATTAAGTATCGATAATAATTGAAACCAAGTTGGAAGTTTCCCGTTTTTGTGATTAAAACATTATTGTGCAAACCTATGGTATAATAACCGATATCGCCTAAGACCGACGCCAAAGTTTCTATGTTTGGGTTTATTTTGGTGTAGTAATCGACGACCTTGTGTTCCGAAGGATAAAGCGAAGTAAAGATGCTCGCTATCGATGGTTTGGTCCAACTGCATTGGCTGAAAGCATTTGTAAATGTTATACCATCGTCGGCCAACTTTTGGAAGTTTGGCGTATTGATATCATATTCGTAGCAAGATAACCAATCTTGACGGAGAGCATCCTCTATTATAAGAATTACATAAGGCTTATCACTTATTTTAGAAGATAATTTGGTATTATAAGGGCTTATCTTATTTCCCTGTAGGTGATATAAAAGCGTGATGGGTGTGAAAATTAATAAAGATAAAAAATAAATTAGTATCGCGAATGTTCGAAATCTTAATTTTAATATTGTTGCAGTCCGTTTCAATAGAAACATACATAAGACACAAAAAAGGAAAAACAAAAATGTGGATAAGGAAAAAACGATTATATAAGCAGGAGAAAAAAGCGGTAATTTAAACCATTGGCGAAGTAATAAGTTTAATATTAACATAGCCTCCAGATAAGAAGCGGAAGCAGCGAATAATGTGTAATCTAATCCCTTTTTTATACGGTTTTGGTGAGAAACGAGTCCCATTATGGCTGAAAGGCTTATTAAATAGATGATGGAAATAAGCGCTCCCGCCATACCGTAGTAATATAGGGAAAGCGTAATTAAAGGAACACTCGGATAGTCAAACGACATAGATTTAATTATGGCCTCTATAGAACCCGCCAGTGCTCCCCCTATCAGACCTACAACTATTGCCGTGAAGATGTTTTGCTTGAATAGCGAGTAGATACGATTTATTATATGCTTCATTATAACGCAGAATATAAATTAATGCCGGTAAATCGCAAGCGAAAATCTCCTTTTTCCCTTATGGGAATTTTAGTATTTTAATAGGTTTATAAGAGAATAGATATTGATAAATTAAATATATGATATATATCATATGGGAAATTGTCCGTAATCGCTTATGAAAGATTCGCAAGCCCTAAATACAAAACTAAATAACCTTCCTAAAGGTTCGGGTGTTTATCTTATGAAGAATCGATCGGGTAAGGTTATTTATGTCGGAAAAGCTAAATCCCTCAGGAATCGGATAAGAAGCTATTTTCGGAGGGGCCGTCATATCGACCCCAAAACCGAAGCATTAGTGTCAAAGATAGCCGATTTCGAAGTCCTTTTGACCGACAGCGAGATCGAGGCTTTGCTTTTGGAGGCTAATCTCATCAAGGAATACAAACCCCGTTATAATGTAGATCTTAAGGATGACAAAAAATACCCATATATCAAAATAACCCTTGATGAGGACTTTCCCCGTGTATTAATAACCCGTCGTCTCGAAAAGGATGGATCAAAATATTTCGGACCTTATACAGATGTAAAAAAGATGAGAGCTACGGTAAAATTGCTTAATGACATCTTCCCGATTAGGAGCTGTAAGGTTTTTCCGGGTGAAAATGCCGCCGAGAATCCCTGTTTGAATTTTCAGATCGGTAGATGCTTTGCTCCTTGCGTAGGCGGTATATCGAAAGCGGAATATATGCTGATGATAGATAATATCATTAAATTCCTCTGTGGTAAAACAAGGGAAGTTGTGCAAAGCATAAAAAGGCAGATGAAATCTTATTCCGCCGAATTAAAATTCGAATCCGCCGCCAGATGCCGTGATCAAATCAAAGGCATTGAGAAAGTTATCCAAAAACAAAAGATGGTTAATACTGACCGTGTCGATAGGGATTATATCGGTTCCGCCGAAGTTGGGAATGACGGTTGTTTCTCCGTTTTACAGGTTAGGGACGGAATACTTTTGGGAAGGCAGCATTATTATTATAGGCTTGGTAATGAACCCTCGGGCGAGTTCATAAAGAATTTTATCCTGAATTATTACAGGAATGTAGCCGTTTATCCTTCGGAAATTTTAATCGGTGGTGAAATCGCGGATAGGGAATTGATTGAGGATTGGCTCAAGGAAAACGCAGGGCATAAAGTCGAAATAATCTCCCCGCAAAAGGGATCGAAAGTGAATCTTCTGAATTTAGCGGAATCCAACGCAATGTTGCTGTTGGATGAATTACTTCTCCAAAAGCAATCTTCCAAAAAGAAAATACCTCATTCTATATTTGAATTGCAGAAAATTTTAAATCTCAAATCCCCCCCCCGAAAAATCTCCGCTTTTGATATTTCCAATTTCGGTGAATCCGAAGCTGTCGGATCGATGGTCTTTTTCAAAGACGGGAAACCTAAAAAAGGGAATTATAGGCGTTTCAAGATTAAATCGGTAGAGAGGCAGGATGATTTTGCTATGATGTCGGAAGTTGTCGGGCGATACCTTCGGAGAACGGTTGATGGTATCGAGGAACTTCCTGATTTAATCCTTATCGACGGTGGCAAGGGGCAGCTCGGTTCGGCACTTCAGGTCCTTCGATCGCTGAAATTAAATATACCTACCATCTCTTTGGCGAAACGGATTGATGAGATATTTGTCCCCGAAAGGAGAGAATCGATAATCATTTCCCATTCATCAACGGCGCTTCAACTTTTACAGAGGGTCAGGGATGAAGCTCATCGTTTCGCTATTGAATATCATCGAAAACTTCGCGGTAGAAAATCCATCGCTTCGGAGTTGGATAAAATTTCGGGTATAGGCGAAATTAGAAAGTATCGTTTATTGATTCATTTCGGTTCGGTCAAGGCGATTAAAGAAGCCCCTTTTTCGGAGATTATAACCTGTCCCGGAATACCGAAAAATGTTGCTTCCGCAGTGTTTAATTATTTTCATTCGGAAGGTGAAAAAATAACCATCGGAAAGGATTAATTATGATAATTGACATACTCGATGTTGGGATGTACAATTCCAATTGCTATTTGGTAGGATGTGAGAAAACCCATAAAGGAATAATTATAGATCCGGGTGACGAAGGTGATTTTATAGTTTCCAAAGTTAAGGATAACAATTTGAAAATTGAGAAAATCGTCCTGACCCACGGACACCTCGACCATATAGGTGCGGTTGAATACCTCAAGAATATATTTGATGCCGAAGTTTGTATTCATAAGGCTGACGCCGATATGCTAAGCATACCTGAGGCAAACTTATCTTCGCTGACCCCAAACCCTATTTCCTTGCAGTCGGCGGATGTATTTTTGGAGGATGGGGATAAGATAGTGTTCGGGGAAACCGAATTGACTGTCCTGCATACGCCGGGGCATACTCCGGGCGGAATATCGCTTTATGGTGATGGGGTGGTCTTTACCGGTGATACCATATTTTTTGGTTCGGTGGGAAGGACCGACCTCCCTTACGGTGATTTTGATCAGCTTATGGAGTCGATTAAAACCAAAATTCTTACCCTTCCCGACGACACCATAGTTTATCCCGGCCACGGTCCCGAAACTACAATTGGGAATGAAAAGCAATTCAATCTTTTTGTCGGACGGTAAAAGTGAAAGGGATTATTCGTTAGGACAAAATGAGTTATAACCGTCCTTATCTTTTAAGAAGGAGTTTCCCGCTTGGAAATGGATACGAATGGAAAATAGAGAGATAGATACAAAATCCGACATAGCAATACTTCCCCGATCTTTTTACAATCGGAATACATTGGCGGTGGCTAAGGAATTATTGGGAAAGGTCTTGGTTAAAGAAGTCGAAGGGGAAAGACTTTCCGGCAGGATTGTAGAGGTTGAAGCATATATCGGGGATGGAGATCCCGCCTGCCATGCATTTCGAGGAAAAACGAAGCGAAATGCGGTTATGTTTGGGCCTCCCGGATATGCTTATGTTTATTTCACTTATGGGATGCATTATTGCTTGAATTTCGTTACGGAAGAGGAGGGGAAGGCGGGGGCGGTCTTAATCCGAGCCCTTGAACCGTTGGAGGGGGTTAAATGGATGGAAATTAACAGGGGAATGAATGATATTTACAATCTTTGCTCCGGTCCCGCCAAATTGACTCAGGCGCTTTTGATTAATAAAGGCGATAACGGTCGTTCGCTTTTCGAGAGGGACTTCTTTGTATCGTCGGAGAAAAGCGGTGGGGGATTTGAAATGGGTATATCCCCCCGAATTGGGATAAGAGCGGGTGTCGAACTGCCTTGGCGATTTTATATAAAAGGGAGTAGGTTTCTTTCCAGACGGGAAAAGTAAATGTTGCCATCTTTTGGCGCTGAAGTTATTATTACCGAAATTGTGAGAGTTTAATAAGTCAGTAAGAGGGAATTGATAAATGGCTAAATTAAAAAGTAATGATATTCCGTTGTCAGTCTTCGAGAATGCTATGCAGCAATTCGATGAGGCGGCCTCGAAATTGAATATCGATGCGGATATGCTTGAGGTATTGAAACATCCGCGCAAAAGTTTGATCGTGAAGCTACCCATCAGGCGGGATAACGGAAAAATTGAAGTATTCACCGGTTATAGGGTTCAGCATTCGATAAACCGCGGTCCGGCTAAGGGCGGCGTTCGATATCATCCAAAAGTGAATCTTGATGAGGTGATGGCGCTTGCTGCTTGGATGACTTGGAAATGCGCAGTAGTGGGGATACCCTTTGGTGGGGCAAAAGGCGGTATCGCTTGCGATCCGACCACGATGTCTCAGCGTGAATTGGAGTATTTGACCAGAAGATATACTTCCGAAATTATGGATATAATTGGGCCTGAGAGGGATGTCCCCGCCCCCGATGTAAACACCAATCCCCAAACCATGGCGTGGATGATGGATACTTTCAGTATGCATCATCGCCAGACCGTTACCGCCGCCGTCACCGGAAAACCGATCGAAATAGGAGGGTCGAGGGGACGGGTGGAAGCAACGGGTAGGGGAGTGATGATAGCTGCCCGTGAAGCCGCCAGGCACAAAGATTTGCCCTTCGAAGGGGCGACAGTGGCGGTTCAGGGTTTTGGCAATGTCGGTTCTATGGCGGCAAAACTTATGCATAGGGCGGGATGTAAGATAGTGGCGGTAAGCGATGTTTTCGGAGCGGTCTATAACGAGCAGGGATTATATATCCCTCATTTAATAGATTATGTGAAAGAGAATGGAAAAATCGTCGGTTTTCCTGAAGCTGAAGCTATCTCTCACGAAGAGCTATTATCTATGGATTGCGATATTCTGGTACCGGCGGCGTTGGAGAATGTAATCCGCGAGGATAATGCTCCCTCTATTCGCGCAAAAATAATAGCTGAAGGGGCGAATGGACCTATCACGCCGGATGCGGATAAGATATTAAACAAAAAGGGCGTTTTTATCGTCCCGGATATCCTTTGTAATGCGGGTGGAGTTACAGTCAGTTATTTCGAATGGGTGCAGGATAGGATGGGTTATTTCTGGGAAGAGGAGGAGGTAAATCATCGTTTGGAAACTGTTATCGTTAGAGCGTTCAACGATGTATTGAAGATGGCCGAAGAGCATACTGTCAGTATGCGTATAGCCGCCTTTATGCTTGCCATTAAGCGGGTTATGGATGTTACTATGATGCGGGGGTTTTATTCCTAATACTTTGCATCTCTGGAAAGGATAAAACGGTATGTTCTCACTTGAACGGCTTATAATAATGATACCCCCGTTTTTATTCGCCATTACAATCCATGAGTTTTCACATGGATTGGCGGCATTTAAGTTAGGTGATCCAACCGCTTATAATGCCGGAAGATTGACTTTGAATCCTATACATCACCTCGATGTTTTCGGGACACTGATGCTTTTTTTCGTCGGTTTTGGTTGGGCTAAGCCGGTTCCGATAAATCCATATAATCTAAAAAATCCCCTCAAAGACCAGCTTTGGATTTCTTTGGCGGGACCGGCTTCCAACTTGATTTCGGCTTTTGTATTCGGTATGATAATTCGGCTGCTGGGTTTAGCCTATATACCGGTTGCGCAAAGCTCGGTAGCCGGGATACTTATTCAGATGGTGGTCTTTTCTTTGCAGTTGAATATAATTCTCGCCGTTTTTAATCTTATCCCAATTCCGCCTTTGGATGGGGCGCATATCCTTGAAGGGGTGCTTCCGAACAGCTCACGGGAATGGCTATATTCTTACGAGAAATACGGGTCGTTGATATTGATGGGGATTATAATGCTCGGCTTTATCAGCGGCATCAACATCTTTGGCATCTTTTTTACGCCATTTATTAAAATCTTTTCCTATTTGTTCGCGGGAATATGATAACCCTGCGACGAATCGTTATTTTATCATTATTTGGGTTATTCCTTTATGCCGCCTGCGGTCCCAAACCTCCAATCGTAAAACGCCCATACAAAGGAAGCGCTCAAGATATTTTAAACCACCTTATCGATGACAAATCGAAAATAACAACCGTAGCCCAAGCGCTTAAGATAAAAATATCCACTCGGCGGGAGGGCGAACATTCCTTGAATGGGACTTTATACTATAAAGCTGGAAGTTATTACCTTCAGCTCGAAGCCACGCTTGGTAAGGATGTTGTTAAACTGCTGATAGCCGATGATACGCTTAAAATCTATTTCCCCTTGGACAATAGTTTTTCTGTCGCTTTGATTGAATCTCCCATTGAGGGATTTGGTTTGACTGCGAAGGATTTGCTTGATTTGTTTATTGGGAATTATGGTTTTACCCGCGGCAATACAAAATATGTCGGGATGGTGGATGAATATTACTTCTATGAAATGGATGACGATAAGTATATAAATAGGATTACCGTTCGCCCGGAGTTGATAAATGTAGTTGGAATCCGCATAAAACCAAAAAGCAAAAAAGATAAATTAGATTTAATCGATGTTCGTTTTGCGGATTTTGTGGAGGCCGATGGAATTTACAACCCCTTAAGGATTACTATCATCGATAGGAATAGGGATTTGACTATGAATGTAAAAATAAAATCCGAAAAACGGGGTATTGAACTCCCGGACAATTTGTTCAAGCTTAAAATACCATCGAACGCCGAAGAGGTAAAATCAACTTGGTTTTGGGAAAACTTTTAGGGGCTGTTTCTGCAATAATAGTCTTTTACGGGCTGATATCATCCCCTGTTTATGGTTGGCAGCAGAAGGTCGATTATTCCATAGAAGTAAAACTTGACACCGAAAATCACCATTTAAGGGGCAAGGAGACGGTCGATTATTTCAACAACTCCCCCGATACGCTAAAACAACTTTATTTCCATCTCTACCCCAATGCGTTTGCCGATAAGCATACCACTTATGCGAAAGAAGCTTATGCCGCCGGCGACGACAGGTTTTATTACGCTTCACAAAAGGATATGGGGTGGATTGATATAATCGGAGTTGACGGGGCGGGGATTGATAGTTATAAAGTTGAAGGAACATTGATGACCGTATCCCTTGATCCCCCATTACCCCCCAATTCCGATTTGGTTGTGCGTATGGAATTCGATCTAAAGATTCCCAAGATATTTTCCCGTTTAGGGCATAATGGCAATCATTATGAGATTACCCAATGGTATCCCAAAGCCTGTGTCTATGACGATGTCGGGTGGCACAGGGGGGATTATCATTATTTGGGCGAATTTTATTCCGATTTCGGCGATTACAAAATCGATATCGATTTGCCGAATGATTATGTTGTGGCGGCAACTGGCGATCGCTTCGACGAAAAGCCGATAGATGATAACCGAATGCGGATTAGCTTTCGGGCGGAGGATGTTTGTGATTTTGCTTGGGTTTCCGACAAGGATTATATTGTGAAGACTATCGATGACAATGAAACGAAAATAGAGATTTACATTTTACCCAAAGATGTTAAGGCTTGGGAAGATGTGGAGAAATGGGTGGTTCAAGCAATGCGTCTTTATGGTGAATGGTATGGCGATTACCCGTATAAAACGCTGAAAATAGTCGATGTTGATGGTTCCCGCGGCGCCGGAATGGAATATCCCCAAATGGTTCTTATTTCCGGTAATTCGTTTCCTTTCACAAGATTTCACGAAGCGCAGGTTGTTCATGAAATAGCGCATCAATGGTTTTATGGGGTCCTTGCCAATAATGAGTTGGATGAGGCTTGGTTGGATGAGGGTTTCGCCACCTTTACGGAAATGCGTTATTTCGAGGAAACTTACGGCGACGAGGATAATATGCTGAATCTCCCAAAAGGCTTCCCGCTTGTGCCCAAAATAACCGAAAAACTATTAGCAAAGTATTATTATTACATTACCGCATCTACCGATAATGAAATGCCTCTAAATGCCCCTTCATATCTCCATTATCGGGATAAATTCGGCTATCTGTCATATTATTATAAGGGGGCGTTGGTGTTATATGCTTTACGCGATTATATGGGAGCAGATGCTTTCGATGCCGCTTTGAGGGAATATTATTATAAATATCGATTTAAGCACCCGCGAATTGCTGATTTTGAAATGGTATGCGGTCAATTCTCCGATGCGGACTTAAGTTGGTTTTTTCGGCAATGGATAGAATCAACCGATAAAGTCGATTATGACCTAAAAAGGATGGAAAAAACTAAAAGTGCAGATTCACCCGATAGCTCAATCCGATATAAAAGCCTTGTGTATCTTCAGAGGAACTCCGATGGTTTTATGCCGGTGGAGGTTAAGGTTGTTGATAGGAGAGGGGAAGAATATTCTCAAATTTGGGATAATCCAACTCAAAACAGTTTGGTGATGACCTTTTATACTAAGAATGAACTGTCTTATGCTTCTATTGACCCCAACGATAAATCTTTGGATTATTATAGGTGGAATAACCATTACCCGAGAAAGATAAAATTTAGTTTTATATTCGATAAACCCGATCTCGATGCTTATCAGCTATTTCTTATTCCTTATGCTTGGATTGTTCCGCCGAACACCTATCGTTTTGGGGCTATATTTCAGGGTAGGCAGTTTATAGATATGGGTCCCATATTGGGAAAACATCAATGGACACTTTTCACCGCCTATGACTTAGAAGGAAAAACATTGATTCACGCCTTTAATTATCAAACACCGCTGGGACTTTTGGGAAAATATACCCGTGTTTACAGCGGATGGAGCAGGAGAGTGGAATCGCAAAGCATTTGGGGAGGGTTGAGTTTCTCGTCCTACGGACACCCGTTTTCCAAATCATCGAAAAGGTATCTCGATCTCTCATTTTCGGCGGAGCATTATAGCTCGGCC